>Ga0315338_1000151_pt1 | contig 302676 bp, 293 predicted proteins | sample ASW8metaG_FD_204518 | JGI IMG/M metagenome (GOLD analysis project Ga0315338, IMG submission 204518) | Ammonia-oxidizing marine archaeal communities from Monterey Bay, California, United States - ASW #8 | ecosystem: Environmental > Aquatic > Marine > Coastal | place: USA: California | collected... | reverse complement strand
CATTATGGCCAGCGGCCAGGTAACAGCGCCGCACAAACAGGCCGGACACATGGCAGCACCGACCAGCTCTGCATCACCGTCAAAAAAACCCTTGCCAGCAGGGGGCCGTCCACACATGGCTAATCTCAGAAGTTGACCAACTGAGCAATTCCCGTCCGCTCTTAGCACTGTAGCGGACATCATTTCACACCATTTTTGATCGCTCTATTCGCTGCTGAATTTTACACTGAAATCCGCCCCGGCGGTCGCGGATTGTCATTTGACGCAATTCCCTCGGCCCCGTAACCTTTTTGGTCATCGTCATACGGAGGAATTTGGCATGGGTTTCCAACTCTCCGACGCTCAATCCCAGGCGTTCGACCAAGACGGCTACGTCACCGTGAAGAACCTGTTCGATACCGAGGAAATTAATCTGCTGCGACGTGCCATGGAGGAGGATCCGGCGGTCCGCGATCATATTCTGGTGCGCGCCGACAAGCATGGCGGCGGCACCCGCATCGCGCTCTGGAACCGAGCCGGCAACAGCGTCTACGGCCTGGCGGCACGCAGTGCGCGCATGGTCGATACGGCGGAAGCCCTGCTGGACGGCCCGGTTTATCATTTCCAGTCAAAGTTGACCGCCAAGGACGCCGGCGGCGGCGGCGCCTGGGAATGGCATCAGGATTATGGCTATTGGTACTATAACGGCTGTCTGTATCCGCGCCTGCTCAGTTGCATGATCGCGCTGGACCGCAGCGACCGCGACAACGGCTGCCTGCAATTCCTTAAGGGCTCACACCTGCTGGGCCGCGCCGATCATGTGAAGTTGACCGACGAGCAGAATGGTATCGACCCCGACGTGATCACCGCGGCCGAGCAGCGCCTGGAAAATGTGCATGCCGAACTGGACCCGGGAGACGCCGTGTTCTTCCACTGCAACCTGTTTCATCGCTCCGATCAGAACCTGTCGGATACGCGGCGTTGGACATTGATCATCTGCTACAACCGAACCGACAACGACACCTACAAAACAGGCGATGACCGCGCCTACGTGCCCCTCGACAAGGTCGACGACGGCGCCATCAAGGCCGCCGGATTGCGTTTTGCCGACGGTAGCAACGAGGAACACTTCACGGCAACACCCTATGTTCCGGAGGTCGCCCGCGAGGCATGAAGGACGACATCGAACGCGGTATTGCCGGCGACCGTGAACATCTGATCGGCGGCGCCGAACCGTTCAGTCTCGGGCGGGAGAGGCATCGACGCCTTGATCGCCTCCGCAAGTTAAAAATTCGTCGCCCATCGGCATGGATAGCGGCAAGTCATTGTTTTAATTTAATTTAATTCAGTTGCTATTAGGTTCGGGGACTGGTTTCACTTGTGATTAGACAAATTTAAGATAAGTCTTAGGAATAGAATGCAATTTACTGTAGCAACACCGACGCCTTCGCGACGGGCTATGAATTATTGTCGATAACGCAATGGGAGTAGGAAAATGGAATTCTTTGACGCCTTAGGGGCTTCGGCAATTTTCGTCTTTTTCTTTGTCCTGTTAGGGATCGTCCTGGTCCTGATGGGCGTTAAAACCGTCCCCCAAGGGTCGGAATTTACGGTTGAGCGGTTCGGCAAGTACATCAAGACCCTGAAGCCCGGCCTGCACCTGATCATCCCCATCGTTGATCGGATCAGCCATCAATTGAACATGCGCGAACGGGTCCTCGACGTGCCGTCACAAGAGGTCATCACCAAGGACAACGCCATGGTCACCGTCGATGGCGTGGTGTTCTACCAAATCCTCGACGCCCCCATGGCGGCCTATGAAGTCAACAATTTGGAATACGCCATTCTTAACCTGACCATGACCAACATCCGGACCGTCATGGGCTCCATGGATTTGGATGAGCTGTTGTCGAAACGCGACCGGATCAACAGCCAATTGTTGACCGTCGTCGATGACGCCACGGATCCCTGGGGCGTCAAGGTGACGCGCATCGAAATCAAGGACATCACGCCGCCCCGCGATCTGGTCGATGCCATGGCACGTCAGATGAAGGCGGAACGCGACAAACGCGCCAATATTCTGGACGCCGAAGGTTTTCGTCAGGCGGCGATCCTGAAGGCCGAGGGCGAGAAGCAATCCGCCATCCTGGAAGCCGAAGGCCGCCGCGAAGCCGCCTATCGCGATGCCGAGGCCCGCGAGCGCGAAGGCGAGGCGGAAGCCAAGGTCACCGCCGTGGTTTCCGAGGCCATTGCCAGCGGCAGCGTTCATGCCATCAACTATTTCGTCGCCCAAAAATATGTCGATGCCTTGGAAACCATTGGCTCTGCCAAAAATCAAAAAGTCATTCTGCTGCCGATGGAATCATCCGGCATCCTGGGATCCCTGGCCGGCGTTGCGGAATTGGCCAAGGAAGCGTTCAGCAAGGACGGTGGCGGCGGCGCGCGGTCCGAGGGGCCCTGGGATAAACCGGACGACAAGTAGGACTAACCCATGATCGATCTTCTCAAGGACATTGTCTTCTGGCACTGGTGGATACTGGCCATCGCCCTGGTTATTCTGGAAACCGTGGCGCCGGGCGTCATTTTCCTCTGGCTGGGCCTAGGCGCCGGTGTGACCGGGCTCATTTTGGCCATACAGCCGACATTGGGTTGGGAAATTCAATTCGTTATATTCGCCGTCCTGTCGGTCATATCCGGCGTCGGCGGCCGCATCTGGATTTCCCGGCGGCCGCTCAATACGGATGAGCCGAACCTCAATCAGCGTGGCGCGCAATATGTCGGACGGGTCTTCACATTGGCCGACCCCATCGTGAACGGCGTCGGTAAGGTCAAGGTGGGCGATTCCATCTGGCGGGTATCCGGTGAAGACATGCCCGGCGGCGTTCAAGTCACCGTCATTGATATTGAAGGCGCGACCCTGCAGGTCATCAAAGTTGACACGCCCACCTAACGACCGGCTTCAGCGCGAGCGGCGCTGCTCATTTTCTCACCGTGTTCTGCCAGGAAGGCGTTACGTCCGGTGGGTTCGTGCGCGCCATAAGCCCGCAGCCAGTGGCCCAAGGCATCCTGGATGCAATCTTCCGGGTCGGTGGCAAGGGCGGCCATCCACGGCAGAATTTCGGCAACGTCATGGCCTTCCTCAGCCCACCGCATGACCGACAAAACAGCCAGACAACGCATCCATTTATTTCGGCTTTCCACCCAGCCGGCAACGTCGGCAAGACGCGACGGAAAATCCAACAGGCTTTTTTGCGCGACTAAGGCCAGATTGTAAGCAAGGCGCGGGCCGTCAACCTGACGGGCCGCGCTGAGGACGAATTTCCACAACTCCGGCGTCGTCGACACATGATCCAAGGCCAAGGTCTTGAGGGCCGCGACCTTGAATTCCCAGACCGGTTCATTCCACAGGCGTTGGGCGAACGGCAACAGCATTTCGACATCGGCCGAGCCGGCGACTTGGCCGACGGCCTTGTCCAGATCCTCGCGCTCAACACCCAGATGTTCCCAGGGCGAATCCTCATCCGCCTTGGTTGCGGCGGCGCGCTCCGCCGAGCCGAGGGTCCGCAGCTTGAAAGTCAAGGCGACGTAAAAAGCGTTGGTCATGAATTCCCTATTCGGCTCATCTCTATTGGGCGCTTTCCTGCCCGGTTTCGGGCCCGGTTTCCGGCCCCGTGTCGGGCATAACATCCGGGACAAGACGCCGCCTAGCTTTCAGGGCGGCGCTCAATGTCCCATCGTCAAGATAGTCCAGTTCGCCGCCGACGGGAATACCGTGTGCGAGACCCGACGCGGAAATGCCCGCTTCATCGAGTTTGTCGGCCAAATAATGGGCTGTCGTCTGACCATCGACGGTGGCGCTGAGTGCCAGAATTATTTCGCCAACACCCGCCTCGGCGGCCCGCGATACCAAGGCCGGAATGTTCAAGTCCTCGGGACCGATCCCGTCGAGCGCCGACAAGGTGCCGCCCAGGACATGGTAGCGGCCCTTGAAGGCATGGGTCCGCTCCAGGGCCCAAAGATCGGCGACGTCTTCGACAACACAGATGATCGCCGTGTCGCGCTTCGGATCGGCGCAAATGGAACAGGGATCGCGACCGTCAATATTACCACAGGTGGAACAGGTCCGGACCGCTTCGGCGGCTTCGGTCATGGCCTTCGCCAGGGGCGCCAACAAAGTTTCACGGCGGCGGATCAACGCCAATACGGCACGCCGCGCCGAACGCGGGCCGAGGCCGGGCAACTTTGCCAACAGATTAATCAGGCGTTCGATTTCCGGCGCCGTCATGGGGCGTTTTCTCCGTCAGGGCGGCAACCCGCCGTCGCTCAGAATGGAAGCTGAAATCCTGGCGGCAGTTGCAGGCCGCCGGTGAGCTTCTGCATTTCCTCGCGGCTGCGCTCCTCGGCCTTCGCCTTGGCGTCATTGATCGCCGCCAAAATCAGGTCTTCCAGCACCTCCGCATCGTCGGGGGTAATCAACGCCGGGTCAATTTTGATGCGCCGCGCCTCGCCCTTCCCGTTCAGGGTAACCACGCACATGCCGGCCCCCGACGTACCGGTGACCTCAATATCCGCCAAGGTTTCCTGCATTTCCTGCATTTTCGACTGCATCTGCTGAGCCTGCTTAAGCATCTGACCAAGGTTCGTCATGTTCCGGTCCTTCGCATTTTCCGGTGGATTGCCGTTGGGGCTAGGTCTGGCGCCCCCGGGCGCCCCTCGTCTGGCACCCACCGGTCGTGTATAACACCGCCAAGGGGGCTTTGGCCATGCAACACCGTTCGCTGTTCGTCTTCGATATTGAAACCGTGCCCGACACGGCCGCGGTGCCCAACCTGACGGGCTTCGACGATCCCGATCCGGCAGCCCGCCGGGCCGAATTGGACCGCTACCACCTGGACATCACCGACGGCCGCAACGCCTTTCCGCGCCAGCCGTTCCATCGCGTCGTCGCGATCAGCTTCCTGGAGGCGGAAATTCAATACGAAGGCGGCGGGGAAACCTATTTCCTGAAGGAACTCCGATCCGGCGGCGAGGCGGGGTTCGACGAAAAGCAACTTCTGCAAGGCTTCTTTCAGTATTTCGAACATTTAAAGCCGCGCCTCGTCAGCTTCAACGGGCGGACCTTTGATCTGCCGGTGCTCAAATACCGAGCCATGGTTCACGGCATTTCAGCGCCCTGGCTGTATGGTGCCGGGGACAAATGGAACAGCTATCAAAGCCGCTATTCCATGGATTGGCATTGCGATTTGTTGGACGTCTTGCGCGATTACGGCGCGTCGGCGGCCGTCAAACTGGCCGAGGTTTGCGCGGTCATGGGATTTCCCGGCAAGTTCGGCGTCGACGGCTCGCAGGTCGCGTCAATGATCGATGCCGGCGACGTCCAAGCGGTTCGGGATTATTGCGAGACCGACGTCCTGAACACCTACCTTGTGTATCTTCGGACCATGCTGCATCGGGGCACGCTTGACCGCGACGGCTATAATCGAGGCGTCGCCGATGTCATTACCATGATCGAACAGGCCGGTGAGGCGCGGCCGCATCTGCAGGCCTTCATGGAAGCTTGGGGCGCGGCATCGGGTAACGTCTTTTTGTTGGAGTGAATGTTTTTGCGCAAGTGATCGGCGTCACTGCAACGGATCACGCAACCGCCTATCGTCAGATCATTGATCGAAGACCACGAGGTTATCCACGAAACGGCAAACCGCCGGCAACGGCGGGGCGCAAAGCCACCGGCCCCAGCTTTCACAGTGGGCAGCGGAGCTACCGAAAGGAAGAACCGACATGTTCAACACAATCCTGCACTACGTCATGAGCGGCTGGGAAATCTGGAGCAGCCTGTTCGCGCCCTTACCCTACGGCGACCCCTTCCTTGCCATGGTCGTGCCGATTTTGATGTTCATTTTCGGCACCAAATGGCTGATCGAATTCAACGTTTCCGGCGTCTGAACCAAAGCTTTCCAGAAACCTTTAAAACCGCCAGACTTTCCCCGGCAAGTATGGGGAGGCATTGATGAGCGGATTTACCATTTACGTTGCGGCCGCCGTTGCCGAGATTGGCGGCTGCTTCGCGTTTTGGGCCTGGCTGCGGTTGGGCCAGTCGCCCTACTGGCTGGTGCCGGGCGTCGCATTGCTGGTCGTCTTCGCCTTGCTGCTGACCCGTATCGGCACGGATTTTGCCGGCCGTGCCTTCGCCGCTTATGGCGGCGTCTATATTGTTATCTCACTGTTGTGGATGTGGGGGGTTGAAGGCAGCCGTCCGGATCGATGGGATGTGGTCGGCGCCGCCACCTGCCTGGCCGGTGCGGCGGTAATTCTGTTGGCGCCGCGCGGCGCCTAAGGCCCGGTCAGTTCGCCTCGCCGTCGTCTTCAGCCGGGATGACATTGGCCAATTTTGCATCCGGGAAAGTTTCCATAACCGCCTTGACCAGCGGATGGCCGGCAGCCTCGTTCTCCAGATCCTGTTGGGCGGCTTCGCGAACTTCGCGCGGCGTCGGCTGGCCGGGTTCCTGGGATACGGAAATCACCCAGCGGATGTTGGTTTGCGCATTCAAGAATGCTGAGAGGTTGCCGACCAAATCGGGCGGCGCGTCCTCGATCGGCCGCAACTCAATGCGGCCCGGCTCAAAGCTCACCAAACGCGCGTAATTCTCCAGATTAGCCTTGAGAACCATTTCCCGATGGGCGCCGGCCAAGGCAATGATGTCAGCGAACGATCCGTAGGCCGCACCAGGCGCTGGTTCGTCTTCCTCCGGATCCTCTTGCGGCGGCGTCGGCATGGGTTCTGGTACGGGCTCGGGGATGGGCATGAGCGGCGGTGGGGCCGCATCTTCGGTGCCGGTACGCGCTGTTTGTGTTGGGGCTGGCGTCGGCGCCGCGGACGGCGGGCTTTCGCCGGTCGATGGCGCGGACGGTTGCGCGGACGGTGGCGCATTGGCCCCGCCGAGCGACTTCACCGCCTCTTCCGGCGTCGGCAGGGTCGAGGTATAGGCCAGCCGCACCAACAGCATTTCCGCCGCCTGACGGGCCGACGGCGCGAAACGGACCTCTTGCAGGCCCTTCAACAACATCTGCCAGGCGCGCGCCAGGACCGGCATTTTAAGCCGCGCCTCCATATCCTTGCCGCGGACCCGTTCGATTTCCGGAATCTGCGGGTCATCGGCGGCGGCGGGCACGACTTTGATGCGGGTCAGCCAGTGGACAATCTCCAGCATGTCTTCCAGCACCGCCGCTGGATCGGCACCATCGCGGTATTGCTGATCGAACAGGGACAGGGCGTCGGCGACGTTCCCGGCAAGCACCGCCTCCAACAAGGCAAAGGTCTGCGAACGATCCGCCAGCCCGAGCATGCCGCGCACCTGCGCCTCATCAATCTCACTATCAGTCTGGGAAATTGCCTGATCAAGAAGACTGAGGCCGTCGCGCACCGAACCGTCGGCGGCGCGGACGATGAGGTGCAGCGCCGTATCGGCAATGCTGGCACCTTCCTGTGTGGCGATCCGGCTGAAATGCGCGCTCAGAGTCTCGGTATCGACACGGGCCAGGTCAAACCGCTGACATCGGCTGAGCACGGTCACCGGGACCTTACGAATTTCCGTTGTCGCGAAGACGAACTTCACATGTTCCGGCGGCTCTTCCAACGTCTTCAACAGGGCGTTGAAAGCATTGCGCGACAGCATGTGAACTTCGTCGATGATATAGACCTTGAATCTGGCTGAGGTCGGCCGATAGCGCACGCCGTCAATCAGTTCACGGATGTCGTCAACACCGGTGCGGCTGGCGGCGTCCATTTCCAGTACATCAACATGGCGGTCTTCGCTGATCGCGCGGCAGTTGTCGCACACCCCGCAGGGTTCCGTGGTCGGCTGACCTTCACCGTCGGGACCGATACAATTCAACGCCCGGGCGATAATCCGCGCCGTCGTTGTCTTGCCGATGCCGCGCACGCCGGTGAGGATGAAGGCGTGTGCCAGTCGGTTCAGCTTGAACGCATTGGTCAGGGTTCGGACCAGCACGTCCTGGCCGATCAATTCAGAAAACGTCGCCGGCCGGTATTTGCGGGCGAGCACCTGATAGGCAGCTTGTGAATCAACTGGGGAATCAACCTGCAAATCAACAGAGTCCGAGTCTTCCGGTGTGACGGCCGCAGCCGCACTGGCACCCTCAGGCGCAGCCTCGGGGGCTGCCTCAGTGTCTGGCGGGGTTTCGGAACCGCTCATGCGAGGAAATTATTGCTTTTGCTCCCTGGTGGACCCCATGAGGCCGGCAGCCGGCTTCATAAGGTGGGAGGCTGAACATCGACCCGGACCGAAACTCGTTACGGCTGCTTCCTTCCGGACCTGACCGGGTTGGCGAGGAGTCCGTCCGACGCCAACCTCCCATCTGAACTATATCAGCCGGGGCCGGCAGATTCCAACACCGATTCGGGGCATTATCGGTAGCGGGCCGCGAACCCTTCTTCGACAATGATGACGCCGCTGGCACCCTTCGACAGCAACAGCCCGCCGATGGGAAGCCGGGTGTCTTCGAACTCAAAGCGGCCATCAACTGCCGCCACCAGCCGCATTTCCAGCGTCTTGCGGGCCGGAATCTTGATCTTCGAAATGCACGTGTTATTGCGCCGCGTCCCGTCGACGGTGATGCGGACCATGGCCATGTTGGAAAAGAACGCCCGCGAGGCAAACGTATGGTCGGCGTCATCACGATTGCGAATGCGGAACACATAGGGCCATCCCTGCTTCATCTGGACAATCATTGGTTCAAACTCGTCGGCTCGGATGCGCATGTTGACTTCCGGCACACGGGTCCAATTGACCCGCTTGATGTCCGTATCGCTGACCTTGGCGCAGGCCTGGTCTTCAAAATAATTAAAGTCCGGCAGGGAATCGAAAGCCGGAAGGCTGGGCAATGAGGGCAGCATTTCCGTCAACGTCGGTAGGGATCCGCATGCCGACATCGTCAGCGCGCTGAAGGCCACGGCGAAAACCCAGGAAGTTCGGCGGCGTCGGGACATGCGACCTCGTGATTTTCCAAACGGCGGGACCAAGCCCTGCGAATCGGTAATCTACCATGAAATGCCGGTCCGCAATAACTCCCTTCGCCGGCCTTATTTCCCCGGGTTGCCCGGCACGGCCTTCCGTGTCAGGTTGCGGCCCCATGAACACCCCGGCGAATCCCCAACTGATCTATACGGCCAGCGGCCTTGATCGTCAGGCCATGCGCCGCACCGACGCCGACTGGCTGGATGCGCAGGAAAGCCACGACGATATGCGGGTTGTGCCCGTGTGGCGGGACCAGAATCTGGTCGACGGCATGGACACCGCACCACTGCCCCTGATGCCGTCGGGCGCCACCGGCCGGCGGGTTCTTGGCGCCGCCGATACTGTGGTGTTTCTGGGCCTTGCCGAAGGCATCCCGCATTTCGGCGCCGACCTGTCGAGCCTGCAGGAAGATGATCTGGAAATACTGTTCGGTTCCGAATCGACGTTTGTTGATTTGCGGGCCACCGGCTGGCTATTGCCGCGCGATCAGGCCGCGGTTTTGGCCTATGCCAGAGGTCTGGCCTTCTGGCATCGTTCACATGGCTTTTGCGGCCGCTGTGGCAGTTTGACAAAACCGGAACAGGGCGGCCACGTGCGCCGCTGCACCAGCGAGACCTGCGGCCGCGAGACCTATCCCCGCACCGACCCCGCCGTGATCATGCTGGTTGTCGATGACGGTATCGGCGGCCAGGGGCCGCGCTGCCTGCTCGGCCGCCATGTGCGCTGGGATTTCGCCATGTATTCAACCCTGGCCGGCTTCGTCGAACCGGGTGAGAGCCTGGAAGAGGCGGTCGCCCGCGAGGTCATGGAAGAAGCCGGTCTGCCGGTCACCGATGTCACCTACATGGCGTCGCAACCCTGGCCGTTTCCGGCCTCACTGATGCTTGGTTATCAGGCCCGGGCAACGGCCACGGACATTCAAATTGACGACGACGAACTGGCCGACGCGAAGTGGTTTACACCGGAAGAAGTCGCCAACTTCGGCGAATGGGGTGCCGATATCCCGAACGATATGCCGCGCCTGCCGCGCAAGGATTCCATTGCCCGGTGGTTGGTCGAGACGTGGCTGAAAAACGCCACCGCCTGAACGACTTGGCTGGAACGGCTCTTCACCGTTTCGACGTCGTGCCTTTCACTTCAAGATAATTTCGCGACACACAATTTCTTAACGGATCCAAGAGTGCCTACGCGATCCCTCAACCTACAATATTCAGTCTGCGCTTCCTGAAGCGTTTTTACCGGCCTTAAGTTTCTGCGCAAGTTCGGAGACCATGAATTCCACTACATTCACTCCCTCCACAGGTGAAGCGTATTCCTGCTGTAAATCTGGAGTGGCCAAAATATCAAATTCGCCACTTCTAAAAGGATACGGGTCGCGAAATGAGCGGGAAAGCAACTCTCGACATATTTCAACCACCGTATCGCCCGAGTATGATATTTCAAACAGGCCCGGACGGAGATCGTGTTCAATTCTTCGCTCTTTAGGAATACCCCGGTGCCGGTTATTACAAACCTCAATGCGATCCTGGAGTTCCCGCAACCGCATCGCACTAATTTCGTTTCTTGCCACAACGCAAAATCAGCCAAGTGATTTGGCGGATAAATTTTGCTATTTTACGCCAACCCTGCGAACAGATCCGGCGGGTCGGCTTCCGCGGCCGGTCCCAGATCAGCGACACCGATGCCGATCAGCCGGAAGGCCCGGCCGTCGGCTTCGGCGTCGATCAAAGCCGCCGCTTGGTCGTAAATAACGCCGCCTTGCTGGGTCGGATGGGGAAGTTGGCGGTTGCGCGTGAGGATTTGAAAATCCGCCGTCTTCAGCTTGAGCACCACCGTGCCGCCGGCGGTCCCCTTCGCCGCCAAGCGCGCCGCCACCTTGTCGCACATGGGCTGTACGCGATCTTTCAAGGCTTGCGCGTCGGTCAGGTTGGTGCGGAAGGTGGTTTCCGCCGAGACACTTTTCGCCGCACCACCGGAACTGACCTTGCGCGAATCCTCGCCCTGCACATAGCCGGCCAGGCGGCGGCCGAATTTACCATAGCGGGTGACCAATTCGGCTTCTGGCATGGCTTGCAGCTGAGCGATGGTTTCGATGCCGTGTTCGGCCATCTTGCGCGCCGTAACTGCGCCGACGCCGTTGATTTTTTTGACCGGCAGGCCGGCCAGAAACTCCCGCGCGCCGGCCCGGCCGATGACCGAATAGCCGCGCGGCTTGTCCAGATCGGAGGCCAGTTTGGCCAGGAACTTGTTGTAGGAAAGACCGATTGAGACGGTGATCCCGACCTCGGCCTCGATCCGCTTGGCGACGGTTGCCAGGGCGGCGGCCGGAAGCTGGCCCGTGTATTCTCCTGTGTATTCTCCTGTGTCTTCCCCCACATCTTCCAACGCTTCGTCCGACAAATCCAGGTAGGCTTCATCCAAAGACACCGGCTGGATCAGCGGCGTGGCAGCCAAAAAGATCGCGCGGATCTGCTGGCTGACCTCGCGGTACTTGGCCATGTTCGGCGGCACGATGACGGCTTGCGGGCAAAGCTCCCGGGCCTTGAACATGGGCATGGCCGAGCGCGGTCCGAACTGGCGGGCCAGATAGCACGCCGTGGTGACAACGCCGCGCCCGCTGGTCCCGCCGACGATCAACGGCTTGTCGCGCAAGCTCGGATCGTCGCGCTTTTCCACGGCGGCGTAAAAGGCATCGCAATCGATGTGGGCGATGCTCAGATCGGGCAATTCCAGGTGGTTGATGATACGAAGCGAGCCGCAATCGGGGCAATCCAAGGGGCCGTCCGCGAAGAACCCCAGGCAATCGCGGCACAGCGACGGGCCGGCGCCGCTGCGGATGGGCTCCGGTTCTGGCATCGGCAACGCACTTTGCCGGGCGGAATCATTCAGGCCACTGGACACGCTGAAGTTCCTTTTTTGTTCCGATTTATTTTTGAACCCCCGCCCGCGTCCTGTCAAGGGCCCGGCGTAACCAGCTGTAGACGTTAGGAATTGCCGTTGGCGTTGGCGATGGCAAGGCGGAACGGATGCGCCGGATAGGTACCGAGGATTCGCACTTCGTGGGTGAAGAAGGCAAGCTCTTCCAGGGCCAATTTCAACGGCGTGTCGTCCGGATGGCCGTCAACGTCCGCATAAAACTGGGCGGCGACGAAATCTTCGTCCACGTAGCTTTCCAGCTTCGTCATGTTGACGCCATTGGTGGCGAACCCGCCCATGGCCTTGTAGAGCGCCGCCGGCACGTTGCGGACCCGGAACACGAAGGTGGTGACCACGTCTGCGCTGCCGCGCGGCGGCACGGCGGCTTCGCGGGCCATGACGACGAACCGGGTCGTGTTATGGGTCGCGTCTTCCGCCTCATCACGCAGCGTCTCCAGGCCGTAGAGCTCGGCAGCCAGGGCCGAACTCAACGCCGTCTGTGTTTTGTCGCCGGCCGCGGCGATATCATGCGCCGCGCCGGCCGTGTCGGCGTGGACGACCGGCTGAATGCCCAATTCACGGATCAGGATACGGCACTGATTGAGGGCGTGGATATGGCTGTGCACATGGGTGATCTCATCGATCTTGGTACCCGGCACGGCCAACAGCTGATGGTTCACGCGCTGGAAATGTTCGCCGATGATGAACAAGCCCGATCCGGGCATCAGATGATGGATATCGGCGACCCGCCCGGCGACGGAATTGTCGATGGGGATCATCGCGTATCGCGCCACACCGCCGGTGACGGCATCGAAGGCATCCTCAAAGGCATTGCAGGGCAGCGTCTCCATGTCGGGATAGACGGCCCGGCAGGCCATATCGGAATTGGCGCCGGCGGCGCCTTGAAAGGATATGATGTTGTTGGGGTCAGACATCTTCCCGCCCGCTCCGGAATCTACAGTGCGCCCAGCATTTCCCGGGCGCGTTCCAAGTCGGCGGGAGTATCGACACCCAACGGGACCGTGTCAACGAGCGCCGCATGGATCGACAGGCCGTTTTCCAGGGCCCGCAACTGCTCCAGCCGTTCGCGTTGTTCCAGGACACCGGGCGCCATGGTGACGAACCGCTCAAGCGCCAGACGCCGATAGGCGTAGATGCCGATGTGATGATAAAGCGGGCCGTCGCCTACCGGCACCGCGGCCCGGCTGAAATAAAGCGCCCGGCCCGTGGTTTGGCCGGCGGTCAGACCCAAAACAGCCTTGACGACGTTCGGATCATCTAGCTCCGCCGCCTCGGTGATTTGCGCCACCAACGTGGCAATATCACAGGCCGGGTCGTCCAGGGGGTCGAGGACGGCACGCACGGTCTCGGCATCAATAGTCGGCAAATCACCCTGCAGATTGATGACCGCATCGAAATGGCCTTCACCATCAATCTTCGACAGGGCTTCAAAAATGCGATCCGAGCCGGACGGCAGATCGGGCTCGGTCAGCACCGCCTCGCCGCCGGCATCGCGCACTGCCTCAAATATGGCCTGTTCGGCGCAGGCGACGACGACCGGCCCCACGTCGGCCTCACGGGCGCGGCGCCAGACCTGGACGATCATCGGCGCCCCGGCGATCGGCGCCAAGGGCTTATCGGGCAGGCGGGTCGAGGCCAGGCGGGCCGGGATCAGGACGATGGGGTTCCGGGGCTTGCTCATGGCCTTGTCATCGATTGGTTCAGGGATTGGTTCAGGGGTTGGTTCATGGTCGCGAGCATAGCGTTCCGATTCAGGCGGTGAAAGCGCCGAAACTGAGACACCGCACAGGTTCATCAGGGCGTTGAACTCCCGGAGCCGACCGGTTAAAGTCCGGCGAAATCGGTGAGGGGTAACGCCATGAAGTTTTCTTGGTATGAAAAGATTGCGTTTGGATTGTTGGTGGCCGCCTGGGTGGCCTGGGGCAGCGATCAGATTGGCTCCATGTTGGTCCATGCGAAGGGCCTTGAGAAGCCAGCTTATGCTGTCGCCGCCGACGAAGGCGCGGCCGAGAAAACAGCGGCACCCGCCGCCGGAGGCGCCGCCCAGAAGACAGCGGCACCCGCCGCCGCAAACGCCATGACCATGCTGGCCTCCGCCGCGCCGAAAAAGGGCGCCAAGGTCTTTAAGAAATGTAAGGCCTGCCACACCACTAACAAGGGCGGCAAAAACACCGTCGGCCCGAACCTTTGGGATGTCGTCGGCCGGGCCAAGGCCGCAGGCGCCGGGTTCGCTTACTCCGGCGCGCTCAAGGGCTTGGGCGGCGATTGGTCGTTCGCCGACTTGGACGCCTTCCTGACCAAGCCGAAGGCCTATGCCAAGGGCACCAAGATGAGCTTTGTCGGCCTCAAGAAGGCCGGTGACCGGGCCGCCGTGCTGGCTTATCTGCGCTCCTTGAGCGATTCGCCGAAACCCTTACCGTAATTTTCGGCCCAACTTGACCGCTGATCTGAGCCGCCTCACCGCCTTCGCCGAAGACTTGGCGGACGCGGCCCGCGAGGTTTCGCTTAAATATTTTCGCACCGCCGTCGCCGCCGATGCCAAAGCCGATGCCAGCCCCGTGACCATCGCCGATCGTGAGACCGAAACCCGGCTGCGTGACATGATCGAGGCGGCCTATCCCGATCACGGCATTTTCGGCGAGGAACACGGCAGTGTGCGCACCGACGCCGAGCACGTCTGGGTCCTGGACCCCATCGACGGCACCCAATCATTCGTCACCGGGAAGCCGCTGTTCGGCACCTTGATCGGCCTGTTGCACCGCGAACGGGCTGTCATGGGGGTAATGGACATGCCGGCGCTGGGAGAACGCTGGATTGGCATGGACGGCGCCCCGACAACTTTCAACGGCGCGGCGGCCCAGGTGCGCGATTGCCCAACCCTGTCGGATGCCTGGCTCTACGCGACCTCGCCGCAGATGTTTACTGAGGCGCATTTCCCGCGCTTCGAGGACCTGCGTGCCGCCACCCGCCGCACGGTCTACGGCGCCGAATGCCAGGCCTACGGCTTGCTGGCCAACGGCTGGGTCGACGTGGTTTGCGAAGATACCATGGGGCCTTATGACTACGTCGCTCTGGCCCCCATTGTCGAAGGTGCAGGCGGCGCCATGACCGATTGGTCTGGGCGTCCCTTGAACCTGGACGGCGACGGTACGGTACTGGCGGTCGGCGACAAGCGCCTGCATGGGCCGGCCATGGATATTCTGGGCGGCTGACACATAGTCACAATAACGCCATAAACTTGCGGCATCTCTTGATCCCATGACCATGGAGCCGCAATATTCACTGATGATGATGACACATATATCCCGCACCGGCGCCGGCCTGCTGACCGCCGCGCTTCTGTGCACTTCCGCCGTTGCCGGTACGCTGGACGGTGTCGAAGGCAAACACGGCCTGGCCATGCACGGCGATTTGAAATATCCGCCGGGCTTCACGCATTTTGACTATGTCAATGCGGCCGCGCCGAAGGGCGGCAACGTGCGCCTACACACCATCGGCACCTTCGACAGCTTCAACACCTTCATCATCAAGGGCAACGGCGCGGCGGGCACGGGGTTCACCTACAACACCTTGATGTCCGGTTCCGCCGATGAGGCGTTCAGCCAATACGGTGAATTGGCGGAAGAAGTCTACACCCCCAAAGACCGCTCATGGGTCGCCTTCAAGCTGCGCAAGGAGGCGCGGTGGCACGACGGCAAACCGGTCACGGTGGATGATGTCATCTGGTCGTTCAACACGCTGATTGAAAAGGGCAACCCGTTCTACCGCTTTTATTACGGATCCGTCGCCAAGGTCAGCAAGGCGGCCGAGCGCACCGTGCGGTTTGATTTCAAGCCGGGCGAGAACCGGGAACTACCGTTGATCCTGGGCCAGTTAAGCGTCTTGCCGAAACATTATTGGGCGACCCGCGATTTCGCGAAAACCACCTTGGAACCGCCGCTGGGGTCCGGGCCTTATAAGATCAAATCCTTCGAGCCCGGCCGCTTCGTCGTCATCGAACGGGTCAAGGATTATTGGGGCAAGGATCTGCCGGTTCACAAGGGCAATTATAATTTCGACACGCTCCGGTTTGATTACTACCGCGACCAGACCATCGCGCTGGAGGCCTTCAAGGCCGGTGAGTACGACTACCGTTCGGAGAACTCATCGAAAGCCTGGGCGACGGCCTATAAATTCAAGGCCGTCGATAAGGGTTGGATCAAGAAAGAACAGATCAACCACAACCGCTCGGCCGGCATGCAGGCTTTTGTCTTCAATACGCGCCGCGACATGTTCACCGACAAGCGCCTGCGCCAGGCCTTGGCCTATGGGTTCGATTTTGAATGGTCGAACAAGAACCTGTTCTACGGCCAATACGCCCGCACCCACAGTTATTTTTCCAATTCCGAGTTGGCCGCCGACAAGCTGCCATCGGCGGACGAGTTGAAGATCCTCACCCCCTACAAGGGCCAGATTGCGCCGGAGGTCTTCACCAAGATTTATCAAGCCCCGAAGGGCGGCGGACCGAAACAAATCCGAAAAAATCTGCGCATTGCCGGCAAACTGTTGAAAGACGCCGGCTGGGTCATCAAGGATGGCCAGCGGGTTAACGCCAAGACCGGCAAGGCGCTGGAATTCGAAGTCCTGCTGGTCAGTCCGCTGTTTGAGCGCATTGTCCTGCCGTTTGCCAAGAACTTGGAGAAGCTGGGCGTCAAGGTGCGGGTGCGGACCGTTGATCCGTCGCAATACCGCCGGCGTCTGCAGACCTATGATTTTGACGTCATCGTCGGCGGCTGGGGGCAATCCCTGTCGCCGGGCAATGAACAGCGCAATTTCTGGGGCTCCAAAGCTGCCACCGCGGAAGGCGGGCGCAACACCATCGGCATCAAGGATCCGGTCATCGACGCCCTGGTCGAAAAAGTCATCGGCGCGCCAACCCGCAAGGATTTGGTCACCATCGTCCGCGCCCTCGACCGGGTTCTGCAGTGGGGCCATTGGGTGATCCCGCACTGGCACGCCAAGTACGACCGGGTCGCCTATTGGAGCAAGTTCGGCCGGCCGAAAATCACGCCGACGCAGGGCAACCAGTTCACCGCCTGGTGGGTCGATGCGGCGGCTGAGGAAGCCCTCAAGGGTAAGCTGGCGTCGGCCAAGCAATGATGAATGGATTCATGCCTCATCTGACGACCCGCAATCAATCCTGTCCCCTCCCCACTCGTGGGGGAGGGGGAGGGCTAGGGTGGGGGCGAGAAAGCGCTGTTAGGCGCGAAAAGAATTGTTCTCCCCTATCGGGGTCGCACCCCCACCCTTCGTTCGGCTTACGCCGCGCCATCGGCGCGACGATCCGCACTCAGCCTCCCCCGTCTCGCGCTGCGCGCGAGCCACACATTAGTTGGCGCACCAGAGGTGCGGCGCGGGGGAGGAAGAAGATGCGCGGAAGGTTCGTCTAACCCATGCACGCCTACATCATCCGCCGTCTGTTTCTGATCATCCCGACCTTGTTCGGGATCATGGTCATCAACTTCGCGGTCATTCAGTTCATACCGGGCGGCCCGGTCGAGCAGATGATCGCCCAGATCGTCGGCGATAACGTCGATGCGACGGCCAAGGTCGGCGGCCAGGCCGGGCAGGAAACAGCCAGTTCCACTCAATCCAAAACCTCCGCCGGCAAGTCCGGCGGTAGCGGCGCCAGCCGCTATCGGGGTGCCCAGGGCTTGCCCGAGGGATTAATCAAACAGATCGAAAAACAGTTCGGATTGGACAAACCCATCCACGAACGCTTCGTCCTGATGATGGGCAATTATCTGACCTTTGATTTCGGCAATAGCTATTTCCAAGACCGCAGCGTCGTGCAGTTGGTCATCGACAAGATGCCGGTATCCATATCGTTGGGCATTTGGACAACCTTGCTGGTCTATCTGATTTCCATTCCATTGGGCGTCGCCAAGGCGGTGCGCGACGGCTCGAAATTTGACATCTGGACGTCGGGGGCCGTTATCTTCGGCAACGCCGTGCCCGGTTTCCTGTTCGCCATTCTGTTGATCGTGCTGTTCGCCGGGGGGCGTTATTTCGACTGGTTCCCGTTGCGCGGTTTGACCTCGCCGAATTTCGAAAGCCTCTCGAACCTCGGCAAGATTGGTGATTATTTCTGGCACATGGCGCTACCAGTCCTGTCCATGGTGATCGGCGGTTTCGCCGGACTGACCATGCTGACCAAGAACTCGTTCATTGAGGAAATCAACAAACAGTACGTGACCACGGCGCGATCGAAAGGCCTGACCCAGAAACGCGTCCTCTACGGCCATATCTTCCGCAACGCCATGCTGATCGTCATCGCCGGATTTCCCAGCGCCTTCATCGGTATTTTGTTCACCGGCGCCCTGTTGACGGAAGTCATCTTCTCGCTGGACGGCCTCGGCTTGTTGGGTTTCGAGGCGGTGGTCAAACGCGACTACCCGTTGATGTTCGGCACGCTCTATTTCTTCACGCTACTGGGTTTGTTGATGGGCATCATCGGCGACATCATGTACCACATCATCGACCCCCGGATCGATTTCGAAGCCAGGAACGTCTAGGCGATGCCGGACAACCCCGCCCCTCTCGCCTCCGCCCATGAGGCCCTGAAAACCGAGCAATTTCTGGGCATGCGGATCACCCCGATCACCCGGCGGCGGATCGAGAATTTCAAACGTAACCGGCGCGGTTTTGTTTCGTTTTGGATATTCCTAGTGATTTTCCTGGTGACCCTGTTCGCCGAAGTGATCGCCAACGACAAACCGCTGATGGTCAGCTTCAACGGTGATCTTTATTTCCCGGCCATGGTTGCCTACCCGGAGACCACCTTCGGCGGTGAGTTCCAGACCGAGGCCGATTACCGCGACGAATTCGTCGCCGACCTGATCAACGAAAAGGGCTGGATGGTCTGGCCGCTGATCCACTTCAGCTACGACACGGTCAATTATGAGCTGCCCGTCCCCGCCCCGGCGCCGCCCAGCGCCGTCAACTGGCTGGGCACCGACGACCAGGGCCGCGACGTGGTGGCGCGGCTGATTTACGGGTTCCGGATTTCCGTGCTGTTCGGCTTCGTCCTGACCATCGTCAGCGCCGCCGTCGGCGTCTCCGTCGGCGCCTTCCAGGGCTTTTACGGCGGCTTGATCGATCTGCTGGGCCAGCGGTTCATCGAAATTTGGGCCGGCATGCCGGTGCTCTATCTGCTGATCATCCTGGCCAGCATCATCACGCCCAACTTCTGGTGGCTGTTGGGCTTGCTGTTATTGTTCAGCTGGATGGGCTTCGTCGGCGTGGTGCGGGCCGAGTTTCTGCGCGCTCGCAATCTGGATTTCGTCCGCGCCGCCCGGGCCTTGGGCGCGTCGGATCTGGTGCTGATCTTCAAACACGTCTTACCCAACGCCGTGGTCGCCACCATCACCTTCATGCCGTTCACCCTGGCCGGCTCCATCACTACATTGACGGGCTTGGACTTCCTGGGCTTCGGCCTGCCGGCCGGATCACCGTCGCTGGGTGAATTGCTGAACCAGGGCAAGGCCAACCTGACGGCGCCCTGGCTGGGCATCTCCGGGTTTTGCGTCATCGCCCTGATGCTGTCCTTGCTGGTCTTCATCGGCGAGGCCGTGCGTGACGCCTTCGATCCCCGTAAGGTTTACAGATGAGCAAGATTTACAGATGAGCCGCTTACTGGATATCAACGATCTCTCAGTTTCCTTCGGCCGCGGCGAGGGCGAGGTCAAGGCCGTGCGCGGCGTCTCGCTGCACATCGATCGTGGCGAGACCGTCGCATTGGTCGGCGAGTCAGGATCCGGCAAGTCGGTGACGGCGCTGTCGGTCATGCGCCTGTTGCCCTATCCGCTGGCCCATCATCCCACGGGCTCGATCACCTTCGACGGCGAGGAACTGATCGACGCGCCGGACAAACGCATGCGGGTGCTGCGCGGCGACGATATCGCGATGATTTTCCAAGAGCCCCTGTCCAGCCTCAATCCCCTGCATTCCATCGAAAAGCAGATCGACGAAGTCTTGCTGTTGCACAAGGCCATGACGCCGGATCAAGCCCGCGCCCGGGTCATTGAACTACTCACCCTGGTCGGCCTGGAAAGCGCCACGGAACGCCTGGGCGCGTTGCCGCACGAGTTTTCCGGCGGCCAGCAACAGCGCGTGATGATCGCCATGGCGCTGGCCAACGATCCGGAACTGCTGATCGCCGATGAGCCGACCACGGCCCTCGATGTGACGGTCCAGGCACAGGTGCTGAAACTAATGAAGGACATCCAGGCGCGTATGGGCATGTCGATGCTGTTCATCACCCACGATCTGGGCATCGTGCGCCGCATGGCGGACCGGGTCTGCGTCATGAACGAGGGCCTGATCGTTGAACAAGGCCCGACAGAGCAGGTCTTCGAGACCCCCGCCGACGCCTACACCAAACACCTGTTGGCGGCCGAGCCCAAGGGTACCCCCGACCCGGCGCCTGAGAATGCCCCCGATGTGATAACCGGCGATAATGTCAAAGTCTGGTTCCCCATCAAGAAGGGTGTGCTGCGCCGCGTCGTCGGTCACGTGAAGGCCGTCGACGGCATCTCCATGGCGGTCCGCCAGGGCCACACGCTGGGCGTTGTCGGCGAGTCGGGTTCGGGCAAATCGACGCTTGGCCTGGCCCTGTTGCGCCTGGAACGCTCAGAGGGCGGCATCCGGTTTCACGGCCAAGATATCCAGGGCCTGCAGTTCAAGGAGATGCGGCCGCTGCGCCGGGAAATGCAGATCGTCTTCCAGGACCCCTACGGGTCCTTGAGCCCGCGCCTGTCGGTCGGCCAGATCGTCGAAGAAGGCTTGCTGGTCCACGGCCTCGGCGGCACCTATGACGAACGCCGCCAACTGATCGGCGAGGCCCTGAAGGAGGTTGACCTGGAACCGGCCATGCAGGACCGCTATCCGCATGAGTTCTCCGGCGGCCAGCGCCAGCGCATCGCCATCGCCCGGGCCTTGGTCCTGAAGCCGAAATTCATCGTCTTGGATGAGCCGACCTCGGCGCTGGATATGTCCGTGCAGGCGCAGATTGTTGCGCTGTTGCGTGACCTGCAGCAAAAGCACGACCTGGCCTATATGTTCATCAGTCATGATCTGAAGGTCGTCCGCGCCGTCAGCCACGACATCATTGTCATGAAGGAAGGCAAAGTGGTCGAAGCCGGCCCCGCCCAGCAAGTCATCGACAACCCGCAAGAGCCTTATACCCAGGCCCTCATGGCCGCCGCCTTCAAGATGGAGGCGGATGAAAGCGGCGTGGTGAGGATGTAAGTCGGCGCGGATTATATACTATTCAGATAGATAAAATTGACCATACTCGTTTTAAGATTGACACTTCCATTTCTTTGTTCTATATATGTTTCACATTAGTGCCATCTGGACCCCGATGACCGCTGCGCGGCCGGGACACCCCGCGGCACCACATACCCCTTAGAAACCAACCGCATTCGGCGGCCGGTTCAGGCGTCTTGGCATCGCAGCGATGCCGGCATGCACGAGCCCGTCGCCGTTGTTTTGTGTCATCCGCGTGGCTGGCTCTGCGCCGCCGCGCCTATGGAAGAGAGAACAACGACCATGACCAATCCCTACAAGATCAAGCAATCCGTTGGCCCCGACTACAACCACGACCAGGACGATGTGTTCCGGACCAAGACGGCACTGAAAGACCTCGGCCACTTCAAAACCCCGGATTATGGTTTAACCAAGTATCCGGACACGCCCCTGTTCGACGGCATCAAGAGCTATCAGCGGGCCAAGGGCCTGCGGGTTGACGGCGTCATGAAACCCGACGGGCCGACGGCCGCCGCCATGGGCAAGGACCTTGGCGCCCACGATACCCGGCCCAGAGCCCGAGGTTTTGTGGCCGAGCAAAAGGATACCCTGCCCGACCGGTTCATTTATGCGCCGAAACGAAACCGGCAGCGTCCCCCCATCTTCGATACCTCCGGCGACGTCGGCTGGGGCCGCAAGAACGACCCCCGCGACGTGCTGGCGGCGCGCCGCGGGCTGGCCTGGGCGGGACACCTGCCGGAAGCCAAGGCGCGCGACCAAAAGCCCGCCGATAATGAGGTGTTTCAGGCCATCGAGGCGTTCCAGCGCCAGGCCGGGGTCAAGAAAGACGGCTGGATGGGGCGGAGCGGCGAAACCGCCAAGGCCCTCAATGACGCCATCGCGCCGAAGGTGGAGGCGTATCTCAAGTCGGTCGCCGGTTCAGGTTCGGTGGCGGAAGCAGATGGTTCAGAGACGGACGATCTCACGGACGCTGCCGGCGACCCCCTGCCGGCGCGGCCCGGTGCTGAACCCGGGAACAAACCAGATAAACACGGCACGGAGAACGATGTCGCCATCGTCCCGGCGGCCCTGATTCCGTTCCTGCTCACCAACGCCGGCCGCTTTGGATTGCAGCACTTGTTGCGCAAGGGCGGCGCGCAGCTGTTGCAAAAAGGCTCCGCGGCCGCGGCCGGGGCGGCCGCCGCTTCGGCGTTGAAGTCCGTCCAAGAAGATGACGATCAGGCCGATGCGGCCGGCACGGAGCCGCAGGTGGCCATGGCGCCAAAACCGCGAACCGGTGCCGAGCGTGGCCCGGAGGGGGCTTTTATGAACAACCCGTGGATTGGCGGAGGGAGCCTGGCGATTCTCGGTACCGCGGCCGGTGTCGACGAACTGCGGAGCCAGCGCGCCCAGCGCCTGCAAGGTGGCGGTGAAGTGGCGGCGCCTCCGCCGATCGATGGAAGGAGACAGCGCACCGAGATCGCCACGCCACCGCCGTCGAACCCGCCGCCGCTGGAAATGGACGACGACCGGTTTCCGGATAAGGAGGAGTTTCCGGCCGAAGCGCCGGCGGAGGCCGCCCGTTTATTCAGCGATCATAAAGAATTCATGGTCATTTTCGATGCCAACTGGAAGGCCAAAACACGGCGCTATCGGCCAAGGGTGCCGGAGTACAACGTCCTTAACGTCCCCTATCCGATGGCGCGGTTTCGAGGCGGTCAGATTGAAACCATCAATGCCCCGGAACTGGACCGCCCCATCCGCGTTTGCCGCGATGCCTCGCTCGACGGGCAATGCGTGGCCGGCAACAAAGACGAAGAGCGTGTCCTCGACAAGGTCCTGCGTGTCCACCGCAAGCACGTCAGCAAGGACGCCTTGGTCTACGATCTGAAGACCGGCGCCTTGGTTGGCGAAAACACCACCAGCTACTGGTTCGGCCCGGACATGGCGCGCCGCAGCCGCGACGAGGACGACCTGTACCTGCAAATCCATTTCAACCGGGCCGAAGATAAGATGTGGGGTTACAAAGCACCGCCGCCATGACATCTCAGCGGCAAGTCTGTTTCCTGCGTTTGGATGAACGCGCCTTCGGCACGGCTTTACGGGACAAATTTCCCGGAATCCTGCTTTGGGATGGTCAGTATTATCAACCGGCCCTGCCCCTCCGCCAAAATATCGATGAATCGCCGGCCTTGAAGATTAAAGCTGCATTACCCGACGCGGGATGGGAGCCAACGTTCGAGAAGGTCAAGAACGCCGAGATCTGGCGGTTGAGAAATTCGCCCGAATGTTGTTTGACCCTGGTCCGGGGGAGCACCCATGCCGCCGTGCGCAGCGGCGAGCGAGATGACGACCTGGGCTATATAGAGGCGAGTTCCCTGCAGGTGCATGTCGACCCGCCGGCGTCGCAACGCCAGATGTCGTTTCGCAACAAGGTCTGGCGCATCGTCGGCAAGCTGGCCACGCACCGCTGGCAGATCGTCGATCTGATCACCGATGAGGTCAGGCACAGGAACCAGACCAGCAAACAGTTGTGGCTCGGCCACCATGCCGTTGAATGGGCGGGGCATCCCCTGTGGTTCTTTGCCGCCGGCAGCCGCGCCGAACAGATCCGGCCCCTTGAGGACGCGGACTGACGCGCCCCGCGTCCGACGCCGTCGCCGAACCGCAAAAGATTTTGCCGCAAATCGGCCGGCTGTGACCGGGGTCACTTGCATTCTGGAATTCGTGCCATAATAGTGGGGTGCGCCTTCGGGCGCCGATCCGGCGGCCATTCCGGACCGACCAAGCCGGGCCGCCCGAACGGGACATCGGGACAGCACGGCATCGGGACATTACGAAATCACGCAGGAATTTGGGAGCCATCCAATGGAAATCATCGCCGCCCTCGCCATCGCCGCCTTTGGCATCGCGCTCTTGACCATGCGGCTGGTCTCGTCGTCGATCAAGAAAATCACCAAGGAGATCACCGACTTCGTCAACACCCAGAACACGGCCCTGGCGGGCCGCCTTGATGAGACGGCGAAGCACCACGCGCAATTGGCGCGCGCCGTCGAGGACCTGGAAAAGCAGGTGAAAAGCGAGTTCGCGAAAACCAACGGCGAGCTGACCCGGCTCGAGGAGCGCGACGAAGACCGCGAACGCGAACTGGCCGGCATCCGGGCGCGGCTACACGAACTCGGCGGCGGCGTGACGAAGCAGCCGATGACGTCAGCTTGAGGGTGGGATTGGTGCAGCACCAGAAAAATGCGTATTTTTGCGTCCAGATAGACACGTTCGGATACAAACCGTATGGAATAGCGCGTGGCTTGCCGCAGGTGCGGGATTTCGCTAGGTCTGGGGTGGAATATATGAAGACAAAGACGGCACGATTGAACCAGGAAAATCCCCCATGAAACTCATGTTCGTCTCCGAAGAAGACCGGGCCGAGGATTGGCGCGCCGAGCTGGCGGCGCAGATGCCGGAGCTGGAGTTCCTGGTCTGGCCCGATGACGCGCCGCGCGTCGATCTGGCCAGTATCGATTACACACTGGTCTGGAAACCGCCGGCCGGGGCGCTGCAGAAGTTGAGCGGGCTCAAGTATATCCAGTCGCTGGGCGCCGGGGTCGACGGGCTGTTGGTCGACCCGACCCTGCCGACGCACCTGGCGATCTCGCGCATGGTCGACCGCTCGCTGATCCAGGGCATGACCGAATACATCGTCTATAACGTCATCCACTATCACCGCAAGATGGGCGCCTATGCGGCCCAGCAGGCGGCCGGTGCGTGGAAAGCCCTGCGCCAGGTTGACCCGCGGACCCGGCGCATCGGCATCATGGGGCTGGGTGAGCTGGGCCGTGACGCGGCGGCGAAATTGCTTCCGCTGGAATTTAACATGGCGTCGTGGAGCCGCACGCCGAAGGACATGGCCGGCGTGACGAGTTTTCACGGTGACGCGGGGCCCCAGGGCTTCGATGCCTTTTTGGGCCGCACGGATATTTTGATCTGCCTATTGCCGCTGACCGACGCGACGCGCGGCATCATCAACGCCGCCAATCTGGCGAAGCTGCCCAAGGGCGCCGTTGTCATCAACTGTGCGCGGGGCGGGCATGTGGTGGATGATGATCTGTTGGCGGCACTGGATTCGGGGCATCTGGGCGGCGCGTGCTTGGATGTCTTCAACACCGAGCCCCTGCCCGCCGGGCATTCCTATTGGACGCACCCTGGTGTCCGCATGACCCCGCACACGGCCAGTTTGACGGCGGCGCATTCGGCGGCGGAATACGTGGTCGAAAACATCCGCCGGGTCGAGCGCGGCGAGGCGCCGCTGAACATTGTTGATCTGGAGGCCGGCTATTGAACGCGGCGGCGGCGCTGTCCCTGTCCCGGCACCGGCCGGATTGGGCCTTGAGCGCGGCGGCGCTAGCCGGCGAAGCCGTAGGCGACGGCCAACAGGCCGCCGCCCAAGACAACCCGGTAGACGGCGAAAATGGTGAAGCTGGCGCGTTTCAGCCAGGCCATCATCATGGCGATGGCGAGCAGCGCCGTGACCAAAGCCAGGCCGGCGGCGAAAAACGCGTCGGCGGTCAAATGGGCATTGCCGGCCTGCCACAGCTCATAGCCCTTCAAGGTGCCGGCACCCAATATGGCCGGGATGCCCAACAGCATGGCGAAGCGTGCCGCGTCGCGGCGTTCCATGCCCATCATGCGGGCCGCCGTCATGCAGATGCCGGATCGGCTGGTGCCGGGGATCAAGGCCAGGGCCTGAACCATGCCGATGATCACCGCATCGCCGAACCGCAAGTGCTCGATGCGCCGCAAGGTCATGCCGATCTGATCGGCGATCATCAGCAGAACCCCAAACCCCAAGGTCGTCCAGCCGATCACCTTGAGGCCGCGGATGCCGTCGGGATAATAATGGTTCAAGGCAAACCCGGCGGCGATCACCGGCAGGGTGCCGACAATCAACAGGCCGGCCAGGCGGGCACCCGGGTCGCTGCGGCCCTTCATCGTGCGGCCGATCCCCGAACACATGGCCCAAACGTCACGCCACAGATAAAGCAGCACAGCGCCCAGCGTCCCCACATGGACGGCTACATCCATCAACAGGCCTTGGTCGGGCATATCCATGAACAGCGGCACCAAGACCAAATGCCCCGACGAGCTGACGGGCAGAAACTCGGTGACGCCTTGAACGATGGCCAGAACCGCTAGATGTAGGACGTCCAATCCTTGCACTCCGCTAAATCTTGGTGTCTTATACCAATCCCGCCCCCCAAGCCCAAGTCCCAACTCGTGGGACACGCCGATATTTGCTCATGACCCCCTGCTAAAGGGCCGGTTTGAGACAAAATTGCCGCTGGCAAGAACGGGTAAGCCTTGATATCTAAACGGGCTGCCTGAAGCAAAGGAAGAGGTAAAAATGCGCCAACGGGATTGGCCATCGCCAGCCGGGTTGCCTCCAAAGCAGGGGCTTTATGATCCGGCCAACGAACACGACAACTGCGGCATTGGCTTCATTGCCAACATCAAGAACCGCAAGAGTCACGATATCGTCCGCCAGGGCATCCAGATATTGGTCAATCTGGATCATCGCGGCGCCGTCGGCGCTGACCCGTTGTGCGGCGACGGTGCCGGCATTCTGACGCAAATTCCCGACCGCCTGTTCCGCGACGAGGCGAATGACCTGGGCATCGATTTGCCGGCGCCCGGCGACTATGCCGTCGGCATGGTGTTCCTGCCGCGCGGCAGCCGCGAGATGAACGTCTGCATCGAGGCCATCGAACGCACGGTCCGCACGGAAAATCAAACTGTCCTGGGCTGGCGCGACGTGCCCGTCGATAACGATTGGCTGGGCGAGACGGTGAAGCCCATCGAGCCGATGATCCGGCAAATTTTCATCGGCCGCGGTGACAATTGCGCCGATACGGATGCTTTCGAGCGCAAACTCTATGTGATCCGCAAACAGGCCCACCATCTGGTCTGGGATGCGGATTTGGAGGACATCGCGCAGTTTTATATGCCGTCCTTGTCGGCGCGCACGGTCTGTTACAAGGGCATGATGCTGGCGCCCAATGTAGACAAATATTTCCTGGATCTGTGCGATGACCGGTTTGAATCGGCGCTCGCCCTGGTTCATCAGCGGTTCTCAACCAACACCTTCCCGTCGTGGGCCCTGGCCCAGCCGTTCCGCTATCTTTGCCACAACGGTGAGATCAACACGGTGCGCGGCAACATCAACTGGATGGCGGCACGCCGCCATTCCATGAAGTCCAATATTTTGGGCGATGATCTGGAAAAGCTGTGGCCGTTGATCGGTGATGGCGCGTCCGATTCGGCGACCTTCGACAATGCCCTTGAGCTGTTGGTGGCCGGCGGATATTCCCTGGCTCACGCGATGATGATGATGATCCCGGAGGCTTGGGACGGCCATCCCTTGATGGATGAACAGCGTCGCGCGTTTTACGAATATCACGCCGCCGTCATGGAACCCTGGGACGGCCCGGCGGCCATCGCGTTTACCGACGGCAAACAGATCGGCGCGACCCTGGATCGCAATGGTCTGCGCCCGGCCCGCTATATTGTCACCGACGATGATCTGTTGATCCTTGGTTCCGAAGTCGGTGTATTGCCAATCCCCGAATCGAAGATCGTTGAGAAATGGCGCCTGCAGCCGGGTAAAATGCTCCTTCTGGATTTGGAGGAAGGCCGCATTGTCGATGATGAGGAATTGAAAGACACCCTGGCCCAAGACAAGCCCTACCAGGATTGGCTGGACGCCACGCAGATCCAGATCGAAAACCTGCCCGAAGAGGTGGCGGCCATGCCGCCGGACCGGCAAACGCTTTTGGATAAACAGCAGGCCTTCGGCTACACCCAAGAAGACATCAAATTCTTCCTGGCGCCCATGGCGACCGGCGGCCAGGACCCCATTGGCTCCATGGGCCGCGACATCCCGCCGGCCGTGTTGTCGGACTTGCCGAAGATGCTTTACGACTACTTCCATCAGAATTTCGCCCAGGTCACCAACCCGCCCATTGACCCGATCCGCGAAGAATCGGTGATGTCCCTGGTCTCGCTGATCGGCCCCAGGCCGAACCTTTTGGATTTGGAGACCGGCGGCGATCATAAGCGCCTGGAAGTGCATCAGCCGATCTTGTCCAACAATGATTTGGAAAAGATCCGGCATATTGAAAACCTGGTCGATTCCACTTTCCGCACCTTCACCATGGACACCTGCTATTCCGTTGCCAATGGTCCCGAAGGCATGAAGGCGGCCTTGGATAATCTTTGCGCCCGTGCGACGCGCGCTGTCAATCAAGGCCACAATATCCTTATTCTGTCGGATCGCAGCGTCAACGCGGACCGGGTTGCCATTCCGGCTCTGCTGGCCATCGCCGCCGTGCATCATCACTTAATCCGTGAAGGTTTGCGCACGGAAGTCGGACTGGTGGTCGAAACCGGCGAGGCCCGCAAGGTCCACGACTTCTGCCTGTTGGCCGGTTACGGCGCCGAGGCGATTAATCCCTATTTGGCCTTGGATACGCTGACGGCGCTGCGTCACGAACTGGATGAAGACCTGGACGTTACCGAGGTTCACGCCCGTTACGTGAAGGCTGTCGGCAAGGGCATGCTGAAAGTTATGTCGAAGATGGGCATCTCCACATATCAGTCCTATTGCGGGGCCCAGATTTTTGACGCCGTCGGCCTGTCCAGCGCGTTTGTCGAAGAATATTTCACCAAAACGGCGACGATGATCGAAGGCGTTGGCTTGATCCAAATCGCCGAAGAAACAGTGCGCCGCCACCAAGGCGCCTTCGGTGAAGACCCCGTGTTGGCAAATGCTCTGGACGTCGGCGGCGAATATGCCTTCCGCCTGCGCGGTGAGGAACACGTGTGGAAGCCGGAAACAATAGGTGCCCTACAGCACGCGGTCCGGTCCGGAAATTACGATGGTTTCAAAGCGTTCACGGCCAAGGTCAACAATCAGGACCAGAAACTGAAGAACCTGCGCGGCCTGTTCAAACTGAAACGCGCTGGCGTGCCGTTACCCATCGATGAGGTGGAGCCAGCATCGGAAATCGTCAAACGCTTCGCCACCGGGGCCATGTCTTTCGGCTCGATCTCCTGGGAGGCGCATACGAACCTGGCCATCGCCATGAACCGCATCGGCGGCAAGTCCAATACCGGTGAGGGCGGTGAGGAAGCCAGCCGCTACGCACCAATGGAAAACGGTGATTCCATGCGCTCGGCGATCAAACAGGTGGCGTCAGGGCGATTTGGGGTGACCACGGAATACCTGGTCAATGCCGATGATATCCAGATCAAGATGGCGCAGGGCGCAAAGCCCGGCGAAGGCGGCCAACTGCCCGGCCATAAGGTCGACGAATGGATTGCCCGGGTCCGTCACTCGACCCCCGGCGTCGGCCTGATTTCGCCGCCGCCGCACCACGATATTTATTCCATCGAGGATCTGGCGCAACTGATCCATGATTTGAAGAACGCCAACCCGAAGGCCCGTATTTCGGTCAAACTGGTCTCCGAAGTGGGCGTCGGCACCGTTGCCGCCGGGGTCTCCAAAGCACACGCCGATCACGTCACCATTTCCGGCAACGATGGCGGCACCGGCGCCAGCCCGTTGACATCGATTATGAATGCCGGCTCGTTCTGGGAAATCGGCTTGGCCGAAACCCATCAAACACTGGTCCTCAACCAGCTTCGCGGTCGCATCGCCGTGCAGGTGGACGGCGGCCTGCGGACCGGCCGCGACGTGATTATTGGTGCGCTGCTGGGTGCCGATGAGTTTGGCTTCGCCACGGCGGCGCTGATTTCGTCGGGCTGCATCATGATGCGGAAATGCCATCTGAACACCTGCCCCGTCGGCGTCGCCACACAGGACCCGGAACTGCGCAAGCGGTTCACGGGCCAGCCCGAGCACGTTGTTAACTTCTTCACCTTCATCGCCGAGGAAGTCCGTGAAATCATGGCCGAATTGGGCTTTAGGACCATGAACGACATGATCGGCCGGATGGACCGGCTGGACACCCGCCCGGCGATCACTCATTGGAAGGCCGAGGGCTTGGATTTCTCGAAACTGTTCGCCAAGCCGAGGGCTGGCGGCGACGTCGCCGTCTACAACTGCGAAGAACAGGACCACGGCCTCGACAAGGCATTGGACAACACGCTGATCGAACAGGCCATGCCGGCGCTGGAGAATAAGACGCCGGTGACCATCGAAACGCCGGTGCGCAACGTCAACCGAACTGTCGGCACCATGCTGTCAGGCGAATTGGCCCGGCGCCATGGCCATGCCGGCCTTGCCGACGATACCATCCATGTCAAAATGAAGGGCACGGCGGGGCAAAGCTACGGCGCATGGCTGGCGCGCGGCGTTACCCTGGAACTGGAAGGTGACGCCAACGACTACGTCGGCAAAGGCCTGTCGGGCGGCCGTATCGTTATCTATCCGACCGCCGACAGTCCGATCGTCCCGGAAGACAACATTATCGTCGGCAACACGGTGCTGTACGGTGCCATTGCCGGTGAAACCTATTTCCATGGCGTCGCCGGCGAACGTTTTGCGGTGCGCAACTCCGGTGCGGCGGCGGTTGTCGAAGGCGTCGGCGATCACGGTTGCGAATACATGACCGGTGGCTGCGTCACGGTGATCGGCCCGACGGGCCGTAATTTCGCCGCCGGTATGTCGGGGGGTATTGCCTACATCCTTGACGAATCGGATGACTTTGAAAAACGCTGCAACATGGCGATGGTGGAACTGGAGCCGATCAAATCTGGCGATGGTCCACGCGAGGATCTTGAGGCCGATGACTTGGCTGAGGTGATGGCCGACTTGTTGAGCGGCGACGAACGGCGCCTGTGGGTCCTGATCGAGCGTCACGCGCGTTACACGGGCAGCACGCGGGCGCGGGCCATTCTTGATGATTGGCAAACCTATCTGCCAAAGTTCATAAAGATCGTCCCCGTGGATTACCGGCGTGCCATGCGTGAGATGGAAGCCGTCGCCGAAGAACCCGCGCCGCTGGCCGCCGCCGGCGAATAACGGCAAACCAAGAAGGAAAAGGAACGATGGGCAAGCCCACCGGTTTCATGGAAATCACACGCCAAGACCGCAATTATACGCCGGTCGATGAGCGCATCACTCATTTTGACGAGTTTTTCGTCCCCCTGGCGGATGACGACCTCGGCCGCCAGGGCGCGCGCTGTATGGATTGCGGCATTCCGTTTTGTCACCAAGGCTGCCCGGTCAATAATATCATCCCCGATTGGAACGACATGGTTTACCGGGGTGACTGGCGCCAGGCATTGGATGTCTTGCATTCCACCAACAACTTTCCGGAATTCACGGGGCGCATCTGCCCGGCACCTTGCGAGGCGGCCTGCACCTTGAACATTACTGATGAGCCGGTGACCATTAAATCCATTGAATGCGCTATCGTCGACCGCGGCTGGCAGGAAGGTTGGATTGAACCGCAGGTCTCGGCGCGCTCGTCAGGCAAGCGGGTTGCGGTGGTTGGGTCCGGCCCGGCAGGTATGGCCTGTGCCCAGCAGCTGGCGCGGGCCGGGCACCGTGTGATGGTGTTTGAAAAGAACATCAAGGTCGGTGGGCTGCTGCGCTACGGCATTCCCGATTTCAAGATGTCGAAGGCGTTGATTGACCGGCGCATGGCCCAGATGCAGGCCGAAGGCGTCGTGTTCCGCACCAACTCCCACGTGGGAGACAACGTTAACCCAATGAGTCTATTGATAAATTTTGACGCTGTCGCATTAACCGGGGGTTCCGAATTACCGCGCGACTTGCCGGTGCCGGGTCGCGAACTAGACGGGGTCCACTTCGCCATGCGGTTTTTGAGCCAGCAAAACCGACGTGTATCGGGCGAGCTCATCACAGATAACCTGGAAATTCTGGCTAAGGACAAACATGTCATTGTCATTGGCGGTGGCGATACGGGTTCGGATTGTGTCGGCACCTCGATCCGCCAGGGCGCGGCGTCTGTGACGCAAATGGAAATTATGCCGCAGCCGCCGGAACATGAGGACAAGGGCGCGACCTGGCCCGATTGGCCGATGAAGCTGCGCACCTCTTCATCCCAAGACGAAGGCTGCGAACGCGACTGGTCCGTCGCCACGCAATCTTTCGAAGGCACAGACGGCCGGGTCACGGCATTGAACTGCATCCGCCTTGATTGGAGCGGCGGCAAGATGACCGAGGTCGAAGGCTCCGAGTTTCAATTGAAGGCGGATTTGGTCTTGCTGGCCATGGGTTTCGTCAATCCCGTGCACGACGGCATGTTGGACAGTTTCGGCGTTGACTACGACCCGCGTGGCAACGTCGAGGCAGACACGGACGACTACGCCACCTCCATTGATAAGGTGTTTGCCGCCGGCGACATGCGGCGCGGCCAGTCGCTCGTCGTTTGGGCAATCCGCGAAGGCCGCCAATGCGCGCGCGCCGTCGACGAATACCTCATGGGCACCACCGACCTGCCGCGATGAAGATTTTCGGTGACCTGGTTTCCGGCAACTGCCTGAAAGTCAAATGGACGGCCGACCATCTCGGCCTGTCCTACGACTGGGTCGATGTCGATATCCTAAAGAGCGAAACGCGAACGCCGAAATTCCTGACCATGAACCCGTTTGGACAGGTGCCGACCGTTGAATTGGACGACGGACGTTATCTGACCCAGTCGAATGCCATTATTCAATATCTGGCGGAAGGCAGTGCGCTTATTCCCACCGATGCCTACGGGCGCGCGCGGATGAACGCATTTCTGTTCTGGGAGCAGTACAGCCATGAGCCCTACGTCGCCGTCTGTCGGTTCCAGCACCTCTATTTGAACATTCCCTTGGCCGATCTGGACAAGGATAAGGTCGAGCGCGGTTACCGGGCGTTGGACACCATGGAAAATTGGCTGGACGGCGTCGATTTTCTGGTCGGCGATGCGCCCAGTTGTGCCGATATCGGCCTTATTGCCTATACGCGCGTCGCCCATGAAGGCGGGTTCGAATTGGCGCCTTACGAACGCATCACAGCCTGGATTACCCGGGTTGAAGACGCCATAGGCATTAGCGGCTGATCAGGTTACGCAGTTCGTTAGTCTTCAAACAAAACTTCAAAAAGCAATTGGCCTGACGGGATCGCCGCGGCGCGCTTCGCCGATTGCCGGGCTTCGTCCAATGTCGGCGACGAGAACCGCAACGGCGGCCGTTCGCCATCCACGGACAGGGGCAAACCGACCAGCGGCAGATCGTCGCCATCGGGCGGTGTGGACATGATCCCCATGGCCGCGACTTGCGCGTCTTTGCTGATGTCATCGACGTCCTGGATCGGTGTACAGGGGATTTCAAAGGCCGTCAGATGATCCATCCAATGGTCGCGGCCATGCTTCGACACTTCCGCCTGAACCATGGCATCGACCTCGTCGCGGCGCCCGACGCGGGCCTCCATGGTCGCATAGTTCGGATCATCCGCCCATTCCGGATGACCCAGAGCCCGAGCCAAGCGCCCGAACAAAGCATCCGAGCCGGTCGCGATGATCAACGCGTGATCGGTTGTTTGATAGGCCCCATAGGGACACACCAGCGCATGCCCAGCGCCCATGCGGGCCGGAATTTTGCCATCTCGGACATAATTCGTCATCTGCAGGCCAACCCAATTCACGGAGGTTTCCAGCAACGAGGTTTCAATAACGCACCCATCCCCCGAGATTCCACGCCGCACCAAGGCACCAAGGACGCCAATGGTCGTCCACATACCGGTGCCGAAATCATTGACAGAAGGCCCGGCCCGGACCGGACCGCCCTCTTCAGTGCCGGTGATGCTCATGATTCCGCCGTAAGCCTGCAACGCCATTTCATAGCCGGGCCGGCCGGCTAGAGGGCCAGTTGATCCGAACGCCGTCATGTCTCCATAGATGAGCGACGGATTTTGGGCGCGCAAGATTGGCGCAGTGATACCCAATTTTTCCACCGAGCCCGGCCGCATGTTGTGAACAAACACATCCGCCTCGTCGATCAACCGATCAAAGACGCCGCGATCGGGCGCCTCCTTGACGTCGAGCACCATGGATATCTTATTGCGGTTTATGAAATGAAAAACCGCGGCATCGCCGCGCACATAGGGCGGGCCCCAGCCGCGGGCCGAATCGCCGCTCGGCGCCTCAATCTTGATGACCGTCGCGCCCAGGTCCGCCATGATCGTCCCGGCCCAAGGCCCAGCAACGCTTTGGCCCAATTCAACGACCTTGATGCCGTCCAGCAAAGCGCTTTTTGAATTATTCATTTTGCCATCCATCCGCTTTCCAAACCTCAAGCCACTAGTAAAATGCCGGCTTATTCAATGCGCAATTCATAATCCGAAGGAACATCGCCATGACCAGCCCAATCAACTTTGATGATTACCGTCTGTGTGAGCCCGCCTATTTCGAGGATCTGACGCTGGGTCAAAAATTTCCGATCCCATCCCGAACTATGACCGACGCCCTGTTCGCGGCCTTTCAACTGGCCTCCGGTGACAACCATCCGATCCACTATGACGTCGAATACTGCAAGGCCCATGGCCATCCGGGACTTCTGGCGCACGCCATGCAGGTGATGATCCAATGCGCGCCGGGCGCCGGGTTGTTCCCGCATGCGGTCGATGCGTCCTTGGTCGCCATGCTGGAAATGACTGGAAAAATGCTGGCCCCGGTCTACGCCGGCGACACGGTCTACCCCATGCTGGAAATTTCCGAACTGACGGCGCAGAAGACCACCGGTATCGTCACGCTGGCATCAATCATTCACAATCAGAAGGGTGAGAAAGTATTCGAGGGGACCCAGAAATGCTTGATACGCAAGCGGGCCCCCTCGAAATAACAGGTCTCAATATCTGATGATCAGAAGGACTTGATCATCAGGTCCGGCAGCCAGGTGATCGTCTTCGGCCAAGCCAGGAATACGCCCAAGGTGATTAGATCAGCGATGAAGAACGGAAATATCCCTCGGAACACGTCTTGCAAGGGTATATCCGGCCTGACCCCAGCGACCACGTAACAGTTCAATCCAATGGGCGGGGTGATGAGGCAGACCTCGCACATCTTGACGACAACAATGCCGAACCAGATGGGATCATACCCAAGCCCGATGACAGCCGGATAGACCACCGGCAAGGTCAACAACAACATGCCAATGGCGTCCATGAACATGCCAAGGATGACATAGAACAACAAGATGCAGATCATCGTCACTGTAGGCGGCAACGGCAAATCCACCACCCATTCAGCAAACACCGACGGCAGTTCGGCAAAGCCCATAAAGCGCACATAAATCAGCACGCCCCAGACCAGGGAGAAGATCATCACCGTCAACCGCGCCGTCTCCATCAGGGCTTCGCGCAATGTCGACCAGGTCATGCCCCCGGCCAATGCCATGACGAAGACAACAAAAGATCCGACAGCGCCGGCTTCCGTCGGCGTCGTCCAACCGGCGTACATGGAAAAGAATATGGTGAAGATGACAAACATCACCGGGAAGGTGCCCGGCACTGATTTCCAACGCTCGGTCCAGGTGAAACCACCCACGGCCGGCCCGAGTTCTGGGTTACGCATGGCCATGAAGATGATCAGCAACGCATAAATAATCGCCGAAATGATACCCGGAATGAAGCCGGCGACAAGTAACCGGCCAATCGATTCCTCAACGATGATCGCATAAATGACCAAAATGGCGCTCGGCGGAATAAGCGATGCCAAGGTGCCGCCCGCGGCAACAACTCCGGCCGCCAAGCGCGGCGAGTAGTTGTAGCGCAGCATTTCCGGGATCGCGACCCGAGAGAACACCGCGGCCGTGGCCGTTGACGCGCCGGAAACGGCGGCGAAGCCGGCCGTCGCAAAGACCGTGGAAACGGCCAATCCGCCGGGCACCCAGCCAAACCATTTGCGCGCCGCATCGAACAGTTTCTCGGTCATTCCCGCGTGATAGGCCAGAAAACCGATAAGAATGAACATGGGCAGCACGGAGAGCGGATAGACGGTACCCTTTGCGTACGGGATCATGCCGGCATTGCCGGCGCCGCCGGTCCAACCGACGATGGCCGTGATACCAAACAGCCCAACCAGCGCACAGGCGATATATACCCGAACCCCTAAAATCACGAGGCCGATGAGAATTGCCGAGCCGACGACACCAATTGTAAAATCATCCATCGGTCTTCTCCTTACCATCCAGCGCGTCGAGCGTATGCTCTTCGCTATCGTCGCCGCCGAAGGTGTCTTGAATTTCTTTTTCCGCCAGCTCAGTAATCTCAGCCATGACCGGCACCGCGATAGGCTGCCTGTCGGGATCAATAATCAGCCGGGCGTATCCCCACATCTGTAAGGACAACCGGCCGAGTAAAACCACGAAGGCAATCGGCACAATGACTTTGGACGGCCAGGTCACAAGTTCCCGGTCAATGGTCGAATCACCAAGCTCAATAGCCCGGATGACCGCTTCGCTGCTGTAATAGGTAAGTACGGCGATGATGAAAATTGCCAACGCGACACCGATAAACTCGGCAATCCAGAGCGTGCGGCCCGACAATTGTCGGACAAGGAGTTCCATCCGAATATGCCCGCCGACCCGCTGCATAGCGGCGATCGCCAGAAATGTGAAGGCGACCATGGAAAGGGTAACGATGTCATTATAACCCCATACCGGCATAGAAAATACTTTCCGCCCGATGGCGTTCATGGTGCCGAACACCATGAGTCCCAGAATGACAACCGCCGAAATAAAACTAAACAAATCTTCAACCTTCGTCAGTTGCCGGTCCAATCGGGACAGCAAACTGTCGTCGGCGTTTAAATTCTCTGCAGTGTTTCCTACCATCGTAGGTCCCCCATAGACCGTGCCGGAGCCTAAGCTCCGGCACGGGTATTATGACAGATGGATTTAACGGTTCTGGTTATTTCCAGCGAATATTATTTCGCTGCCGCGAAAACCGCATCCAACATGGCTTTAGAGTCGAACTTACCGGCGTTTTTGGAAACCCAATCGTCATAAACGGGTTGACCACCAACTTTCCGGAAACTCGCCAATTCGGCGTCCGTGTACTTGATTTCCTTCAGGTTGGCGCGCCAACGCGGATAGTTGATCTTATCCTTGGCGCCATAGGCAGCCTTAAGAGCGGCATAGCCCATTTCTTTGGCTTCGTTCATCAGCTTCTGGTATTGCGGCGGCAGAGCATTCCAGGCTTTCATGCTGAAGACGTTCGGGCAGTCGTTGGTGCCCGGGGACAAGTTTGACGTGAACCATTCGGCCACTTCGTCGATCTTGTAGGCAGAGTGGGCATAGGTCGACGGGAACGACACGGCATCAGCCGCACCGCGATCCAAGGCCTGATAGACTTCCGTCGCCGTCATGGTGGAGATCGAGGATCCCAAGCGCCGCATGGCGTCAGCCAAGCCGCCCAAAGCGCGTACCGTCATACCTTTCCAGCCGGTCAGCTTGTCCGGAGACGGCCCGCGGCCCATGAATTCGTACTGTGGCAACTGGGAGCTGGAGAACGCGAACACGCCCCATTTGCTTTCCAGTTCTTTTTTGGCGATCGGGTGATTATGAATGGTTTCGGCGACCTTACGCTGCATATCGAAGTTCTTCACCGGCAGGAACGGCAGATTAAGAACGGTCAGCGACTGGTTCTTGCCCGGGTGATAAGCCCAGCACACCTTGCCGCCTTCAAACACGCCGGCTTTAAGGTTGTCCAGGTTCTGTTTCCGGCCACCCAACTGGTCGCCGTAAAAAACCTTGATCGTGAACTTGCCATTCGTTTGGGCTTTCACGTGCTTGGCCCAGGTTTCAATATCTTCGGTGAACGCGCGGCGCTTGCCCCAGACATTGAATTTCCATTTCACTTTCGGGCCATCAACGGCGGCGACGGCCGGCGTTGATGCAAAAGCGCCCCAGGTGAACGCGGCACCGGCAAGTGCCAGCACCATCATTTTACCGTGTTTCATTGTGGTCTCTTCCTCCCGTTTTGCTTTGGTCAAACTTAAAGTAAACCTAAAAGGTACCCTACAGTATGCTCGCCAAGCCGTCCATTTCAACGGCTTAGTTGCGCAACACCCATCGGGTAATTGGGTGCAGCATATTCATTGGGCAATGGTCCGGCCAGGGACCGTTCAATTTCCTGGGTCAATTCCTTGAGAACCGGCCCATATTTTTGAATAACATCGTTAAGGCTCATGGCCTCGGCAATGACAATGACGTTGGTCGAGGCAATGACCTTGCCTTGCGCCCAAATGGGATAGGCAACGGCCCGGGTCTGATCCATGAATTCCTGATTTGCCGTTGCGAAACCGCGTTCACGGGTTTCATCCAACAGCGCACGCACGGCACCTTTGTCGCGGGCAAGCTTATCAAATCGCTGCCGCGACGCGGCTAGGTCATCCAGCACCCGCTCTTGCTCGTCGGCATCCATAAACGCCAGAAAAGCCCGGCCAAGGGCGGTCACCAGGACCGGCACACGGGAGCCGACGGTGCGATTGAACCACAGTGATTCAGGCTTTCGGCTGGTATCAATAATCGCCATTTCATTACTGTCCAGCACGGCCAGATCAGATGGCCACACCAAACGTTGCCGGGCCACTTCATGGAGCGGACGGGAATGCGCCAACAAATCATCAAAGGCCCGGAAGCCTTCACACAAGGACATGGTTTTCGCCGTCAGCACATAGGTCCTATCGACATCATCGCGGCTGACGTATCCGGCATGGATCAGCGTTTCGAACAGTCGGACAATGGTCGGCTTCGGGATTTTCGTCGCGGCGTGCACACGCCCCACCCCGGCCTTACCGCCCAGGCGGTTCAGGGTGCGTAGAATTTCTAGGCCTCTGACGAAGGCGGTAACCGGTGCGTAACTCGACATCTTCCCCAGACGAATTTGTCTACCCTGTGCTCACAACCAGTTTCTTTTTATCTGCGATTGTTATTGTTGTTTCGCATGATGAAACGCGGTTTCATGGACTATCGCATAGTTTCATCGGCGATGCAAATTGCATCTCGGCCAATCCTTTCATAGGGTTGCAACTCCCCACATCGGTTGATGCCACAGCTTGGATTCGAAGACATGCGACCCGCATCCTTATCTCCCCATTCGCCCCTTCCCCTCGAAGGTCTGCGTGTTATCGATCTAACGGCTATCCTCTTCGGCCCCATGGCGACGGCGGGTTTGGCGGATCTCGGCGCCCAGGTGATCAAGGTGGAACCTCCCGGCGGCGACATCATGCGCTATGCTGAACCGATGCGCTCGCCGGCCATGGGCTCGGTCTTTATGAATTCAAACCGCGGCAAGCGCAGTATCGTTCTGAACCTGAAACAGCCGGCCGCCCGGGAAGTGCTGCAACGGCTTGTCGCCGGTGCCGATGTATTCATTCACTCCATGCGCCGCAGCGCTGCCGACCGCCTGGGCATTGCACCTGCCGATATCCACGCCATCAAACCTGACCTGATCTATTGCCTGGCCTGCGGCTTCGGCAGCGATGGCCCTTACAAGGACCTGCCGGCTTACGACGACATTATTCAAGCGGCTTCCGGTTTGGCCAGTATCGCCGGTGGCGCCGACGGTGAGCCGCAACTGATTCGCTCAGTAGCCGCCGACAAGATCGCCAGCTTGTATCTCAGCAACGCCCTACTGACCGCGTTACTCGCGCGCGAACGGACGGGTGAGGGCCAAGTTGTGGAAGTCCCCATGTTTGAATCCTTGGCGGCCTTTGTGCTTACGGAACATTTGTGCGGCGCCAGCTTTATCCCTGCCGAGGGCGATATCGGTTATTCACGCGTCCTGGCCGCGAACCGGCGCCCCTACAAGACCAAGGATTCTCACATCTGTCTGTTGCCTTATACGACGGGCCAGTGGCAACGGTTTCTGAGGCTGATCGGTCGGGATGATGTGGCCGACGCGCCATGGCTGGCGGACGCCACCGAGCGAAGCACCCGGGTTGATGAGCTTTATGCGCTGATCGGCACGGTCACGCCGAGCCAGACGACCGCAGCATGGCTGATCGCGCTAAGGGAAATCGATATTCCCTGCATGCCGGTCAACGGCCTGGATGATCTGTTAACGGATCCACATTTGATGGCCAGCGGTCTATTCGAGACTTATGACCACCCGACCGAGGGGAAAATGCGGGGCCTGACCCGACCGGCTAAATTTTCGAAGATCGACCGATGCCCAGGAACGTCGCCCGTCCTCGGCCAGGATACGCATGCTTTATTGTCTGAAATCGGTTACGACAACGATGAAATCACCGCACTGCTGGAGTCCGGCGCGGCGGGCCATTCGTAGAGAAATTTCCCGCAGCGCCGCTCAATGGAGAATTAATCGAGCCGCTGTGCCCACAATTCCTCAAAATGACGACGCAATTCGCCAGCTTGTTCGCCATAAGATTCGGCGGAAAGAATATGATCTACCGAACTTGGCGCGTTCGACAACGGCATGCGCACAACTGAGAAATAACTTATTAGGCCACGCTCCAACGGCACCTCGGTGATGAAGGCTGCGGGCGCTCCGGTCTCAAAAACATGCATGTATTGGCTCCATATACAGTTGGCATATCCGGACGGCGTTAAATGGCGTACTGACTTGCCGGTCAAATCGTATTGATGCATGTCGGTAATCGCGGTTCCCCAAAACCGATACAGAAAATCTACCGGCGCCGGTGTGACATCGACAACGCAAATGCGCGGCAGCATGGGCCCTGGAAACACATTCAGATCAATATCGGCCCAGGCCGGTGCCGGCCGGTCGCCACACCTGTCCTGCCAATACGCATAGGCCCACCGCAGATCGTCAAATCCCAGTGCCTCCAAAGCCAGCGGCCGGTAACGGACATTCATCATTAGCCCGTGCCTTCAAAACGGAACGTTCCATCGCAATCAAAATTGCGTACAGTGAACAACATTACCACTCTGATCAGGCGATATCGACATACTCGATTGACTGTTGACCACAACTGGGGCCTTCACATGCAAAACCGACCGATTATCGGTTTGTTGATGGATTATCAGGAATCCGGTGATTTCTCATCGCGGCCACACTATGCCTTACGGTGTTCGTATTTTGACGCCATCTGGCAGGCGGGCGGTCTGCCCGTGGCTGTGCCGTATATTGACGACGCGATTGATTCGTATCTTCAGCGCTGTAATGGCCTGATCCTGCCCGGCGGGTCCTATCCGTTCCCGACCGGCCTCTATGGCGAGGACGCACCGGCCATCGAGACGCACCACCCGCGCTATGCTTTTGAATCGAACCTGGCGAAGCGTTCCCTGGATGCTGACACACCGTTGCTGGGCATCTGTGCCGGCATGCAGGTGATGGCCGCCGCCGTCGGCGCCACCATGTACCGTGATGTGCGCGAAGACCTGCCGACCACCATTGATCACCTCAATGAACGCCCGGCAGAGGAACCGGCGCACGGCGTTGAGATTACAGCCGGCAGCCGACTTCATTCGATCCTCGGTGTCGAGGCCTTACAGGTCAATACGGCCCACAAGGAAGCTATAAAGACCTTGCCCGACAGCCTTCGGGTCAATGCGGTGGCCAGTGACGGCGTCATTGAAGGTATCGAGTTGCCGGGCCATCGTTTCTGCCTTGGCATACAATGGCATCCTGAGTTTTTTGCCGAAGACGACGATCCCAACATGAACCTGTTCACGGCCTTGGTGGAGGCTGCGTCATCGTGACCACATCGCCGTCGTCTCCCGGGGTCGTCGGCGTAGCCGGCTGCGGCACCATGGGGCTGCCCATGGCGGAACAGCTATTCGCCGCCGGCTACGACGTCTGGGGTTATGATGTCCGGCCGACGGATGAGTTCGGCACCTTTACGCCCCGGATGATTGTCGACCCCGCTGAGTTTGCCGGGCGGGTAGATACGGTGATATCTGTCGTCCGCGACCGCAAACAGACATTCGATTTGTGCTTTGACGATCAGGCCATATTTGAAACCGATGACCGGCCGACGACACTGGTTATAAGTTCCACCTTGTCGCCGCGCATTTTACCGGAAATTTCCGCGCGCCTGCCGTCGGACGTGATGATGCTTGATGCGCCCATGTCCGGTGCCCCGGACCGGGCGGCCGACGGCACGCTCACTTTCATGGCCGGTGGGCCGGACGACCGGGTAGCGGCCATGATGCCGCTTTACAAGGTGATGGGTGATGACGTGCATCACCTCGGCCCCACCGGCAGCGGCATGACCTGCAAGGTCGTCAACAACTTCGTCGCCGTCACCGGCGTTGTCACCGTGCGCAAGGCCATTGCCGCCGCCCGCGCCCTCGATTTGGACCCGCGCGCCCTGCTTGACGTCATGCGAACCAGCTCCGGCAGCGTCTGGTACGCGGATAACATCGACCGTATATCCTGGTCGCGAGAAGGCTATGATCCCGCCAATACCATCGGCATTATCGAAAAAGACATGAAGTCGTTTCTGGATGCCGTCGCCGGCAATCCGGATGTCGATGTCGATGATTTCGCCACAGGCGTATTGGACCTAATTCAGCAATTGGAACCGCTGGACTTATAAGCATGGGCCGATTGGTTTCATCGCGTCTATGGGGCGCCACCGGGGCTATCGTCTGTGGGTTTGCCGTGATCGCCGGCGCCTATGGCTGGCACAGCCTGGAATCGGACCACGATATGCGCCAGATTTTCATGCTCGGCGTACAGTATCATATGTGGCACGGCCTGGCCTTGTTGGTCGTCGCTTGGCTAGCTGACGGAGGCGGGCGGTCAGCAACGGCCGCGGCGGCAGCCGGCTTAGGGTTTCTGGCCGGTATCGTCCTTTTCTCCGTCAACCTGTATGTTCTGGCGGTCACTGGCGAGCCGCTGATTTCCGGCGCCGCCCCCATCGGCGGATTTGCCTTGATGGGGGGCTGGGCGATCTTGGCTGTCAGTGCGATATTGCGAAAGCCCGCCTAGACGAACGGATTTTGCGAAACTGTCGGAGACCGGTTACGCTCTTCAAAATCGGACGGGCCCGGCGCACATGACAACCCTACGGCGACGCACGTATGAAGTCCTTGAGGCGGCGAAGGAAGACGATTTCGCGAGCCGCGTTATCGATGGTTTTCTGATCATTCTGATCACGCTGAATGTGTTGGCGGTCATCCTCGAATCGGTTGAGACCCTGTACCGTGATTACGCCCAGGTCTTCGTCATTTTCGAGTTATTCTCTGTCGGCGTCTTCAGCGTCGAATATGTGCTGCGCGTTTGGTCCAGTGTCGAACACGGCAGTTCCTTGTACCAACACCCCTTATGGGGACGCGTTCGGTATATGCGGACGCCGATGGCGTTTTTGGATTTGCTGGTCATTCTGCCGGTCTATCTGGCTTTCCTCATCAACATCGACCTGCGGTTCCTCCGCGTTTTGCGGCTGTTGAGAATCTTTCGCTTGACCCGCTACGCCTCATCCATGCGGTTATTGGTGGATGTAATCAAACAAGAGGCCGCCAACATTGGTGCCGCCCTGTTCATCCTGATGACAATGGTCGTGTTCGCGGCCAGCGTGATCTATCTGGTCGAAGCCGACGTACAGCCGGAAAAATTTGGCTCCATTCCCGATGCGCTGTGGTGGGCGATCGTCACCACCACCACCATCGGTTATGGCGACGTTGTGCCGATGACGCCCTGGGGCAAGGTCTTCGGATCACTGTTGGGGGTGATTAGCGTTGGCCTGGTGGCGCTACCGACAGGCTTGCTGGCGTCCGGTTTCGGCCAGGCGCTGCAATATCGGCGGCGGGAATTTGAGGAAGTCATCGAAGAAATTCTAGCCGACGGTAAAATTACCGCTGCGGACCATGATATCCTGGATGCGGCCCGCGACCGGCTCGGCCTCAGCGACCGCGAAGCCGCCGCCGTCCTACATGCCGCGCGGCAACGCCTAAAACACATGATCACCCATTGTCCGCACTGCGGTGAGGCCATCGAGCCGGACGATCCCTTGCCGCCCCGTCTGCAACGATGATCGGGACCAACACAGTGATCCATCCCCTTGAATTATACTTATTCACATTGTCTCGCATATCCATGTATTCTATGGTGCACGATAGTTACATTTAAATACTTCTCATAAGTTGTAAAATTATTTCGTGCCGCAATGGAACACAGCGGATTGGGGACGTTTTCTGTGTCTGTGATTGATGTACAGCATAAGGATATCGACGTCGGGTTGGCGCGCTACCCGCAACTGGCCGAGGCGTTTCACGTCTGGGAGCGTTGGCGCGAATTGAGGTCGGCGCCTATCTGGGAATCGGTTCAGTTGGTGGAGCTGCCGCCGGCGCTTGTCCCTAACACGGTAGTTGTCGATGTGATTGACGGCGGTGAAGATTTGAGATTTCGGTTTTGGGGCACGGCCTTGGTCAACCTATATGACGAAGAACTGACCGGAACATTATTCTCAGAGGCAACTCGTCCTGGTTTTATTGAAGGCGCGTGGCCGCAATATCGACGCGTCATGGACACCGGCACACCCAGCTTTTATGAGGTTACGTTGCGTCGCCCAAACAACATCGTCGCACATCGCGCCAATCTGCGATTGCCGGTCCACGACGCCTTGGGCCGCGTGTCGAAAATTATCACCGTCGCCGAAATTGAATCCCGGTTAACCACCCGCCCTCGGGCAAGCACCGTTCACTAAGCACCTGGCAATCAAGCCGCGGCGCGAATTGCCGCCGCCTTGACGTTGTCGTCGACGTGATCCTCGAACTGCTTGAAATTGCCTTCGAAGCGCTGCGTCAGGTCACGGGCCTGGGTGTCATAGGCGCCGCCGTCGCTCCAGGTATTGCGTGGATTGAGCACTTCCACCGGCACGTCGGGGCAGGCCTGAGGCACCAGCACACCGAAGTTGGGGTCAGGGGAAACGTCAACCTGCCCCAGGCTGCCGTTCAGCGCGGCGTTCACCATGGCCCGCGTGTAAGAAATTTTCATGCGTTCGCCGACGCCATAACCGCCACCGGACCAACCCGTGTTGACCAGCCAGCATTTGGCACCTTGGCGGCCCATTTGATCGCCCAATAGTTTCGCATAGACCGTCGGGTGGCGCGGCATGAACGGTGCGCCGAAACAGGTTGAAAATGTCGCCGCCGGCTCTTTCAGGCCGCGCTCCGTCCCCGCCACTTTGGCCGTATAACCGCTGAGAAAATGGTACATGGCCTGGTCCGGCGTCAATTGGCTGATCGGCGGCAGCACGCCGAACGCATCACAGGTCAGCATGACAATGTTTTTAGGGTGACCGCCCTGTCCGGTCTCCGAGGCATTCGGCACGTCCTTGATATCGTAGCTGACGCGGCCGTTTTCCGAATAAGTGCTGTCGAAGAAATCCAACTCTCGGGTTTGGTCGTCCATCATAACATTCTCGATGATCGATCCGAACGTATGACAAAGATCGTAAATCTCCGGCTCCGCTTCGTGGGTCAGATTGATAGTCTTGGCGTAGCAGCCGCCTTCGAAATTGAAGACGCCGTTGGCTCCCCAACCGTGCTCATCGTCTCCGATGAGGGTCCGCGAACTATCCGCCGACAGGGTCGTCTTGCCGGTCCCGGAAAGGCCGAAAAATATCGCCGCGTCACCGTCCGGGCCGATATTAGCCGAACAATGCATGGGCAGAATGCCCCGCGCCGGCATCAAGAAGTTCATGATCGAGAAAATCGATTTCTTGATTTCGCCTGCGTAAGCTGAGCCGCCCACAAGAATAAGTCGCTTGGCGAAATTGATGACAATAAACGTGCTCGACGTGGTGCCGTCGGCCTCCGGGTCGGCCGTCAGGCTAGGGGCCTGCAGGACCGTGAACTCCGGTTCAAAATCATCCAGATCGCCTACCGCCGGCTGGATGAACATGTTGCGGGCAAACAGATTGTGCCAGGCGTTCTCCGTCACCACGCGGACCTTCAAGCGGTTCTGCGTATCGGCGCCAGCGTAGCAATTCTGAACAAACACTTCGCGCTGATTGAGATGAGCCAACATTTTCGCATGCAGTTGATCAAAATGCTGGATACTCATGGGCTTATTCACGTCGCCCCACCAAATATCATCGCGGGACGTTACTTCATCAACCACAAACCGGTCATTGGGAGAGCGCCCCGTATGCTCGCCGGTCAGCGCAATAAAAGCACCGTGTTTCGTGAGTTGGCCTTCAGTCCGCCGCAACGCATGCTCGAGCAGGCCGGCGGGACCCAAATTCCAGTGCGCAGTCTCGACCTTGTCCAAACCATGATTGCCCAGCCCGAAACGGCTGGGTCGAAACCCCAAGTTCTTCACGATACTCTCCCCGTATGCCCGGCCCGGAACCATCCGGGTGGCGCAAAACCAAAATCAAGAGGCCGGAACCTAACCTCCTACCTATGGACTCTCAACACTGCATTTGGAGAGTCAACCCAGCTTTTGCATCCTGTTGATTTATTTGCGGCGCGCCGCAGCCGCCAGAGCCACCAGAACGTCGCGTGCCTGGCCCGCGTCAATGATGGATTCGGGGAAGCAAAGCCGGGCGAACCGGCCGTTACGCTCCAGATCAGCGCCGTCCGGGTCGATGCCCGTCATTCGCCAGCCCGATCCGCGCCGCTTCAGCAATGACCGGGCATACAAATCGACCGCATCAGCATGGTCGGCATTCATGTGTTCGATAATTTCCAGCGCCGATTCGGCAACCGACTTGCCTGCCAAGGCTTCTGAGCTAACATCCCGGCCGCGCAACCACTGGGCTTGGGCGAAGCCGCCAACCCAATGGGCGCGCTCGACGCTCATACGATAGAAATCGAAGTCCCCAAACCCGGCATACAGGGCGGCTTCAGGGTGCATGGCCAAAAATCGTTGGGCGTGTTCCGGTTTGCGGGTCTTCCGCATCTTGCCAAGGATGGTGACCCGCGGACCGCGCTGCGGATTGCGATGGCGCGACGGTGCCACAAACAATAACGATGCCCGATTATCGGCTTCCAGATTACGCGTATGGTCCGACAACCCGGAAAACAGCAGCAACGGTGCCGCGTCAAAATCCACGGCGACCGTCACCATGGAGCCGTAAGGCCAGGCGTCGGCAATGGCCAGGCCGGTCGACAGGGTCGCGGTGCGCGATGCCCGCATGAGATTGCGAATTTCCCGGCCCAGTTCGCGTCGGGTCAGTGCCATGAATTACCCAGTTGCCTCAAAACGTGCCAGGAAATAGCCGCTGAAGGCCCCGAGAGCCAGCCAGAACAAGCCGGTGACAATCAACGTGGCGACGGCAAACTGCGCCGCCAATTCGGCCGGCACGGCACCCGGCGCCACCGGCAGATGCGGCGCGCCAATCAAGTGCGGCATTAAAAGCAAGCCGGCGGCTGCGATCTTCCACGCCTTTCCAGTGGCGAAAAACAGCATCGCCAGAGCAACCGCCGTGGCCGCGGCCGTACTAAGCCACCAGGTTTGGCGCGCGGTCAATTCCGCCGCCGACATGCCGGGCAATTCCGGTGACAACCCGAAGGCCGGTGACAGATAGAAAGCCGCATAGCCGCACAACCCCCAGATCATACCGCGACGCCAGCCGGGCTCGCGGCCGCTCAGCACCATGGCACCGATCAACACGAACGCGAAACCGATGGCGGTAATAACATCGGAAAGTAAGGTGAAGGCGTTGCGCTCAAGACCAGCGGCGGGGGCCCATTCCTCGGCGTCACCGTGGGCATGGCCTTGCACCGCCGCATCGGCATGCGTGTGCTCTTTGATCGCCTTGGCCGGACCGCCGGTCTCATAGATTTCGGCCTGGACAATCAGCGGCACTGTTTTCCACATATGACCGACGAACACGAGCACACCGGCCAGCGCCCCAGCCAGGAGCGCTGACATCACAATCCGGGTGACCATAAAAATCCCCTAGTGGCAGGGGAAGGCGAAGGCGTGGCGAGCGTCGTGTGCGGCGTTGTGGATAGTGCTGGAATGGGCAAAACCTGCGCCAAGCACGATGAAAACACCGAATACCAGCGCCAAAATCGCCGGCACCTTGCTAACCGTCTGCTCGGCAACGGCCTGAAACTGAGTGGTCGTTTGATCTTTCTGCATGTCCATAACCCTCCGTTACGGAATTAACATTTACACCCGCAAATTAAACGCGGTTGCTTGGCTCGCGACGGCAGGTCTCCTGGCTTACGGGTCATCACCTCAATCCGGCCTTCCCGAAACACCAAAATTCGGGTGTTTCAGTGGCGGTTCAGGATTGGGCTCACCGCTTACAGTTGCGGGGGCAGCCGCGGCAGGAAATTCCTTAATTAGGTCAATTCCCTTCGCGTTCCCTTTTAAACCCCAAGGCTTTGTCGCCGTTGCGGGGCACCGTCAGACAACATATTACGGCCGGCTTTCCGCCAAGGTCAACGTCCATCGTTTGCATTTTCCATCCAATTACCCAATTTGAGCCCCATTGGCGCTTTATTTCTGCCATAAATGACCTGTAGATCGCTTGATGACATGACGTGATGACGTGCACGAATGGCACGAGATCCAACGAGGAAGGTCAAAACATGCCCACGACAATCGCCCTAGTCGATGACGATCAAAACATTTTGGCGTCGCTTTCCGCCGCCCTCACCGACGAGGGGTATTCAGTGGAAACTTATGCGGACGGCGCAGAAGCCCTGGAAGGGCTGGGCAAGCGGCCGGCCGATTTGGCCATTTTGGACATCAAAATGCCACGTATGGACGGCATGGAACTGCTGACCGAATTGCGGCGGCGCGACACCCTGCCGGTAATTTTTTTGACCTCCAAGGATGATGAGGTTGACGAAATCATGGGCCTGCGCATGGGCGCCGACGACTATATCAAGAAGCCGTTCTCACAGCGGCTGCTCATGGAGCGCATTCGTGCCGTGCTGCGCCGGCATGAGGAATCGAGCAAGGAGGTCAGCGGCGACGACGTCATGCGTCGCGGTGAATTGGTCCTCGATCCGGTGCGTCACATGTGCACCTGGAAAGGCGGCGAGGTAAATCTGACAGTGACGGAATTTCTAATCGTCGAATCGCTGGCCCGCCGGCCCGGCCATGTAAAGAATCGCGACCAACTGATCGATGCGGCTTATGGTGAACACATCTACGTCGATGACCGCACCATCGACAGTCACATCAAACGGCTGCGCCGCAAGTTCAAAGAGGTGGATGACGATTTCTCCCAGATTGAAACGCTCTATGGCGTCGGCTATCGATACAACACGGATTAGCTGCGTGAAGGCTGGGGGAACCGGTGAACGCAAAACGCCAAGACCGACCAGATGACGGATCACCGACGCAGCGCCGGGTCGGACGTCGCTTGGTGTCCCCAATTACGCGGCGCATCCTCGCCATCAACGTTCTGGCGCTGGGATTCCTGGTGGCCGGCATCCTCTATCTGGACGAATATAAGAAAAACCTGATCGAAGCCGATCTGGCGGCGCTGGTGACGCAGGCCGAAATGTTCGCCGTGGCGCTGAGCGAAGGCGCCGTCGCGCAGACCGCCTCGGGGCATTACAGGGTTTCGAAAATATCCAATCAAATGGTTCGGCGCCTGGTTCAAACCACCGGTGTGCGGGCTCGGCTGTTTGGCGTGGATGGGCGCCTGGCCGCCGATTCGCGACGATTGATCGGGTCCGGCGGTATCGTCTCCATCGAGGAATTGCCGCCGCCGGAGGATCCGGACAGCGCCTTGAGCCGTGCCTTGGACATGTTTCAGCGCGTTGCCGACCGGGTCGCCGGCGTGCAGTTATATCCGCCCTACCGCGAAAACCCCCGCCAACACGCCCGCGACTACGCCGAAGTGGTCGCCGCGCTCTCGGGAGACTATGTGAAAACGGTGCGGGCCCTGGACCGCGATCAACTGATGCTCACGGTGGCCGTCCCCGTGCAGCGCTACAAACAAGTCTTGGGTGCACTCTTGGTGACCAAGGATTCAAAAGGCATCGACGACGCACTTTATGAAACACGCCGCGACATTCTGAAAGTGTTTGCCGTGGCGCTCGGCTTGACGGTGCTGTTATCCATCTATCTGGCTGGCACCATCGCCCGCCCTCTGCGCCGACTGGCCGCCGCTGCCGAGCGGGTCCGCCACGACCATTCACGTCGCCATCGCATTCCCGATATGTCGGGGCGCGGCGATGAAATCGGTGAACTGGCGGCAACCCTGAAAGATATGACTGAGGCGCTCTGGCAGCGTATGGACGCCATTGACCGCTTCGCCGCCGATGTCGCCCATGAGATCAAGAACCCGCTGACCTCGTTGCGTAGCGCTGTCGAAACAACCGCACGGTTGAAAGACCCCGACCAACAAAAAAAGCTGATGGGCATCATTCAAGAAGATGTCGGCCGGCTGGACCGTCTGATCAGCGACATTTCGGACGCCTCGCGGCTGGACGCCGAACTGTCGCGGGCCGAGAGCGAGCCCACCGATCTAGCTGGCATGCTGGCGACCCTCGCAGATATTCAGAACACCACCGGCGATGATGGCCCGACGGTGCGCGTCGAACGTACCGATGGCGGCGGCGAATTGTTCGTTAACGGGATGGACAGCCGCCTGGCCCAGGTTTTTCGAAACCTGATCACCAATGCCGTCACCTTCAGTCCGCCGGCGGGCACGATCACGATCGCGATTAGCACCGATCGCAATCAGGTCCGCGTTGACATCGATGACGAGGGTCCGGGCATCCCTCCCGGCAACGAAGAGAAGATATTTGCCCGCTTCTATACGGAGCGCGCAGAAACCGAGAAATTCGGCACCCATTCAGGCCTGGGGTTGAGCATTTCACAACAGATTGTCGATGCCCACCACGGCGCGATCGCCGCCGGGAACCGCGCTGGCGCGGACGGCGTTGTCATCGGCGCGCGGTTCACGGTACGCTTGCCGTTGGCATGAGCGATCACGAACCGGACCAGATACACGCCACCTGCGTCGCCCAAGACAGCAACGGAATTCTGATCCGTGGCCCATCCGGCAGCGGTAAATCCGATCTTGCGTTGCGGCTTATTGATGGCGGCTGCCGCCTTGTTGCCGATGATCGTGTTGATCTATCCAGCCGCAGCGGCGGTTTGATTGCGCAACCGCCAAAGGCACTTGCCGGGTTGCTCGAGGTTCGGCGCCTCGGCATCGTTCGATTACCGGCATTGCCCGATGCCGTGGTTTGTCTCGTCGTCGATTTGGATGAAGAGGTCAATGCTGAGCGCCTGCCGGAACCCGTGACCGTTGAGTTGGTCGGCATATCGGTGTCTTTGATCCGCATTGAACCGTTTCACGCATCAGCCGCGGCAAAAGTGCGGCTTGCCCTTGATCTGGCACTAGGGCGTATACTGCGCATTGATGACTGACACCACATCCGACAAAAATTCGGCAACCCGCATCGTCCTTGTGACCGGGGTCTCCGGGGCCGGCAAATCGACAGCTCTCAAAGGCCTTGAAGATTTGGGCTTCGAGGCCATCGACAACGTGCCCCTGTCGCTCATGGAACGCCTGATCGTACCCGGCGGCGATGCGGCACCCATGGCCATCGGCGTCGATATCCGGACCCGCGATTTCGACGCCAACGATTTCCTGATGAAAGTGGCGCGCATGTCCGAACATCCCGGATCGGACGTGCATCTGGTGTTCGTAGATTGCGATGATGATATTCTGGTCCGCCGTTTCGAAGAAACCCGCCGCCGCCACCCGCTGGCCGACGACCGACCAGTCAGTGACGGCATTCGCCAGGAACGTGCCCTGATGGCACCGCTCAGAAACAGTGCAGAGACCCTCATCAACACGTCAGAAATGAATCCAGGCGACATCAAGCCTCTGTTGGCCAGCCGGTTCGGCACGGATGCGGCACCGGGCCTGACCGTCTTCGTCACCTCATTTGGCTTCAAAAATGGGTTGCCGCGGGACGCCGATTTGGTTTTCGATGTGCGGTTCTTGCGCAATCCCCACTATGTGGACGCCTTACGACCACAGTCGGGCCTTGATCAACAGGTTGCGGCCTACGTGCGCGAAGACGATGCTTATGAGACTTTTTTCAACAATCTCACCGGCCTGTTGGCGCCACTTTTGCCGCGCTATGCCTCTGAGGGGAAAAGTTATCTGACCATTGCCATCGGGTGCACCGGCGGCCGTCATCGCTCGGTGCTGGTTGCCGAACAATTGACCATGTGGCTTCAAGAACAAGGTCAGACAGCCCAACAACGCCACCGGGACTTGGAAAACCCGGCGAAATAAGTTCTAGTTCAGATGTTGAATCCTGACTTTGAAAGCGGGGAAGACATGATCGGCATGGTTCTCGTCACCCACGGACGGCTTGCGGATGAATTGATTGCCGCGCTGGAACACGTGGTCGGCCCACAGGCAAATGTAATCTCGGTCTGCATTGGCCCGGATGACGACATGGAACAACGGCGCGGCGAAATTCTCAATTCCGCGAAACAGGCTGACGATGGCGACGGAGTTGTTTTGCTTACCGATATGTTTGGCGGCACGCCGTCCAATTTGGCGATTTCGGTGATGGATAACGCCCATGTTGAGGTTATTGCCGGCGTCAATCTTCCGATGCTGATCAAATTGGCCTCGGTCCGCGACTCATCACCCCTCGCCGAAGCGGTCACCAGCGCCCAGGAAGCCGGACGCAAATATATCAATATCGCCTCGCAGCTTCTCGCCCAGGATGATCAGTGACCACCATCGAACGCCTGGCCACTATCCGCAATAAACGCGGCCTTCATGCCCGAGCCGCTGCCAAGTTTGCGCAGACCGCCGGTGGGTTTGATGCAATGATCACGGTGACCCGAGGCGGCCAAAGCGTTTCCGGTTCATCAATTATGGGGTTGATGATGTTGGCCGCCAGCCCCGGGACGGAGATCGCCTTGGCGGCCAGCGGCAATGACGCAACAGCGGCCCTGGATGCTATCTGCACACTGATCGACGCCAAGTTCGAAGAAGACTGAACGGCACTGGACAATGAGCGAGGAAAGAGAATTTAGGGGGCTGAGCGTGGCGCCAGGCATAGCCATAGGTGTTGCCTACGTCCGCGAGACCGGTGGTCTGGAAATTCCCGAACACACCATTCGCAAGGCCGGTGTGGCCGCCGAGGAAGCTCGCCTGGCAAAGGCCGTTGAACTGGCCCGGCGACAAGTCAGGCGTCTGCAGAACCGGGCTAAATCGATGCCCGGAACGGCCTCGGATGAGTTGGGGTTTCTGCTGGAAGCCTATCAGCAGATGTTGAGCGATTCGCGCCTGGTCCGCGGCGCCCAAGCGCGGATCAGTAGCGAACGGGTGAATGCTGAAGCCGCCGTTCAACATGAGATCGGGTCCATTGCCGAGGCCTTCGAGGCCATGGACGACGCTTACATTGCGGCCCGCCTGGATGATATCCGCGAAGTCGGCAACCGCATCATCCGGAACCTCACGCGGAAACCGCTGCGGGCATTTTCCACGGCGCCGAAAGGCAGCATCGTCATTACCGATCAGTTGACACCCGCCGATATGGCACAGATTGATCCCGGCGTCATCGCCGGCGCCGGATCATCCCTCGGCGGCGCCGAGGGACACACGGCGATTATGGCGCGCGCCTTGGGATTGCCCACTGTGCTCGGTGTCGGTGAGTTGTTGCGTCACGTGCATCCCGGCGACGCCGTCATTGTCGACGGCAGAGCCGGCCGAATTATTGTCCGGCCGACGCAGAAAACACTCGGCGCCTATCAGCAACGACGCGATAAATTTCGGCGCGAAACCCGCCGCCTCAATAGGTTGCGCGAACTGCCGGCCCGAAGCCGCGATGGTACGGAATTTATACTGCACGCGAATGTCGATTTGCCCATGGAAATGCCCATGGTCGCCCAAGCCGGCGCCCAAGGAATCGGTTTGGTGCGGAGCGAATTTTTATTCATGAACCGCGATACATTGCCATCCGAAGACGAACAATATGTGGTGTTCCGGGACATGGTCGAAGCCATGGACGGTCAGCCGGTGACAATTCGCAGCCTCGACGTCGGCGCCGACAAACCCGCCGACGTATTGACCAGCGGTTTCGGCGACTCGGCCGCCTCGGCGCTTGGGTTACGCGGCATTCGCCTGTCGCTGATGAAAACCGATGTCCTTGAGACCCAATTTCGTGCCATGTTGCGGGCTGCCAACCACGGGCCCGTGCGCATTCTGCTGCCCATGGTTTCAACGTCTTCCGAAGTCATGAAAACCCGCGAACTCTTAAAGAAATCAGCAACCCGGTTGAAACGCCGCAAAGAAACGATACCCGATGAACTGCCGCCTCTGGGCACCATGATCGAGGTTCCCGGCGCCGCTCTGGCCGCCGACGCGCTGGCCCGCGTGAGTGATTTCTTCGCCATCGGGTCAAACGATCTGACCATGTACACGTTGGCGACGGACCGTTCGAATGAGCATGTCGCGCACCTTTTCAACCCATTGCATCCGGCCGTGTTGCGGCTTATTCAATTCGCCACCGGCGCAGCGCTTCGGGCCCGCATCCCGATCAGCATCTGCGGCGAGATGGCCGGCGATCCGCGCTATACGGCGTTGTTGTTGGGGCTGGGTCTGCGTGAGCTGTCCATGTCGCCGGCCAGCATTCCTCTCGTCAAACAACGCATCCGGGAGATGGACGCACTGGCAGCGGCAACCCGAGCGAATTTGATTATGGATCAAACTGATTCGGGACGCATCGCGACGCTGCTGGATGATTTCAACGCGTTGGCTTAGAGCACCTGAGACGGCTAGTGGAACGTTGAATTGTTGCTTAGATCGGCACCAATGTCAGACACATCAACCAGATTCGAGCCGGGATCTTCGGAAAACGGGCCGTCGAACTCGACCAAGCCGCGCGGCACGTAATCCATGGGTGTAAGATACTCAAGCAGTTTGCGGGCCCGATCGAGATTTTTGCCGGTGACCGCCGCTTGGCGGTGTTTCTTGCGCAGTTCATAAACCTCCAAGGCCGCCTCGAAGGCATCAATGGCGGCTTCGACACGGTTCGGATTGTTGGCTTTCTTGCCGAGCAAGAAGAGCGCGCTGCCCAGATTGTTCTGGGTCGCGGCCCAGGCCAAGGGGCCGGTCTTGCGGTCGCGGACCTGGAGGACGGCGTGGTAGGCGTTGGCGGCGGTGGCCATCGCCTCAAGGCTCTTCACGTGTTCGCCGAAAACCTGCGCGGCGCGGGCGAAACTGGACATCACCTCGGCCCAGCGGGCGGTCGTGCGTCGTTTCGAATAGACTTTCAAGGCGTTCTGATGACATCGGAGCGCTTGGCGCAGCACACCAGTATGGCCAGCCTCGAAGCCCAGTTTATAGTGAATCAATCCTAACCGATGCTGCAGGGCCGCCCATTCATATGGGGTTTCATCTTTGGAGAACACCTCAAGCGCCGACAATGCCGAGGCCGCCGATTCCTCATATCCAGCCGCTTCCTTTAACGCATCCGTCCGAAAATAAAGCAGGTTGGCCAAGTGCTTATGGGCCATCGCCCAATCGAGGGGAGATTGCTCCATCGTAATGGCAGCCGTGACCTGGCGGTAAGCGGCGACGGCCTTGTCGAGGAGTTCCGGCAGCCGCTTCGCCGACCAAGCAGCGGACAGAATATTGCCGTGGCAAAGATAAAGAGCCGCACGCTCGCGCGTCGTCAAATCCGGTGGAATATCTTCCATGGCGACCGCCGCCTGGGCCGCGGCTTCGGAAAGGGCATCTTGACGCAGCGATGCCTTGGCCCGGTTGACCGGGACGGCCGCCGCCAATGTCGCGGCATGCAAGAAGTCGGCAAATGCATCCGGCAGGTCCGCCGGCATCGGCAGATCCGTGGTTAGGTCAAAGCCGCCGGGGATACGTTCGTCCCAAGTGGCGAAAGAAATAAAATGCAAATGCACACTGGTGCCGGGCGGCGGCACGTGACCCCAAATAAGGATGTCCGCCTGGCGTTCACGCAGCCACCGGCGGGCCAATTTGGCAGCCCGCGAAAGCTCCGTCGTCAGGTCCTTTTCGACACGAACTTCCAGGCCTTTGCCAAGCGGTTTGGCATGAACATCGCGAAAACGATCAAAGGCGGTAATCACTTGACGGGTAACGATGCCATCCGGATCGCCTGAGAACTGCGCCACCCGGGCCTCGATACGGCCCTCCATGGGCTGCATCTGATCCATCATGCGCTGGATCAATCCCGGTCCGGCGGCGGCGGGCAATGACGCCACCTCGACCACGGTGTCTCCGGTGTCCGGATCGGGCGGTGCGGCGCCGCCGATTTGTTCGATCAATCGGCCCAGCAGACCCTTCTTCGGGGCCGCCGGCCGGCTTGGCTCGCTGCCCTGATCGCGTCGAATAATTCTGACCTGCACGACGCCGAGCGCGCGCGCCGTGGATTCCCGGGAGCCGCCGCCGACGAGGCCCATTTCACCAAACATCTGGCCGGCCTGGATGAGACCGGCGCGGACCGGGCCGGCACCGTCATCGCGCAGCAGTTCGACTCCACCGCCCAACACCTCGTAGGCACCGTCGGCGGGGTCGCCGGCGCGATAGATAATATCGCCGTCCTCGTAAACCTGCTTGCGCCGGGCCAAGGCCGTATCCTCAATCCTGTCTCATGAACCCGCACCCCAAATTTTCTATCCGGGTACAAATCGCGGACCGTTCCACGTTTAGGATGACGATAAATGGTTATTAAGGCTTTAACGCCGGCTCAGATTAAATGCCGACCGGATGGCGCGCCTTTTAGATCACCACCGGTGATATGGCCTGCAAATCCAACTCTTCGCGCAAGGCCTTGCGGACGTCCGTGAAGACAGCCTCCCAGGCCCCGGGGCGCGGCTGACGGAACAGACGCATGGACGGGTACCAAGGCGACACATCGGTCTTCAGCAACCAGCGCCAGTCAGCGGCAAACGGCATGACAACCCAGACCTTCTTGCCCAAGGCGCCAGCCAGGTGGGCCACCGCCGTATCGACGGTGATCACCAGATCAAGCTGATCGATGATCGCCGCGGTATCGGCGAAATCGTTGAGCCGCGGCCCCAGGTTCATGACCAGAGCCTCACAGCCGTGAGCTTTGATATCGGCTTCGCGGTCGCCTTTCTGCAGGCTATAGATGGAGACACCGGGGATACCCAACAGCTCAATGAACTGGGTGAAATCGCACGACCGGTTGGCGTCGTTCTTGTGGGTCGGCCGTCCGGCCCAGGCAATGCCCACCTTGCGCTGGCTCTCCAGCGACGGCGGCAGTTTTAAGGTCTCCATGTCGGCGGCCTCAAGATACGGCACCTCGGCCGGAATAGTCGCCACCACGGTCTCGAAAACATGGGCCAAGGACATGATCGGCAGGTAGGCGTCAAACGCCGGCAGGGCGGCGCCCTTGTCGATCACCTTATCGACGCCCTCAATGGTCGAGAACAGGCGTGCCAGTTCCGGCTGCACCTCAACAATCAGGGTCCCGGCTTGCGAGCGCTTCTTGACCACCGGCAGGTAGCGGGCGAAATGGATCAAATCGCCGAACCCCTGTTCTTGGTGGATCAGCAGCGTCTTGCCCTTAATTTCGCCGCCGTCCCACATGGGCTGGGCAAACCCGCGCGGCGGACTGCGGTCAAGTTTCCAGCGCCATTCGTATTCGGCGAAGCCGCGGTCGAAATCACCCTTGGTAAGCAACGTCAACGAGCGGTCCCAACGGCAATCCACATGATCAGGATTGGTCGCCAGGGTCTTGTTGAAGCAGGCCAGCGCCTGATCGGTCTCGCCCAGATCGCGCAACACCAGACCCAGATTGTAATAGGCCTCGGCGCTGGCCGGCGCCAACTTGATCGCCTGCTGATGACAGACCACGGCGGTCTGCAGGCGGCCCATTTCCCTGAGCGCGTTGCCCATGTTGGAAAACACCGACGCATTGCCCGGCCGCAGGGTCAGCGAGCGCCGATAGCACGCCACCGCGGCTTCCAACTTGCCGGTCGCCCTGAGCGCCACGCCCAGGTTGTTATAAACGTCGGGAATCTTCGGGTTCAGCAACAATGACTTATTATAGCCCTTGATGGCGTCTTCCAGATTGCCTTTCTGATGGGCCTCGGCGGCCTCGACAAAGACCCGCGCCGCCTCGCGTTCGCGCAGCGCGCCGCGCTCTTCTTGGGACAGGGCCCGCCAAGCGGCAATCTGTTCGGGGCTCGGTCCGACCGGCGCCGGCGGTGGTGCAGGTGCGGGCGCCAATTTCATCTTGGCCGTGCGCTTTTGCGGTTCCACTTCCGGGGCTTTAGCGGCGGCGTCTTTCCGCGGGCGCCGGGTTGCCGCGGCCTTCTTCGGCGCGGCTTTTTTCTCCGGTGTTTTCTTGGCTGTCTTCGGGGCAGCTTTCTGGGCAGCTTTTTTGGCCGTCGCCGTCTTCCGCGCAGGCTTACCGGCCGACGCCTTGGCGCCGCCGTCCTTCGTCGTCGAGCCTGCCGCTTTAGCCGCCATAACCGCCTCGATCTTCCCTCACGATACCCTGTTTCCTGTCCAGGGGATTCCCCAAGAAAATCCAGTGTGAATATCCCCGTGCCTCACGGCAAGGCAGAATACACAACAGGCTCAAACCACTGCCCTTGTCGGCGGCCCTCATGACAGGCCTCATGGCAGGATACCAAGAACATTTTCCGGCGGCCGGCCCAGCGCCGCCTTGCCGCCGGCGACGACGATGGGACGTTGCAGCGCCCTCGGATGGGCGACAATGGCGGCGATCAATTCGACGCCATCCAGGTCCGCGCCAATGCCCTCGTCCTTGGCTTCTTTGGCGCGCAAGATCTCGCGCGGCCCCATGTCCAACAAGCCAAGGATATCCGCCAGTTCGGCCGCCGTCGGCGGCGTTTGCAGATATTCGACAATCTTCGGCTCAACACCGGTTTCGCGCAGCAACGCCAGGGTCTGGCGCGACTTCGAACATTTCGGATTGTGATACATGACGACGCTCATTCTCAAATTCCTTCAGCCTCAGGTCTCATTATCGGTCAGGCGTGGCGGCGGGGTGAAGGGTTCGGGCTGCCCCGTCGGCATGGATTCCACATAAACCGATTGGCTGGGGAAGGCAAAGCCGCTGCCCGCCGTCTCGACGATCTCCATGATGGCAAAGGCCAGGCGCTCCTTGATCTCCAGCCAGGCGCCCCATTCGGTGGTTTTGGTGAAGGCATAGAGCATGATGTCGATGGACGAATCGCTGAACCGATCAATGCGGACGAAAGTCGGCACGGTCGGCGGATGCGCAAAGTCATCGCTATTCAGAATATAATCTTCTATACCGTCCCGGATTTGCCGAAGCTGGGCCACATTTGTGCTGTATTCGACGCCGATTCTCCAGAAGATGCGCCGGTGCGACATGCCGGAAAAATTGATCACCGCCGTATCCGACAATCGCGCATTGGGCACCATTACCGGCGCCTTGTCGAAACGCCGCACCAATGTCGAGCGAAAGCCGATGCTTTCAACAGTGCCCTCAACCGTGCCCTCGGCCAAAATCCAATCGCCCTTGCGGAACCGCTTTTCACCAAGGATCAAGATGCCGCCGATCAGATTCTTGAACAAATCCTGAGCGCCCAAGGCCACGGCGACCCCGAGCAGGCCGGCGCCGGCGATGATGGGACCGACCTGAATACCCCAAATTTGCAAAATGGTCGCGGCGCCGACGAACAGAATGGCGATGCGGATGGCCTTGACCATCCATTCCACCAGTTCGTGGGTGAACACGCGTTCCAACTGCGCCAGCAAAAACCGCCAGGGCCCGATGATCCGGTGCACGGACCAGAAGATGGAGGTGGCGATGAGGCTTTTGACAATGTTGTCAGCGATCTCCGCATAAAGGCCTTGCAAGGCCAGGTGCTGGGTCGCGAAGAACACGCCCAGCACCAACGGCACCAGCCGCAAGGGCGGCGCCATGGCATCGACCATCTGGTCGTCCAGTTGATTGGTGGTGCGTTGGGCAACGGCCCGCAGCCGCGCCGTCACATAGCGGGTGAACAGGCCGCGCAGCATCAGGAAAACCAGCAAGATCGCCAATGCCGTCAGGATGCGCCCCACATCGACGCCGGCAAAGCCATCGTGCCAGACGTCAATCACCAACTGCCAGAATTTGTTCAGGTCCTGCATGGCGACCTCATCCGTGAAGAGGACGGGAGGATAGTGTCTCCGGCCGGCGCCGACAATTCTTCCGGCAAAATTCGCAGCAAGGCGTCACAATCTGTCTGTTCCAGTATGTCACCAGTGGTCAAAACATCATCTGAATTGATGATCATGGATAGCGGTATCGACCTAACTCTTTGATATTCCACAATTCCCAAATCACCGCGAATATGTTGACATAATGTAAACACCCCAGGATACAAAAACGGCGGAAATCCGCCGTTTTTTCTTCTGAATGACTGTTCACAGGGTCTCAAGGTTCATCTTGCGTCGTTGTTTAAAGCCATATCAAGGAAATTATACTTATGTACAGACACTATGTCAATATTTGCTTTGCCGTCCGCCAATAGTCTTTTCTGTGACGGCAGCGCCGCATGATTTCACTCGCCGCCTTGGCCCAGCAACAACGATAATTTCTCTTTCGGCGGCGCGATGTCGGTGACCAGATCACGCAACAGGCGCTTGTTGGGCAGCGGACCGACGGTGACCTGTTCCGTACCGAGGCGTTCAGTACAGGCGTAGACCGTTTTACCGTCGACCTTGACCATGCATTCCTTGCACGTGTTGGCATTGGTGCAGCTGTAGCGGATCGCCAGGGATTGGTCCGTATGGGCCCGGATCCAGATCAACGCGTCGAGCACCGACATGCCTTCGCTGTATGGCACCTCGAATGGGTCGAAGATGGGCTGATCTTCCGGGCCACCGCGTTGGACCCGCAGCTTCGCCGTATCACGGTTCATTCCGCAGCCTCCAAAGGCACCAATTCGTAGGGCGCCGCAACAAGCGGCGCCGGCTCAACCGCCAAGCCGTCATCGGTCAGGCGGGTCACCAAATTATGTTCCTGGCCCGGGTCAGTGCGCGGGAAATCCTCGCGTTGGTGGGCGCCCCGGCTTTCGGTGCGGATTTGCGCGCCAAGAATAATTGTCTCCGCGACCATCAACGAATTTCGCATGTCGAACCAATCTTGCATGGACAGCGCAAACCGGTGATCGCTGCGGTCCGGATGATCGCCGATGTCGGCCCGCATGGCGCGGACCCGCGCCAGGGCGCTGTCGAGCCCGGCTTGGGTGCGCAATAGCCCAACGTCGTGCCACATGATTTCCTGCAAGTCGACCAGCATCCCGGTAAGGCCTGGGGCCGATTCGCGAGCGCTGGACTGTCGGCTTGCGGCGATCTCGTTCAGCGCCACCTGAGCGGCTGCCACAGACCAAGCGCTTTGTTGCCCGGCCACATCCTCGGCGGCAAAGCGCCCGGCGCGTTCACCGAAGACGAAGGCCTCGGACAGGGCATTGCCGGACAATCGGTTGGCACCATTCGCACCGCCGACCGCTTCGCCCGCGGCGAACAGGCCCGGCACCGCGGTTGCCATGCGGCCATCGACGCGCACGCCGCCCATGTGATAATGCGCGATGGGCGCGACCTCGATGCCGCGTTTCGTCAGGTCGATGCCGTTTGCCGCCAGCCGGTCGATCACCGGCCCGAAGGCGGCGCGAAGATCAGCTTCCGGAATATGTTCAAAGCTCAGGATCGCACCGCCGGCCGGCGAGCCCCGGCCCGCCGCGACTTCCTGGAGGATTGCAAAGGACGCGACGTCGCGGGGTGCGGTGTATTTGTCGGTGGTCTCCTGATGGCCGTATTTGTGGGTGAATTCTTCACCGTCGCTGTTCAATAGCCGGCCGCCCAACTTATAGCGGAATGGATCCCACATGATCGGGTCCATGCCGACCAGGCGCGGCGCCAGATGGCCGATGGGGAAAAATTGGACGAATTCCATATCGATGAGGTCGGCCCCGGCCCGCAGCGCCAAGGCATATGAATCGCCGCCCATGTTGACCGAGGCGCTATTGCGCCGATAAAGGCGCGTCAGCCCGCCCGCGGCCAAAATGACCGCCTTGGCATCAATGGTCACAGGCTCACCCGTTTCCAAATTCAACCCCACGGCGCCGGCGACTCGGCCGCCGTCAATCACTACACTGGTGATCGCCAACCCGCCGGCGCGGCGCAGATTATCGGCACGCCCGACTTGGGTGCGCAACGTCTTGGCGACGGCGGGGCCGGTGTTCAGGAAATCCACATAGACGCAGCGCTCAACCTCATGACCCGGCGCCATGACCTGTTTCATGTGATCGTCTTCGCGGGCCCAGCCGATCTTCCAATCGTCCAATTCACGGATGCGAATGGGCGCTTCCTCGCAGAGAATAGCCGCCAGTTCCTCGTTACAAAGCCCGCGCCCGGACGCCAAGGTGTCGCGCAAATGATGGGTCCAATGATCGGGCTCTTGCTCGGCCACCGCCGCGGCGACCGTCATCTGCGCCATAATGGTGGCGCCGCCCCGGCCGATCAGGCTTTTATCGACCAGCACCGTATCGGCACCATCGCGGCTTGCCGCGATTGCCGCATACATACCGGCGGCGCCGGCACCGACCACAAGAACATCTGTTGCCACATCCGTTGTCATCGTCTCAGTCAACTTCCTCTACGGCTGACAGTCAATTCCCGACCTCACAGGTGTGCGGGATCATATGTGACAAACAGGCGATGGGATCGTTGATCAAGCGGCGGCTTCAGCCTACGTCACGTCCGCGTCCGACACATAGCGCGGCCCATCGGCCGGGTCACCGGTCTCGGTCATGGCCTCCAAGTCCTCGATGGTTTCCGCATCAATGACGCGCTTCGCCATGTCATAGGAGAACCCGGCCCGGGCCAGGGCGGACAAATCCTTGTTGCGGCGCTCGGCCCGGTCGTCGCCGCGGCGATAGGGACCCAGGCGGCGGCGGCGCGCCAATGCGGCGGCGGCGGCCAGATCGATGTCGGGAAAATTTTCGCGGGCTGTCGCCAAGGCGGCGTCGATGTCATCACCGCTGACGCCTTTCTCGCGCAGCCGCATGCCGACGCCGCGCGACGAGACGCCGCGGGCCAACAGCGACCGCGCGTGGTTTTCCGCATAGACCCGGTCATCCAGATAGCCAAGGTTCTGAAACTTGATAATCAGCGCCTCGACCCATTCGGCGCCCTCCTCACGGTCCGTGTCATGTAGCCGGGCCGAGGCATCGACGCGGCGCGTCAAGACCTTGCGTAGGCTGTCGCAGGTCGCCGAATAGCGGGCCAGATAATGCAGGGCGACATTGTTCAGGCGTTTCTGGGTCGCCTTGCGCGGGCCGCGCCGGCGCTGTTTATCTTCGGATTTCTTGTCGTCGTCGGGCATGGCCCATTCTGGCATTGCCGCCCAAGCGCTCCAATTTTTCTTTTCACTTGGCGGTCATGGTGTATCAACAGATCAATCATTAGGGACAGACCATGCACGACCCCGCCGCCGCCAACTGGATCGGCCTGCGTACCCTCTATATGCGCGAGGTCCGCCGGTTCATGAAAATCATCACCCAAACGGTGATGGCGCCCGTGGTCACGACGCTGTTGTTCCTGGCCGTCTTTACCTTGGCCCTGGGCGGCGCGGCGCGTTCGGTTGCCGGCATCCCCTTCCCGACATTTCTGGCGCCCGGGCTGATCGTCATGGCGATCGCCCAAAACGCCTTCGCCAACACGTCGTCATCAATCATGTCGGCGAAGGTTCAAGGCAACATCGTCGATACCCTGATGCCGCCATTTACACCGACGGAACTGGTTTTGGCCTTTGGTATGGGCGGCGCGACACGGGGCATCGTGGTCGGCACGGCTGTCGCCGTGGTCATGTTCTTTTTTGTCGACCTCACCATTCATGCGCCGGGATACATTCTGTTCCATGGTGTCATGGCCGCTATGATGCTGTCGCAAATGGGCATGATCGGCGGCATTTGGGCGGCGAAGTTCGACCATTTGTCGGCGGTGACGAATTTCGTCGTCACACCCCTGGCGTTCCTGTCGGGCACATTCTATTCAATTCAGCGCCTGCCGGAGGCCATTCAGGCGGCGGCTCATTTCAACCCCTTCTTCTACATGATTGACGGCTTTCGCTACGGGTTCATCGGTCATGCGGACGGCAATTTGACGGCGGGGCTTGTGGTGATGGCCGGCATCAACACGGCGCTCTGGCTACTGGCCACACACCTGTTCCGCATCGGTTACAAACTGAAGCCCTGAACGGTCCGGGCCCGTTGACAAGGCGGGTGCCCATCAACATACTGCGCGGCTTTCCTGGCCGGCCCCGCGGCCGGCCCCTCACTGAAGGAGTTGGTGCCGTGATCACCGCCGTCATGCCGACCTACGCCAGATATGATGTCACCCTTGAGCGGGGTGAGGGCGTTTACGCCTTCGGCACCGACGGCCGACGCTATCTGGATTTTGGCGCCGGGATCGCCGTCTCCGTGCTGGGCCATTGCCATCCGCATTTGGTAGCCGCCTTGAAAGCCCAGGCCGAAACCCTTTGGCACGTTTCCAACCTTTACAATATTCCGGGCCAGGAACACCTGGCCGAGCGCCTGGTCGCCAACACCTTTGCCGATGCCGTGTTCTTCAACAATTCCGGCAACGAGGCGGTCGAGTTGGGCTTCAAGATGATACGCAAGTATCAGTATGAGAACGGCAACCCGGAGCGCTATCGGATTATCAGCGTCAGCGGTGCCTTTCACGGCCGCTCGCTGGCCGGCATCTCGTCGGGCAAGCAGGAAAAGCACACGAAAGGCTTTGGCCCCTTGACCGACGGCTTCGATCAGGTGGCCTTCGGCAATCTGAACGAAATGAAAGCCGCCATTACACCGGAAACCGCCGGTATCGTGATCGAACCCATCCAGGGTGAGGGCGGCATCCGGCCGGTGGATGATGCTTATCTGAAGGGTATTCGCGCGATTTGTGATGAATTCGGATTGCTGTTGCAGTTTGACGAGGTTCAGACCGGGGTTGGCCGCACCGGCAAGCTCTATGCCTATGAATGGTCGGGCGTGGCGCCGGATATTCTTTCGTCGGCCAAGGGTTTGGGCGGTGGCTTCCCCGTCGGTGCCACCATGGCCATTGAAAAGGTTGCCCAGGCCATGGGCCCGGGCAGCCACGGATCGACCTATGGCGGCAATCCGCTAGCCATGGCCTGCGCCAATGCGGTCCTGGACGTGGTGCTGGGTGACGGGTTCCTGGACCACGTCAACGACATGGCCTCGCGCCTGGGCAATGGCCTGGAAGGGCTGGTCGATAAGTATCCAAGCGTACTCAACGAGACCCGCGGCAAGGGCCTTCTGTTGGGTCTTCAGTGCAAAGGCGATGGCAGCGAAGCCGGGACCTTGGTCGCCAAGGCGATGGCCGGCGGCCTGTTGGCGGTGCCGGCCGGCGACAATGTGATCCGCATGGTTCCACCGTTGATCATCGAGGCCGAACACGTCGACGAAGCGCTGGGTATTCTGGACGGCGGGCTCGCGGAAATGGCCGCGGAGGTCGGACAAGAGGCTAGCTGACATGGGCACGTTGCGCCACTTTTTGGATATCGATCAGCTGCCGGCCGAAACGCTGAGGAACATTCTGGACCGTAGCGTCAAGATGAAGCGCGCGCTGGCCGCAGGCGATCGCCCGCAGCCCTTCGCCGGTAAGACTTTGGTGATGATCTTCGAAAAACCCTCAACCCGCACCCGCGTGTCGTTCCAGGTCGGCATGCAGCAGTTGGGCGGCATGGTCGTGGTTATGGGCGAGCACGAATCGCAACTGGGGCGCGGCGAAACACCGGCCGATACGGCGCAGGTTCTGTCGCGTTACGCCGATGCCATCATGATCCGCACCAACGATCCGCAGAAGCTTCACGATTTGGCGACCTACGCCACGGTGCCGGTGATCAACGGGCTGACCGATGATTCACATCCCTGCCAGATCATGGCCGACATCATGACCTTTGAGGAACATCGCGGCCCCATTGCAGGCCGGGTCGTGACCTGGAGCGGCGACGGCAACAACGTGGCGCGAAGCTGGATTCATGCCGCCGTCAATCTGGGCTTTACCCTGAAGCTGGCGTGTCCCGACTCCCTCCAGCCGCCGCAAGGCGTTCTGGATTGGGCGACCGCGGCGGGCGGCGACATTCAATTGGCCGATAGCCCAGAAGACGGCGTCGCTGGGTCCGATTTGGTCGTTACCGACACCTGGGTTTCCATGGGCGACGCGGACGCCGAAATGCGGCGCCAGATATTGCTGCCGTTTCAGGTCAACGCCGGGCTCATGGACGGCGCCAAGGATGACGCGCTATTCATGCATTGCCTGCCGGCGCATCGCGGCGAAGAAGTCACCGATGAGGTCATGGACGGCCCGCGCTCGGTGGTTTGGGACGAAGCGGAAAACCGCCTGCACGCGCAAAAAGGTATCCTCTCCTGGTGTCTGGAATAGAGGCTCCCGGCCTGACGGCGCTTGGCGATCAGCACTTCAGTGATGATCAGGTGCGCGGCCTGGAAGCGATCGCCGCGACAGCCTGGCCGGCCGCTGAACGCCAGCCCCTGGACGGCTGGCTGCTGCGCGCCAGCCCGGCACCGACGCGGCGGGTCAATTCCGTGTTGGCCAATGCGGTGGAAACCGCGATGTCCCTGGAGGCACGTATTGACGCCGTCGAGGATTATTATCGGCGGCGCCGTCAACCGCCCCGGTTCCAACTGACACGCGGATCATGCCCGAACGGGCTCGACGCGGCGCTGGCCGACCGCGGTTATGAAATTGAGGCGCCCGTCGATGTGCAGATTGCCGCCGCTGCCGCCTTGGAGACAACCACGGGCCTCGACGGCACGGCGATGGTGCGCGTTACCGATACGCTGACGCCGGACTGGATGGAGGTCTATTCAGGCGGCTTCAACCGCGACGTGACCTCGGTCATTGAGCAAATTTCGGCGCCAGCCGCCTTTCTTACATTGCAGGATGCGGACGGTGCACAGGACGGTGCACAGGACGGTGCGCTGGGAGATGCGCTGGGCGTTGCGCTGGGGGTTCTGGCCGAAGGCTGGCTTGGGATCTTCGGCATGCAGACCCGTGTGGAACGGCGCAATCAGGGGTTCGGCCGGGCTATGCTGGCGGGGTTGGCTGCCTGGGCCCTTGAAGAAGGCGCCGTGGGTGTATATCTCCAGGTCGAGCAGGACAATCCGGATGCCCGGCGGCTTTATGAGCGCCAAGGGTTCCGGACCGTCTACACCTATCATTACCGGACGCTATTTTCATCATGAACAGCCCCGCACCGGAATTCGGCGACTTCGTCCAATCTTTTCAAGTTGAGGCGCTGGGCGTGCGTGGCCGCCTGGTGCGGCTGGACGATACGCTTGATGGCCTCGCCGGCGATGCGCGCTATCCGGACGATGTGGCCGAACTTTTGGCCGCCACGGCGGCGTTAACAGCGGCGCTCGCCAGCGGCCTCAAATACGAGGGCGTCTTTACCCTGCAGACCCAAGGCAATGGGCCCGTCGGCCTGTTGTTGGCCGATATGACCAGTGATGGCGACATGCGCGGTTACGCGAAGTTCGATGCCGGCGCCCTGGCCGTCACCGACGCGTCCATGGGTTTGGTGCCGCGCCTGCTCGGCGCCGGGCACCTGGCGTTCACCGTTGATCAAGGGCCCGACACGGACCGTTACCAGGGTATCACCGAGCTTACGGGATCAACGCTGGCCGATTGCGCCCAAACCTACTTTCGCGATTCCGAGCAATTGGAGACCGCGATCATTCTGGATTCCGGTCGTGACAACCGTGGCCGCCTGCGCGCCGCCGCATTCATGGTCCAGAAAATGCCCGACGCCGCGGAAGTTTCGGAAATTTGGGATGATCCCGCTGAACCCTGGCGCGAGGCCACCGTATTGACGGCAACCCTGAAGGCCGCCGAATTGATGGACGACAGTCTATCGCCGGCGGATATTCTGTATCGGTTGTTTCATGAACGCGGTGTCCGGGTCTTTGAAGCGCAATCGCTTCGCCATGCCTGCCGGTGCAGCCGCGAGCGGGTGGCCGCAACCCTGGCGTCCTTCCCAAAGGACGAGATCCAAGCCATGCAGGAAGATGGCGTCATCAGTGTGACCTGCGAATTTTGCGGCCATGACTATGTATTTGACGACAAAGGTCTGGCTGAGTTGTACGCTTAAACTCGGCACGCCTTGTCCGGGATTGAAGGACGATCATCGATTGGAGGTGAATGTGTTAAAACTGATACGCGCCGCCGCGCCGTTAGCCGTGGCCGGTGTCATGTTGGGCGCTTGCGGCACGTCGACGCCGACCCAACGTCTTCCGGAAATGACCTTTGCCCACCTGCAGACAATTTCGGTAGATGTGGCCGCATTCGAAGTTATAAACCAGTTCAACCCGCCGCTGGCCGCCCCGCATATCGAACATTTGATGCCAACGTCGCCGGCCGTCGCCCTGCAGCAATGGCTGAAAGATCGCTTCAAGGGCGTCGGTAAGACCGGCACCCTGCGGCTGATTATCGAAGATGCGCGGGCAACGGAAACCACGTTGACCAAGAACGAAAGCTTGAAGGGCAAGTTCACCAAACAGCAATCCCAACGCTACGACATGACCGTCAAGGCAACCATGGAACTGCGGGGCATCGCCGGAGACTTGCTGGCATCGACGACTGCCCAGGCTGAACAGTCAATTACCGCACGTGAAGATATCAGCCTTAATGATCGCGAAAAACTCTGGTTTGATACGGTGAGCCAACTGATGGCGTCGTTCAATCAAGCCATGGAGGCCAACATCCGCACCTACATGGGCCGCTGGCTGCGTTAACGGCCACCTTCGGCAAACAAAAAAAACCGGGGGTGCGCATGGCACCCCCGGAATTTTCAAGACCTCGTTTCCGCGATTTAGCGGAGGAACGTAATGGTCACGCGGCGGTTTTTACCTTCGCGTTTATTGTCGCCCGAATCGATAACCGGCGCGACTTCACCATAGCGGGACTTTTGCACGATCTTGCGCGGCACGCCCAGTTCCATGAGACGGTTACCCACCTCGGCGGAGCGATAACGCGACAAGCCCATGTTGTATTCTTTGTTGCCCGAGCTGTCGGTATGACCGGCAACCAAAATCTTACCCGGCTTGCGCAGACGATAGTCGGCATAGGCCTGTTTGATTTTGGTCATTTCGCGTTCCGAGATATCAGCGCTGTCGAAACCGAAGTAGACGACAAACGGCGACGGCATGGGAGCCGGAGGTGCCATTTTCTTCATCGGCTTCATCATCTTGGCGCGCACCTTGGTGTCGAAGAGCGCCGCGGTGAAGGCCTGGCGGCAGGCGCGAATGTGATCAGGCTGATTATTTTCTTCCTGTTCCTGCATCCAGCAATCAAACATGGCCTGCGCGCGGGCCGCCGGTCCCGGCGTCAAGTCGCCGCCACCGTTCCACAACTTGTTGACCAACTGAGTGCGGGCCTTCGCCAACTGCGGCTTCACCGACTTGGGAAGGGTCCGGTCATCAAGCAACTGCGGCAAGACATCCAGCCCAAGGCCGGCGTCTTTGGCTTTCGCGATGAAGAACCGTGCGTCGTCTCCGTCGGCTTCTTCCTGCTCGGCAATGGCGAGCGCAACATATTCCTTATGCAGCGCCGACTTGAAAGCATCGCGAGTCGTCTGCATGCCACCAACCGATGACGTTTCGGCAAAAGTTGCATTATCAACACTGTTCGCACACCCCGACACCAACACCGCCGCAAGGCCGGCTAGGACGAGAAATTTTAACTGTTTCATTACGGGCATCCTCTTGTTTTCCAACCGTTAACTTATAACTTGGTTAGGCCGAGCCACACGATATAGCGGCCATAGTTTCCCCCCAGACAACGGAGAGCGAAACGCCGGTATTGCAATCTGGCATTTCCCCAACACCTATATTTAACCCGTATATTACGAGCGTTGCAATTCCCTATTCAAGATGTGGATGCAGGTAATTACGAAAAAAGTCACAAATTTCGTTGCCGCACCCCTTAACCACGCCAAAAACTGCGGGTAAACAGCACGATCACCGTGAAAAGTTCCAACCGGCCCAGCAACATGCCAGCGCTCAGCAACCACTTTGCCGCGTCCGGCAGGTCTTGAAACGTTCCGGAAGGTCCGACCACGGGGCCGAGCCCCGGACCGACATTGGCGATCGCCGTGGCAGCGCTGGAAAAGGCCGTCAGGAAATCCAACCCTAGAAAGCCGAGGCCCAACGCCAACAGGCAAAACGTGAAAAACCACATGAAGAAAAACCCGAGCACCGACATGATCACCTCGTCGGAGATGGGCTGGCGGTTGTAGTACGGGATAAAGACCCCGTTCGGCTGCATGAGATGGTGGATCTGGGTGCGCGCCGTCGCATAGAGAACCTGGATGCGGAATACCTTGATCCCGCATGTTGTTGACCCGGCACAGCCGCCGATGAACATGATGAAAAAGAAGATCGGTGTCGCGAATGAACCCCAATGGCCGTAGTCGGCCGTCGCATACCCGGTGCCGGTGATGATCGAAACAATGTTGAAGGACGCCAGGCGCAACGCATGCTCCGGTCCGGTGCCGCGCTCCATCCACAGCCACCCGGCGGTGACCAGGATAATCAGCGCGACCGCGGTGATGAACCATTGAACCTGGGTGTCACTGAACAACGCGCCCCACTCACCTTGCAGAGTTTTCAAATAAAGCAGAAACGGCAGCGCACCGATGATCATCCCGGCGACGGCGATATAGTCCACCCACACACTATTGAAATGCGATATGGAAGCATCGGACGTGGAAAACCCGCCCGTCGCGATGGTCGTCATGGCATGGGCGACGGCGTCGAAGCCCTGCATGCCGACCAACCAATAGGCCAGCGCCCAAATGATGGTCAGGACCAAATAGATGACGCCGATGGCCGTCGCGATCTGGGCGGCCCGCGGCAGCGCCTTTTCCGTCTGATCGGAACTTTCCATGCGAAACAGCTGCATGCCGCCGACCCGCAGCATGGGCAGCACGGCGATGGCCATGACGATAATCCCGATGCCGCCCATCCATTGCAGCAGGGCACGCCAGATCAGAATCCCGGCCGGCGCGTCGTCAAGGCCGGTAATCACCGTTGAGCCCGTCGTCGTCAGGCCGGACATGGCTTCGAAGATGGCGTCCGTGAAACTCAGGTTGAGTTCGGAAAACTTCAACGGCAGGGCGGCGAAGAACACCAGGGCGACCCAGCTCAGCGTCGTCATGACGAAGGCTTCGCGGGCCATCATGCGGGCACTGCCGGTGCGGCAGGTCAGCGCCGTGGCGACGCCGACAAACAGCGTCACGCCGGCTGACACCAGGAACACTTCCCAGTCCGGATGGCCGTTGTAGAGATCAAAGGCGGCCGGCACCACCATCATCACGGCGAGGGTGGACAACAGGATGCCGATCACCAGGAAAACCGGCCGGAAATCCATAATTTCGTCTTCCGTTTTACCCCGTGAGGCGCACCTAAACGCCCCGAGGGGCGGACTCAACCGCGTTGCACGGGTTCGGTCAACCGAATTTCACTGGAATTATAGGGTCTAAGCGAAGGGCGCTCCGCCGGACGACGGGTTGCCGACCATGGCCAAAAACTCGCGCCGGGTCTCGCCGTTTTCACGGAACGCGCCGAGCATGCGGCTGGTCACCATGGTGACGCCGGCCTTATGAACACCGCGCGTCGTCATGCATTGGTGCGCCGCCTCGATAATCACCGCGGTGCCGTTGGGCTGCAAAATCTCGTCAATGGCGTTGGCGATCTGGGCCGTCATCTTTTCCTGAATTTGCAGGCGTTTCGCATAGGCCTCGACCAGCCGCGCCAGCTTCGATATGCCGACCACCCGGCGGTGCGGCAGATAGGCCACGTGCGCCTTGCCGATGATCGGCGCCATGTGGTGTTCGCAGTGCGATTCAAACCGAATATCGCGCAGCAGGACAATCTCGTCGTAGCCGTCGACTTCCTCAAAGGTACGCTCCAGCAAAGACTTCGGGTCGGCGGCATAGCCCTCGAAAAACTCTTCATAGGACCGCGCCACCCGGGCCGGCGTATCCAACAGGCCTTCGCGGGCCGGGTCGTCGCCGGCCCAGCGGATCAGGGTGCGGACCGCGTCTTCGGCGGCCTCGCGGCTCGGGCGGGCGTCATCCGGGGCGCCAACGTCGACAACACTGAGAGGCTTTTTGGAGGTCACGGAACCCATCCTTTTTCGATCACCGGGCCAAGTATCTTTAACATCTTCAACATGGGTTGCCGTGCTGGCAAGGTCAAGTGGGCCCACGGACCTCAAGGTGGATCGCGCAATGCCCTGGGATCAATGCCCTGGGATCAATGCCCTGGGATCAATACACGCACTCAATGAACCGGACGCGGCCCCGTATGGCTATCGAGGGAAAACGCCGGCACGGTGACGTCGAACATCTCGCCGGCGGCGCCAATCATCCGAAAGCTGCCCGACATGAACCCCGACGATGTGTTCAGCGGCGTGCCACTGGTGTATTCGAAAGCATCACCCGGGCTCAGCACCGGTTGCTCGCCGACCACCCCGTCGCCAATCACATCGTGGGCCTGGCCGCGGGCATCGACGATCCGCCAATGCCGGCTCAGCAGCTGCGCCACGTCATTGCCGACGTTCTCGATCTCCACATGATAGGCCCAGAAATAGCGCCCGTCATCGGGCTCCGACTGGTCTTCCAGAAAGATCGGCTGCACGGTCACGGCAATGCCGTGGGTGGTCAGGGAATAGGCGCCGTCAGCGGACATGGGAATTTCCTTGGATAAAAAATTAAGCCCGCATCAATCGGGACTGCACGACGCGCCGCCCAGCACACAGAACTTGGCGCAGTGCGGATGATTGAGATGCACGGCACCGGCCGATTGCGCCAGTTCCGAACCCAATTCAAACTCATCGTCATAGGGCAGCAACGTACACGGCACGACAACCGGGCCCGCCGCGCCTTTCTTGCGGACCACCATGCGCGATGTCGCGCACATGATGGTTTCCGGCTTGATGCCCAGAATGTCCCAGCACTGAACGGTGATTTCCGGCACGTCGGCGGCAACGTCCATTTCCGGAAACAGCACCAGAGAGGCCGGATCGGCCGCATCGATGGCGACGCCCTCGGCGGCGAAAAACCCCGTGTAGCCGGTCCGCGCCTGGGCTTCCGTCTCGTCCCAGCAGGTCCGCCCGGCGACGTCCAGATTAAATCCATTGTCGGCCAGCCAGCGCAGTCCTTCGATCATCGGCGCCCAGGTATCGGCGCCGCGGATATCTTCGTGCTTGGCCCGGGTGTAGTGATCAATGGAAACGCGCAGCGACAGGGCGTCGCCGTGCCGAGCCCGCAGGTCCAGAAGCTCTTTCTTGCGGTGGTGCAGCGGCTTCATGGCGTTGGTCAGCACCCGCACCCGATAGCCGCGGGCCAGGCTCTCGCCCAGCATCGCCGGCAAGGCCTTGTTCATGAACGGCTCGCCGCCGGTGAAGGCAATCTCCTCGACCGGATAACCCTCGGCGTCGATCTGATCCAAATATCCGGTCACGTCGGCCAGCCCCAGATAGGCCAGATCGTCGTTGGTCGGGCTCGAGTCCATATAGCAGTTCTTGCAGGTGATGTTGCAGAGACTACCGGTGTTGAACCACAGCGTCCGCAGGTGCGTCAACGCGACCACGGCGCGCTCCTCGCCCTTCGCGGTGATCAACGGATCGCGGAATTTCTGCGGATCCATGGGCACGGCCTGGGGCGCGGCTTGTGGCACGGATTGCGGCAGAGTTTGGGCCAGGGCTGGGCTGAAATTGGCGTCAGGCATGTTGCGTCGCACCGTCCTTGCGTATCACGGTCTCCATGACCGTCCCGCACCTGATATTATGTATGGCCATCACTGGCTAATCAAAATTAGTTTATTAGCGCGTGCGGTTGGGCTCATGAGGCCGGACTGACTCCCCCCCTTCTTGCCGCCGTGAGCCCGATATCGTATACCGGGGGCAGCCGTACGCGGCGGTTTCGGGCGGGTGTAGTTCAAGGGTAGAACGAAAGCTTCCCAAGCTTTAGACGGGGGTTCGAGTCCCCTCACCCGCTCCAAACCGCGCCGCCATGACCTAACCGGGATGTGCAACGGTCGTGTGCCCAGGAGGAATCCATGTCTGATGACCTGACCGACTTGAAACTGGATCTGGTGGAATGGGTGGCCAAACAGCCGCGCCTCTACACTGAGGTCATGGAGGTCTGGCGGACGTCGTGCCCGCGCCTGCCGGTCTGGGAAGACAGCATCGACGACCGCCTGTTGGCGCGGCGCCGCGACCCGGACCACGGCGACATGGTTGACGTCACGGAAAAAGGCCACGGCTTCCTGGCCGCCCACCGCCGCGACGCCGCCTGAAGACCTCGCGGAGAACCCATGAAGATCACCATCCTGGACGACTATTTCGACACGGTCCGCACCCTGGACTGTTTCGCCAAGTTGGACGACCATCAGGTCACCGTCTGGAATGACCACGTGCAGGATATCGACGCCCTGGCCGAACGCCTTCGCGACACCGAAGCCCTTGTCCTGATCCGCGAGCGCACCCATATCCGCGCCGCCCTGCTGGACCGCCTGCCGAACCTCAAGATGATCAGCCAGCGCAGCGTCTATCCGCATATCGATGTGGACGACTGCACGCGCCTCGGCATTCTGCTGTGTTCGGGCCAGCATCCCGGCACGCCGAGCTTCGCCACCGCCGAGCTGACCTGGGGCCTGATCCTGGCCGCCATGCGCGACATTCCGGGCCAGATGGCGTCCTTGCAGGCCGGCCAATGGCAGCGCGGCGTCGGCCGGACGTTGCGCGGCAAGACCTTGGGCGTTTTCGGTTACGGCCGCATCGGCACGGCGATCATGACCTATGCCGAGGCCTTCGGCATGAATGTGCAGGTCTGGGCCAGCGAAAGCTCACGCGAGCGGGCCCGGGCCGACGGCGTCAGCGTGCCGGACAGCCGCGAAGCCTTCTTTGCCACCAGTGACGTGGTGTCGCTGCACATGCGGCTTTATGACAGCACGCGGGGCGTCGTCACCGCTGAGGACTTGGGCCAGATGAAACCGACGGCGCTGCTGGTCAACACCAGCCGGGCGCCGCTCATTCAGCCCGGCGCATTGGTTGATGCGCTGAACGCCGGCCGGCCCGGCATGGCCGCCGTTGATGTCTTTGAGGAAGAGCCGTTGCGCGATACGGATCATCCGTTGCTGAATAGGGACAACGTCATCTGCACGCCGCACATCGGCTATGTGACGGCGGACGAATACGAGGTTCAGTTCAGCGATATCTTCGACCAGATCCTGGCCTTCGATGCGGGCGCGCCGATTAATGTTATTAATCCCGATGCGGTGAACCGTTAGACACATATCGGGATCGACCGACCCCACACCGGCCGGAACCCCACAATCAAATCAACCCTCTACCGATGCCACATATTCCGTCCTCCTCCTTGATCGGTGACGGCGGTGAATGCAAGGATACATAAGAAGCAGCGGAGGTCTTCCGCGCAATTGAAGGCGCCGTATGGCCCCGCCCTCAATCCGCCTCGCCGCGCGGGTCCATCTCGGTTGCCACCGGTGAGGTCCGGGGCACCATCAGGAAGTCGCTCTGGTCTTCCGTCGCCATGGCGGCGCGTTGGCGCATGCGGACGATGATCAGCAAACTCAGGCCGACGGCGACCAGGGCGCAAAATCCGAACAGGCCGCCACCGCCGAAGACCTGCACGGCGCCGGACGCGCCCAAGGGCCCGAGCGCCGCGCCCAAGCCATAGGCCATGACCAGACCGCCGGACGCCGGCACCAGGTCTTCGGTCTCCAGGTAATCGTTGGTGTAGGCCACGGCCAGAGGATAGAGCGTGAACGACAGGCCGCCGAACAAGGCACCCAGGACCAACAGGGCGCTGCCGTAGTGGATGTCCTTGCCCATCAGGGCAAAGCAGATCAGCACGACGCCGCCGCAAATGCCCAGCATCACCGAACGCCGGTCGCGGTCATCGGAAAACCTGCCGACCGGCCATTGCAGAACCAGACCGCCGATGATCGTCGCGCTCATGAACGACGCCAGTGCGGCCCGGTCGAGCCCGGTCAATTGCGCGAACAGCGGGCCGACGCCGTAAAACGCACCGAGGATCACGCCGGCGGCCAGCGCCGAGGTCATGCCCGTCGGTGAAGTCTTCCACAGTTTGACGATGTTGAAGCTGGTGTTGGGCGGCAGTTCCGGCGCCGCGACCCGGGTCAGGGCGACCGGCACGACGGCCAACGACATGAGTACGGACAACAGGGCATAGAGGGTGAAACCGGTCTCGTCGGGCAGGTTAACCAGAAATTGCGAGATGCCCTGAAACAGATAGACGGTGATCTGGTAAAAGGCGAAAACGCTGCCCCGGGTTTCGTTGGTGGATCTGGCATTCAGCCAGCTTTCCGAACACATGAACATGCCGACCGCACAGAACCCGACGGTGAACCGCAGCAGGCCCCAGACCCACGGCTCGGCGATGAACGCATGTGCCAGGGTGGCCGCCGACATGGTCGAGCCAAACGCCGCGAAGGCCCGGATGTGGCCGACGGAAACAATCACCCGATAGCCCGACGCCGTGCCGACGACGATGCCGGCATAATACAGCGCCATCACCGCGCCGATCACCCACGCCGGCGTCCCGGCCTCGCCCATGGACACCGACAAGGTTGTCGCCAGGGCGCCGTTGCCGAGCATCAACAACGCCATGCCGGCCAGCAATGAGGTTACCGAAGAAAGGGTTTGGCGAATGGACATGGCGGCATCCAAAACTGGTCAAGGCGCCAACTTGCCTGAACGGGCTCATGGGCGCGCGCGCGGCAGCGTCTACACTTGTCCAAAAGGCGACGCAAGCGATGGTTTTTGCAAGTCAGATGCCTGAAAAACGCCGGCGTGAAAAAGCTACTTTTCGGAGCGCCGCGCCAGTTCGGCGGCGATCGTTGCGGCCGTCGCTTGCAGGGGTTTCAACAAGGTCCGGACCGCCTGATCCACGGGCATGGCTTTTTTCAGATAGAGCACGTTGATCGACGCGAACACCTTGCCGTCGGCCATGATCGGCACGCCGACGCTGGTCATGGCGTGGCGGTATTCAACGCGCGAATAATCCGGGTGCATGGTGGCGTAGCCGCGGCTGCGGATATCGTCAAAAAACTTCTCCGCCTTGCGCCGGTCGCGGGCCACGTCGTTCCAAATCTCCGGCTTTTCGGCCGCCGCCGTCAAAACCGCGTCGCGTTCCTCCGCCGGCCCGAAGGCCAGATACACCTGGCCCAGGCTGGTCGCCAGGATCGGCGCCCGGTAGCCCGGGTGCCGGTTCAGCATCATCGGCCCGGCCTGGCGCGAGGTTTCCACCAACAGCATGGCGTCGTTGTCAAAAATGGCGACGTCCGACGGCCAGCCGATCTCGGTCTGGAAATCCTCCATAATCGGCGTGACGATCGCGCTGACAGCACGGTGGCGGTCATAGCCGACGCTCAACAACAGGGCCTTGCCGGTGACCTCGTAGGTCCGGGTTTCCTCATTGCGCACGGTCAAACCGGCATGCGCCAGGGTTTCCAGCATGCGCACGATGGTCGCCTTATCCAGGCCCGTATGGCGGTGAATTTCGCCGACCGTGGCGCGGCCCTTCAGCCGGTTCGTGGCCAGCAAAACATCAAGGCCCCGAAGGACCGCGTTGACAGGACGATAGGAGGTCATGACAAGGGCATGTCCAAGTTTTATTCACTTGATGAAATGTAGTTTCATTTACTGTACTCCCTGGCTCCGCCATATTGCAACGCTCTTTCACGCGCCTGTGAAAATCGGCGTTGTCTGGGCGCTGTCTGGGCGCTGTCCGGGCGCCGTCCGCGAACCACCGGCCATTTGGGGGAAAACCATGGATTTTACACTGAGCGAGGAACAGCGCGCCCTGCAAGACACGGTGCGCCGGTTCGCCCAGGCGGAACTGGTCGACGTCGCCCGCGAATGCGAGGAAAAAGACCAAGCGCCCAGCCCTGACGTGTTGAAAGCCTTCGCCGACATGGGATTGCTCGGCGTCAACATCGCCGAAGATCTGGGCGGTGTCGGCGGCTCGCACATGGACGCGGTCCTGGTTTTGGAAGAAGTCGGCAAGATTTCCGCCGCCGTGGCGTTTCCCATCTTCGAAAGCTGTTTCGGCCCGGTCCTGGCGGTCGCCCATTTCGCCCCCGATGCCCTGCGCCGCAAGATCGTGCCGAAGGTCTGCGCCGGCGAGATGATCCTGGCCGTCGCCATGTCCGAGCCCGGCGCCGGCACGGCGCTGACCGACCTGACGACGAAGGCCGAGATCAACGGCGACAGCATCGTCCTCAACGGCCAAAAGCGTTGGTGTTCGGGCGCCGGGCATTCCGATGCCTATGTGATTTACTGCCGGCTTTCCGATGATCCCGGCGCCAAGGGCATTGGCGCGGTGATTGTCGAAAAGGGCACGCCCGGCTTCACGTTTGGCAAGCGCGAGCACCACATGGGCTTTCGTGGCATCCATCACGCCGATATGTATTTCGACAATGTCACCGTGCCGGCCGAGAACTTGGTGGTCCCGGCGAACGGCTTCAAGAAACTGATGGAGGCGTTTGATCTGGAGCGCTGCGGCAACACCACCATGAGCCTCGCCATCGCCCAGTCGGCCTTTGATTTCGTTCTCGACTATGTTCAGGAGCGCCAGCAGTTCGGCAAACCCATCGTCGATTTCCAGGCCGTGCAGATGCACCTGGCGGAAATGAAGATGAAACTGGATGCGTCGCGCCTGATGCTCTACCGGGCCGTGGTTAACGCGGAAAGCGGCCTGCCGTCGGTCGGTGAAAGTTCCATCGCCAAATGCTTCGCCAATGAGATGGTCCGCGACGTCACCGGCGCCTGCATGCAGCTCATGGGCGGCTATGGCTATTCCAAGGAATTCCCCATCGAACAGAAGATGCGCGACGGTTGGGCCTGGGGTATCGCCGGCGGCGCCATCGATATCCAGAAGGTCAACATCGCCGCCGCCCTAGTCGGCCGGCGCTTTTCGCAGCGGGGCTAAGAGCGTGACGCTCAACCTGCCTCTTGAGGGCATTCGGGTGCTTGACCTGACAACCACGCTCGCCGGTCCTTACGGTAGCCAAATCCTTGGCGACTTCGGCGCCGATGTAATCAAGATCGAAGCGCCCGGCGGCGATGCGATTCGGGGTGCCGGGCCGCAGCGCAACCCGGGTATGGCATCGACGTTCATGGGCTGCAACCGCAACAAACGCAGCGTCGTCCTCGATCTGAAGACTGACGCAGGACGCGACGCGCTTTGGCGGCTCATCGAAAGCGCCGATGTTTTCCTGCACGCCATCCGACCGCAGAAAATGGCGGCGCTCGGCTTCGACGCCGCGACGGTGATGGACAGGAAACCGGACATCGTCTACGCCGCCCTGCACGGCTATCACGAACACGGCCCTTACGGCGGCCGCCCCGCCTATGACGACGTGATCCAGGGCGAGGCCGGCATCACCGGAACGTTCAATCTTCGCGATGGCGCCCCGGCCATGGTGCCGTCGTCCTTCGTCGATAAAAGCACGGGGCTGATTACCGCCAACGGCGTCCTGGCGGCCGTCATCCAGAACCTGCGCACGCAGCAGGGTGTCTATTTGGAAATCGGCATGTTCGAAGGCATGGTCGCCTACAACCTGGTCGAACATTTGTATGGCCGCACCTTCCTGCCGTCGGAAGGCAGCGCCGGCTACGCGCGTGTCATCTCGCCGCACCGCAAGCCGCACCAGACCCGCGACGGCCACATCTGCATGTTGCCCTATACGGACCCACAATGGCGGAAGTTCTGGGCCCTGGCCGGCCGGGATGAACTGGCCGATGATCCGCGTTTCGTCACCATGCAGGCGCGCTCGCATAACATTGATGCGCTCTACGGCACCGCCGCCGAATGCCTACTGAACAAGGACTCGGCGGATTGGTTGGCGCTGCTGGCAGAGGCGGAAATCCCCGCCGGACCGGCGAACGACCTCGATGACTTGTTCGAGGACCCGCACCTGAAGGCCATCGGTTTCTTCCGCAGGCTTGATCATCCCAGCGAAGGCGCGATAGTGACGCCGGACACGCCTTACCGGGTGAATGGCGGGTCCCTGCCCGTCCGCCATCCCATGCCGCAGCTTGGTGAACATACCCGCGAAGTGCTGTCGGAAGCCGGCTATTCGACGGCGGAGATTGATGAAATGACCGGAGACGATTGATGAAGGCAATGGTGCTTGAAGGTGACTGGGGCCCGGAACACATCTCCTTGGCCGAGCGCCCCGACCCGGAGCCCGGCCCCGGCGAAATCGTCATCGACATCAAGGCAACGTCGATCAATCCGCGTGATTTGATTCTGACGCGCAAGGGCTACGGCCGGCATTCCGGCGAACTGCCAATCATCCCCCTCGCCGACGGCGCCGGGCATGTGTCGGCGCTTGGCGACGGCGCGACGAAGTTTCAGATCGGTGATCTGGTTTGCCCGAATTACAATCGCTATTGGCTGCATGGCACAGCCGACGCCGCGTTTGCCGGCGGCACCCACGGCGGGCCTTTGGACGGCACCCAGTGCCAGAAAATGCTGATCCCGGAAAGCGCCGTGGTTCGTGCACCCAGCTACATGACACCGGCACAGGCCGCGACCCTGCCCATCGCCGCCGTCACTTCGTGGAACGCCATCGTTGAGCAGGGCGGCGTGAAAGCCGGTGACGTAATCCTCTTGCAGGGTACCGGCGGCGTTTCCCTGTTCGCCCTGCAATTCGCCAAGATGCTGGGCGCCGAGGTGATCATCACCTCATCCAGCGACGACAAACTGGCCCGCGCCAAGGACCTGGGCGCCGACCATATGATCAACTACCGCGACAATCCCGATTGGCACCGCGCCGCCTTGGACATCACCGATGGCAAAGGCGTCGACCACGTCGTTGAAATTGGCGGTACCGGCACGCTGGACCGCTCGATCAAGTCGGTTCGCCCATCCGGTACGCTCAGCCTCATCGGCGTCCTGGCCGGCGTGGCCGGCGAGGTCAATCTGGGCCGCGTCGTCACCCAGAACATCCGCCTGCAAGGCGTCACGGTGGGCAGCCGCGAGATGTTCGAGAACATGGTCCGGGCGATTGAGGCCAACCCGATTGAGCCGGTCATCGACGAGACGCATACGTTCGCCTTCGAAGACGTCGGCCACGCACTGGCGGCGCTGCCGGACGGCAAGCATTTCGGCAAGGTGGTTTGCGAGTTTTAGCGCAACCGATGAAACAGCCCCACCCACGCGACCACCGGCAACACCCAAAGTTCGGGCACCGCGACCAGCCACGCCGTCAACGTCGCGATGACACACCAGAGCGCCGGAATGACCAGCAGCGCGCGCGGCTTGCGGCCCTTTGCCAGGCCGAGCACACCCAGCGTCAGCACCAGGGTGGCGTCGGGAGCCAGGCCAGCGAGCGGCCCGTCGAGCCATGTGCCGCCCATGGCGATGGCCACCAAGGGCGGAAAGACCAGCGCGATCACGGCCAGGCCGAAGTCACGTCCGCAGTCGGCCAGACGATCAGCGCTGAAGATCAATCCGCCGCGCACCGCACCGATCCATAACAACAGCCCGCCCTGGACCACGAACAGCGCCCCGTAAACCGGCGCGGCGATATTGATGGCGGCGAAATATTGGAAATGGAACACCGCGCCGGTCCAAATCCAGGCCAGCCCGAGCAGGCCGGCGATTACCCGGTCGCTGCCGGGCCGGGGCCTGAGGATCATCGACAGCAGGAAAAGGATCAGCACCACGCTAATCAGCGGTGCCGGCCAGATCGCCTCGTTGTAGGTGCGAAACAGGCGCACGTAAACGCCCGGGTCGAACATCAATAAGCGGCTCAGGTCCACCTACAAACTCTCCACATATTGGATCATGCGCCGGCGCATTTTGGCGTCCGGTAGGCGGCCCCGCGCCGCGCCCATGTTTTCAACCATGTGATCGACCCGCGACGTCGCCGGGATCGCACAGGTCACCGCCGGGTGCGAGACCACGAACTTCAACAAGAATTGGGCCCAGTTGGCGCAATCAAATTCCACCGCCCAGGCCGGCAGGGGATGGCGCGAGACTTCGTTGATTAAGGCGCCGCGCTGGAACGGTCGGTTGACGATTACCGCCAGGCCATGATCGGCGGCGACGGACAATAGCCGCGCTTCGGCTTCGCGGTCTTCGATGTTGTAGGTGAACTGAACGAAATCCAGTTTCTCGGCGGCGATGATTTTCAGCATCTCGCCGTGCCGGCTGCCGTGCGAGGTGGTGATGCCCAGATAACGGACCCGGCCCGCCGCCCGGCGTTCGCGCAGCGTCTCCAGATGCGCCTGCCAGTTGACCAAATTGTGGATCTGGAAAAGATCGAACTGCTTTTGCCCCCACAGGCGTTCGGACTCATTCATCTGGCTTTTGCCGTGAAAGGTCACCGGCGTCCAAACCTTGGTCGCCGAGAACAATCCCTTCGGCCGGCCGAGCTGCGCCAGGCCGTGGCCGACCACGGCTTCCGCCGAGCCATACATGGGTGACGAATCGATCACCCCGCCGCCCATGGCAAAAAACGTCCGCAAGACTTCCGTGCGCGCGGCGCGCAAGCCTGGGTCATTGCCGACGTTGAAGGTGATCCATGTGCCCATGCCGATCACCGGCAAGCGTTCACCGCTGTTGGGAATCGGCCGGGTGATGGGGCCGGCCGCGTGGGCAGGCGAGACGCCGGCGAACCCGGCGGCGGCGAGGCCGGTCAGAAACTGTCGGCGGTTCGTGTTGATCATGCGGTTCAATATAGTCGAATTTACCAAACTCGACCGGCGACAAATTGCAAATTCCTTGTCAATTTTACGTCATCGCTGGGCAGAACTCTCATGAACCGGTGGACCAAATGGATGTTCATTGGTCTTGGATGGGTGGTTTTCACGTCGCTTCGGCTGCCCTAAATTGGCCTCCGAATGAGAGATCGAAAGGACCCAACATGGCCGGAGGCTCGACCAAGGTTGTCATCGCCGCACTGATCGGCAACGGGCTGATCGCCGTCACCAAATTCGGCGCGGCGGGCTATACGGGCTCGTCGGCGATGCTCAGTGAGGCCATTCACTCGGTCGTCGATACGGGCAACCAGGCGCTGATATTGTTCGGCATCCGTCAGTCGAAAAAACCCGCCGATGAGACCCATCCCTTCGGCTATGGCATGGAGCTTTATTTCTGGACCTTCGTCGTCGCCATCGTGATTTTCGCCGTCGGCGCCGGGGTCGCATTGTACGAAGGCATCGAGAAAATTCGCCACCCGCACCCGGTCGGCAACGCCTTCATCAACTACATCGTGCTAGGCGCCGCGATGATTTTTGAATCTGTTGCCTGGTGGCTGGCCTTCAAGGAATTCAAGAGCCGAAAGGGGCACAGATCCTACTTTACCGCCGTCCGCGACAGCAAAGACCCGGCGTTGTTCACGGTGCTGTTCGAAGACACCGCCGCCATGCTCGGCCTGATCATCGCCTTCGTCGGCATTGCGCTGGGGCAGTATCTCGACATGCCGATCTTTGACGGCATCGCCTCGGTCATGATCGGCGTCATCCTGGCCATCGTCGCGGCGCTGCTGGCCTATGAATGCAAGGGTCTGTTGGTCGGCGAGGCGGCCGGCAAACCGGTGGTGCGCGGCATCCGCGCCATCGCTGAATCGCGCGATGGCGTCAAGGCGGTGAACGAATTACTGACCATGCACCTGGGCCCGGAAGATATCCTCGTGAACATCAGCCTCGACTTCGCCGACGGCATCACGTCGCAGGTTGTCGAGGCGGCAATCTCATCCATGGAGTCGGAAATCAAGCAATCGTACCCGGAAGTCAAACGCCTGTTCATTGAGGTCCAGAGCCTGCAAGGTCATCGGGCTGCGCAAGAGGGCGTGCAGGGGCTCGCGGACACTCACAAATCCGAGAGCCCGCGCCGGGGGGATTGACGCCGCCGCCCGCCACCCCCCATATGCGCGATTATAGAATTTCATCCGCGACAACACTCAAACGCAGGAGCTCCGACATGTCTGACATCACGCCTCTAATTCCACGCCAACCGGTGCCCGATCTGGACGTCGCCACCGCCGGCGGCGGCACCTGGAAGCTTTCCGAACAGTCACCGGAAAACTTCACCATGATCGTCTTCTACCGCGGCTTGCACTGCCCGGTCTGTTCGAATTATCTGCGCGACCTGCAGCGCAAGTTGGGCGATTTCGCCGACTTGGGCGTCACCGCCATCGCCGTCAGCCCCGACAGCGAAGCCCGCGCCGCGCAAACGCTGGAAGACTGGAAGCTTGATGCCCTGACCATCGGCTACGGCATCGATCTGGACACGGCCCGCGACTGGGGCCTCTACATCTCATCGGGCCGCGGCATGACCGGCGCCGGGATCGAGGAAACACGCCTGTTCAGCGAACCGGGTCTGTTCTTGATCCGCCCCGACGGCACCCTGTATTTCAGCTCCGTGCAGACCATGCCGTTCGCCCGTCCGAGCTTCGGCGAGGTCTTGAACGCCGTGAAGTTCGTTTTGGAAAAAGACTACCCGGCCCGCGGCCAGGTGGTCGATCACAACAACCCGGAAGGCTCGCCGGTCGATTGGCCGAGCGCGGATTACGATCCGGTCTGAGGTCGGCTGCAATGATTTTGGAAAAGGCGGCTCACGGGAGCCGCCTTTTTCGTTGGCGAGCATCGCCTCCACCGAAGATTCGACGAACGCATCCATTATCCCCTCTTCCCAACCTTCTCCCCAAGGAGAAGAAGTCATGCGCCGTCACCGCCTGACTTTCCCTCTCCCACAGGGAGAGGGAGGGGCCCGCGACCGAAGGTCGTGGGAGGGTGAGGGGCTCTAAAATGCCAGCGGCACATTATCATCGGCGCGATCTTCGCACCTTACCGCGCATCCGAACCTGACGGCTCACCCACTCTTCCCTTCCGCATGGAAGATGTACCCCAGGAAACTCATCAACAGCTGCGCCGCAAGGAAGGCCGTGGTGCCCGTGTGGTCGTAATCGGGCGCGACCTCGACCAGATCAATGCCGGCGATCTTGCCCTTACCGCAAAGTCCCTGGAGGATTTCCAGAACTTCGTAATACAAGAACCCGCCGTGGCTGGGCGTGCCGGTGCCGGGCGCAATGGAGGGATCGAAGCCGTCGATGTCGATAGTGCAGTAATAGCGCACGCCGTCGGGGATGCGGCCCAAGACGCCTTCCGTGCCCAGTTTGCGGACGTCGCGCACCGACAGGATATCCGAGCCGGCCTTGCGGGCCGCTTCATAGTCGGCCTTGTTCGACGATGAGACGAAGCGGATGCCAAGCTGCGTCATCCCCGTGACGTGCTTCATTTCGGACGCCCGGCGCAGCGGATTGCCGTGGCCGTACAACACGCCGTGCCGGCTGTCGACGAAATCCAGATGCGCGTCGATGTGGATCAGGTGCACCGGTTCTTGATCATCATAGGCCCGGATGCACGGGATATGGACCGAATGGTCGCCGCCCAGGACAACCGGCAGGGCGCCGGCCTTCAAAATTTTACGCACCCCGAATTCGATATTGTCGTGGCTCTTGATGGTGTCCGTATGGATCATGTCGGCATCGCCGATGTCAACGATGCGGACCTGATCAGCGGGCATGTAGGTGATGTCGTCTTCGAAATCATAGGCGCCACCATGGCCGAAGGAGAAAAGCGTCGAGGCCTCGCGGATCGAGCGCGGTCCGAAGCGCGCGCCGGGCCGGTACTGAGTGCCCATATCAAACGGCGCGCCGAGCACCGCCGCGTCGGCGTCGATGGCATCCCAATCCAGGCACGGCGGCTGCTTGGCGAAGGTGCAGTGGCCAACGAAGGGCAGGTTCAACCGGCCCGTTTCATATCCGTGATCCGCCATGAAAGGCCTCCCGATTTCCAATCTGCAGCAACCCGGGCATAAGAACCCCCGGCGAGGCCGCCGGTCAAGTCATCGGACGTTGAAATGCCGCAAGGCCCGGACAAGGCCGGCCGATTATTGCGGCGTCGAGGGGCCGGGCTGAAGGTTGCCGGGCGGCAACTGGCGCCGAATGTTGTTGAGGGCGGCCTCTAGGGTGCGGATCCGCTGTTCAAGGGATTGCATGGCCGCGGCCCTGGCCGACAAGGCGCGCCGCCATTCCTCGGCGTGCCGGCGCTGTTCGTAAAAAGCCGCCAGCGCGCCATTGGCCGCCTGATGAAACCACTTCGCTGCCGATACCAGATCAGCGCTCAGCCCGAGGCCCTTCTGGTACATGGTGCCAAGATAGATTTGGGCCCGGAAATCGCCTTGTTCGGATAGTGGCTTGAAGCCCTTCAAGGCGGTCACGTAGTCGCCTGCGTCATAGGCATCGACACTAACCAGATAGGGCGCGCGGAACGCCGGATCGGAGAACGGATCGGTCTTGTCGAATGTCGCCGCCAAGGACGGACCGGCCGCGGAAAAAATCAAGCAAGCCAAAACGAAAAGAATATTTTTCAATCGGCGATACCGGATCGAAGCCATTTCGCGATACTCCTTAACAACATCCTGCCGTGCCGGCTTTCATCGTATCAATATTGCCGCACAGGCGGTACCGGATTTGTCGAACAATCCCGACACCCCGTCCATTCAACCGGTGCCGGCTTGCATCATCGCCGAGAAACCGACACAAAACACCGTGAGTTCCGCAGTCAAACGAAGAGGACCATCGCGGTGATCGACAAAACCGTACCTTCCGTCGCCGACGCTGTCGCCGATATCGAAGACGGCGCCACGGTGCTGGTCGCCGGCTTCGGCGCGGCGGGCAGCGCCGTTGAATTGATCCATGCGCTGATCGACCAGGGTGCCAAGGATCTCACCGTCGTTAACAACAACGCCGGCAACGGTGAGGTCGGTCTGGCCGCGCTGATTGCCCAGGGCCGGGTCGCCAAGATGATCTGTTCCTACCCACGCTCCGCCGGCTCGGTGGCGTTTCCGGACCTCTACAATGCCGGCAAGATTGAATTGGAGGTCGTGCCGCAAGGCACCCTGGCCGAACGCATCCGCGCCGCCGGTGCCGGCATCCCGGCCTTCTTCACGCCAACCTCCGTCGGCACGCCGCTGGCCGACGGCAAGGAGGTGCGTGAGTTCAACGGCAAGCAATACGTCATGGAACATTGGCTGCCCGCCGACATCGCCTTGATCAAGGCCGACATTGCCGACAGGCACGGCAACCTTACTTACAACATGACGGCCCGGAACTTCGGCCCGATCATGTGCACGGCGGCGGCGACGACCATTGTTCAGGCGCGCCAGATCGTCGAGGCCGGAGGGATTGACCCCGAACGCATCGTCACGCCCGGCATTTATGTCGACCGCATCGTCCATGTGCCGAATCCGGAGCACGAGGAAACCCTGCTGCAGGCTGGGAGGCACTACCCATGAATGCGATGGACTCGGGCGGCTGGACACCGGATGAGATGGCGGCGCGTTGTGCGCTGGACATCCCCAGTGGCGCGTACGTGAACCTGGGCATCGGCATGCCCGAACGGGTCGCCGAATTCGTGCCGGCGGGGCGCGAGTTCATTTATCACACGGAGAACGGCCTGCTCGGCATGGGCCCAACACCATCAGAGAACGAGCGCGACCCGGATTTGATCAACGCCGGCAAGAAACCGGTCAGCCTGAACCCGGGCGCCAGCTTCTTCCATCACGCCGACAGCTTCGCGATGATCCGCGGCGGTCATATTGATTTTTGCGTGCTCGGCGCCATGCAAGTGGCGGCAAACGGCGACTTGGCCAACTGGACAACCGGCGGCAGCGCCATCCCCGCCGTCGGCGGCGCCATGGATTTGGTTGCCGGGGTAAAGACCATTTACGTCATCACCCGCCACGTCACCAAAGACGGCACCCCGAAACTGATCGACGCCTGCACCTATCCGCTGACCGGGCTTCGTGTGGTCAAGCGCATCTTCACGGACCTGGCTGTTGTCGCAGTCGATGACGATGGCTTTCAGGTTGTGGAATTGGCGCCGGGAATCAGTTTTGACGAGGTCCGCGACAAAACCGGCACGGCCATACGGCCGGCCGATTGAGCGTATCCCTCAATTTAGCTCTATCCGGCGCGCCCAACATATTTTAGCCATTTTTGTCGGCGAAAAAGCGCCCACCTTGATCACGATAAGTTTGTTGGACAGAAAACCAACGAATGTGGGACTGGGTATACGACGCGAATCTGGTTGGGATCGTGTCAAAATCGAAAACCCCAAATGGAGCCCCCAATACATGGCTAAGCTTAAACTGTCCCACGCCATCGCCGCGGCAGCCCTGGCCGTCACCGCGATTTACGGCGCCCCGCAAAGCTGGGCGGCCGGCGCGCACGGCGCCAAGCATGGATCTGACACCACCATGAAAATCGGTATGCCCGGCAAGGCATCGGCGGCGACCCGCACCATCAACGTGGTGATGACGGACAACGCGTATGATCCGAAAAGCATTGCCGTGAAGGAAGGCGAGACGGTGCGCTTCGTGGTCCGCAACGCCGGCGAATTTGTCCACGAATTCGCCATCGCCACCGGCGCCCTGCATGAAGCGCATCGCCCGGAAATGATGAAGATGATGGAGAACGGCATCCTTGAAGCCGATAGGATCAATTGGGACGCCGCCAAAAAAATGCAGGCGACCATGGGGCACGGCATGCACAAGGAGGCGAACAGCCAGCTGCTTGAGCCCGGCAAGACCGGTGAAATTATCTGGACGTTCCCAAAGCATGCAAAGCTTGAGTTTGCCTGCAATGTGCCCGGCCACTATGAGACGGGCATGGTTGGGAAGTTTAAGCTGAAGCACTAATCCGGCCACACGGCGCCGACCGGGGTTTGATATCCCGGTCCGCGTTCGCGACTTATCTTCGATCGCCGATTGCGCTACGATCCTTGGGCTCAATAGCCGGAAGTGGCGTATTGCGAAACCGATCGAAATTCATAGTGGCCTTGTTTGCCGTGGCGATCAGCACCGCATGGTCGTCAGCGAGCTTTGCCGAATCTCAAGGCGCCTACGTCCACGGCGCGCTGCGCAAGGCCGACCGGGACGTCTTTTACTGTCATGAGCCGCACGTCGCGGTCTATGTGGCGCGGCTGTACAACAGCCTGTTCGCCGAGGGTGCCAGCACCGCCGAACATGTCAACGCCACCTTGAACATCGACGTGGGATATCTGGTGAAGTCCGGACAGTGTGCGCGCGCCGCCGAGATTGACCACACGTCCTTGCAGACCATCATGACGGCGCCCCCCGGCAATGTGGTCAAACGCCACGTCGTCAAATCGCGGATGGTCCATTCTTTCAGCTACATCAGGATCAACTACGTGGTCACCGCGAACAAGGTGCCGCCCTGCCCGGCGCCCTGCTACCAAGGGCCATAAACGCGATCAGGGGGTTTCATCAAAAATCACGCCGGGGTTCATGATTCTTGCCGGGTCCAGCGCCCGCTTCAATTGATCCAACAGCCGCCACTCTTCCGCGCTGGCGACGGCTTGAAAGCTCGCCCGCTTCAGCCGCCCGATGCCGTGTTCGGCGCTGATCGTGCCACCCAGGCCGAGCGCCACGCCGTCAAGGGCCGCCGTCACGGTTTCCCAGTTGGCACGGAACTCGGTCGGCGACATGGCCTCAGGCCGGCGGACATTGAAATGAATATTGCCGTCGCCCAGATGCCCGAAGGGTACGCACCGCGCGCCGGGCACGACGGCTTCGACGGCCAAATGCGCAGCGGCGATGAATTCGGGCACCTTGCCGACCGGCACGGCGGTATCGGCTTTCAGGCTGTCGGTCTCTTCGATCAGGGCGTCTGCGATGGCCTCGCGCAGGCGCCAGAAATCGGCCCGATGTTGCGACGCCTGGGCGATCACGGCGTCGGCGATCAGGCCGTCCTCAAGACCCTGGCCGATGGCGTCTTCCAGAGCGCCTTGCAGATCAAACCGCAGGGCCGGCGTTTCCAACTCAATCAGCGCCAGCCAGTCATGGGCATCGTTGAAGGGCGGCCGGGTACCTTCCATGGTCAAGGCCCGCGCAATGGCGGCCGCCGACATGAGTTCAAAGGCCGCCAGCGTTTCGCCGGCTTCGCGCTCCAGCGTTCGCAGGAACGTCAGGGCCGCCGCCGGACTGGGCAGAGCCAGCAGCGCGGTTTCGCGGGCCCGCGGCAGCGGCCGTAGCATTAGACAGGCCCGGGTGATAATCCCCAGCGTCCCCTCGGCGCCCAGAAACAGGTGTTTCAGATCAAATCCGGCGGTGTCCTTGCGGAGACTCCGCAAACCGTTCCAGACAGTACCGTCGGGCAGCACCACTTCCAGGCCCAACACCTGATCACGCACCGTGCCGTAACGCAGCGCGTTGTTGCCGCCGGCATCGGTCGACAAATTACCGCCGATCTGGCTGGAGCCTTCGCCGCCGTGGCTCAGGGGGAGATACCGCCCGGCCGCCTCGGCCGCCTGTTTGACATGGGCAAGAATGGCGCCGGCCTCGACGACGACCGTGTTATCATCCGAGTCCACCTGCCCGATGGTGTTGAGCCGCCCGAGCGACACGATCAACACCGGTGCACCGCCACCCGGTATGGCGCCGTTGACCAATCCGGTCAGACCGCCCTGCATCACCAGCCCGGCGCCGTTTTCATGACACCAGCGGACGGTCTCCGACACCTGCGCTACCGTATCCGGACGCGCCACTGCCAAGACATTAACCGCTTCGGCGCCCAACAAGTCGGTAACATGAGCCGCCATCTCGGCGGGCGTATTCAACAGACCCTTGTCGCCAAGCAACGCCTGCAACGGCTCAATATCTAGGCTCAACGCGCCGCCTCCAAAGCCCGGCGCACGGCCGCAATGACCGCATCCATTTCCTCGGCCGGGCCGATGGTGATCCGCAACGATCCGTTGCCGGCGGGCCAAGGAAGGCTCTGGACGTGGATTCGTTCCGCCGCCAAGGCGTCGGCGACATCGGCTGACGGGACCGGCATCTCAATGGTCAGAAAATTTGCCCCCGAGGGAAACGGCCGGCAGCCGAGTTCCGTCAACGCGCCGGCCAGGCGTTGCCGCTCACGGATGGTTGTTTCCAAGATATAATCCAGATGCGCCGTGTCCGACATGGCCGCCACGGCGGCAGCCTGAGCAACCCGGTTGACGTTGAAGTTGGGCCGCAACTGCCACAGCCCGTGCTGGATGTCCGTATCACTGCACAGCGCGTAGCCGACGCGCAGGCCCGATAGCGCGTAGGCCTTCGAAAACGACCGGGTCACCACCCAAGGCCCCGACCGCGATTGCAAGGCCGTCAACACATCGGCGCTGCCCTCATGGGCGGCGAACTCGGCGTAGGCCTCGTCAATTACCAGAAGACAGGTTGTCGGTACATCGGCGATGGCACGGTCCAGATCGTCGGCCGGGACCACGCCGCCGGTCGGATTGTTGGGCGCGCAGATATAAAACAAACGGGTCTTCTCGGTAACGGCGACCAGCATGGCGTCCATGTCGTGGCTGCCGTCCGCCGTCACCGGCACATTGACAATGCTGCCGCCGGCAATCTGCACGCCTTTCGCGCAGGTTGGGAAGGTCGGCGACGGAAACACCGCCTCATCGCCCGGTTCCATGGCGATCATCGCAGCCGCGACCAGCAGCTCAGCGCTGCCGTTACCAAAGCTCAGCCGATCCGCGCCAACGCCGGTGCGCCGGGTGATCAATGCGCCCAGCGCCGTGCAGCCGTGATCAGGATAAGTGTTGGCGTCGCCCACCACCCGGGCCACCGCCTCGGCAACCCGCGGCGACGCCGGCAACCGGCTTTCGTTCAAATTGAGGCGCAGCGACGTCCGATCGGGCAACCCGTCGGGCTCCGCCAGCACCGGCGGCGGCGGAAAGCTGATGTCGCGGATGCGGCGAAGCGGTAACGGTTTCGGCACGGGGCACCTCGCTGGACAATCATTGACGGACGAAGATATCGGTTGTACGGCGAAAATCGACGGCGGTGCAATAAGGGCCTAGGCGCTTCGGTTGATCCAGATCAACGCCGGACGCGCCAACGCATGGCCTTATGGCGACACCGAAGGACTAACCCCGCGACCACCCTGCGGCGCTTCGGCCAACCGCCCCGCGACTATCCGGGGCGGTTTTTCTTTGCATAATGCCGGTGGCGGACATCCATCGGCCTTTGCTTGATCCCATGCGTATCAGGGAATCCCCGCATATCAATAATTTTTCCATACGATACTATGTCCGCCGGTTCGTGGCTGTTGGGCGCTTTCAGCGTGTATGCGTACGTGTGTGTTGTTGGCTTGGAGTAACCACGTGCAGATCTGTGATGAAAGCGGCAAGGACTATGCGTCCGACTACGAGGCCGTCATTGATCTGCTTCCGGTGAAGCCGCACCAAATCATTCCGGATGATTTCAAGTTGATCTTTAATATCTGGAACGCGCTGCGCGGCGAGCGCATGGCGCCGACGTGGCCGGAAATTGATTTGATGAAGTTTCCGTTCGAGAGAATCTCACGCTGCGCCGTTGTTGATTTTGACGCCGCCGCAGGCGACTTCAACTATCGGTTTTGGGGCTCGGAGATTACCGATCTGCACAATCAGGAACTTTCCGGGAAAAGCATTTTGACCCTCAAACCCCGCGACGTGGCGGAACACGTTGTCATACAGTACTACAGAACCATGGAAGCCAAGGCGCCGGGGCTTTTCATCAATCATCTGACCTCGGCCTACGGCGTCAGAATTGAGGAAATTGCGCTCAGATTGCCGCTGTCATCCGATGGCCTCGGTGTTGATCAGTTTCTCTGCGTCTTCGATTTCTCTAAAGACCTGGGCGGATATCAAGCCCGGTTGGGCGAAACCAACATATAAATCGCCATCGCCTTGCGGCCTCCGCTATATTGCAGCACTAGATACCCAGGCAACCGGGGAGGCACGCATGCGTCAGGTTCTGCTTTTTATCGTCGGGGGCCTGCTCGGCCTGATCGGCGGGTTTGTCGTCGGCATCTTCGCCTACCCCTACATCTTCCTGGCCGATATCGTCGCCGCCGAGAAACTGACCAACGCAGCCGAGAAAACCCTGGTCGCCACTGGCACGTTCATTCACGCCAACCCGTCCGATCCCGTGCACTACGGCGGTGGCGCGGTCACCGTCTATAACGACGCCGTGCATATCGGCGCCGATTTTGAGGTCGGCCCGGGACCGAAATATCACGTCTATCTGGTGCCCGACGCCAAGGTGACGCCGGATACAGCGGTCGATGAAACCATGTATGTGGACCTGGGCCGGTTGCGCGCCTTCAAGGGCAGCCAGGTCTTCGACGTGCCGGCCGGCACCCAGTTGCCGCGCTTCAAGAGCGTCGTCATCTGGTGCGAAAAATTCGGCGTACTGATTTCACCGGCCCGATTGGCCTTCAAAAAGAGCTGATGCGGCGCGGCTTTTTCACGGCCTGAAATCAACCGGCCACGGCAGTTGCCCGCTCAGGCGCCGGTCTCTATACCGGAGGCCGCACGAGGTATATTGAAAGAGGGAACGGGCCATGATGCTGGCGGGCGTAAAAGTCGTTGAGATGGGTCAGAACCTGGCCGGCCCCTATGGCACCCAGATTTTGGCCGACCTGGGCGCCCAGGTGACCAAGGTGGAACGGCCGGCGGGCGACGATTCACGGGGCTGGGGCGCGCCAGTGACGGATGACGCCACGACCATGTTCATGACCATGAACCGCAACAAGAAATCCGTGGTTGTTGACATGAAGACCGATGCCGGGCGGGCCCGCATGCACGCACTTTTGAGCGACGCCGATATTTTCCTGCACAACATGCGCCCGGGCTCGATGCCGAAACTGGGTCTCGACGCGGCGACCTTGCGGGCCGAATTTCCGCGTCTGATTTATTGCGACATGGGCGCCTTCGGGCATCTGGGGCCGCTGAAGGATCAGCCCGGTTACGAACCTCTGATGCAGGCCTACGGCGGCCTGGTCAGCATCAACGGCCATCCGGATGGCCCCGTGGCCCGCGTCGCCGTCTCGCTGGTCGATCTCGGCACCGGCATGTGGACCGCCATCGGCGCCCTGGCCGCCCTGCATCATCGCCATGAAACGGGCGAAGGCTGCACCATCAACACCTCGCTTTATGAGACTGCCCTGGCCTGGGGCAACTATCACATGGCCGAATACCAGGTCACCGGCAAAGTGCCGGCCCGCCAGGCCAGCGGTCATCCCGCCGTCGTCCCCTATCAGGCCTTCCAGGGCGCCGACGGTCCGTTCATGATCCTGGCCGGCAACGACCGTCTGTTCGCCAAGTTGGCCGTTGCCCTGGACCGCGCCGAGTGGGCCGACGATCCACGCTATCAAAAGAACCAGGACCGGGTGAAGCACCGCGATGAGATGATCGGCGCCGTGCAGGCCATCGTCGGCGACGGGCCGCGCGACGTCTGGGTCGAGAAGCTGCGCGCCGCCGGTGTGCCGTCGGCGCCGATCCAAACCATGCCGGAGGTTTTGGACACCCCGCAGACGGCAGCGTTGGATATCCTGCAACAGGTCCCCGGCACGCCGTTGAAACTGGTCGGCCTGCCGATTTCCTTCGACGGCACGCGGCCGGCCATGCGCGATGCGCCGCCGCGCCTCGGCAGCGGTGACACGGAAACGGAGACCTCCTGACCATGGATCTTTTAAAGATTTCCAGCGACGGCGCGGTGCGCACGCTGACCCTGAACCGGCCGGAAAAGCGCAACGCGCTCAATCAGGAGATGATGGCGGCGCTGATCGAGGCCTTTTCAACGGAACCCCCGGAAGATGAGCGGGTTTCGGTGATCCGGGCCGAGGGCAAGGCCTTCTGCGCCGGCCTGGAACTCAGCTCCGATGGCCTGCAGGACGGCGCCGAGGAACTGGTGGTCAGGATGTTCGACACGGTGCAGCGCTATCCCCTGCCCGTCGTCGCCCGGGTTCACGGCCCGGCCATCGCCGGCGGTTGTGAACTGGCCCTGCACTGCGATTTCATCGTCGCCGACGAAAACGCACCCTTCGGCATGCCGTTGGCCCAGTTGGGCGTCACCACGGATTGGTTTCTGACCAAGAAGATCATGGAGACCATGGGCCTGGTGGCGGCCAGGGAATTGTTGCTGCTCGGCGATTTCATTCCGGCCGGGACTTTCCATAAGAACGGCCACATTGCCCGCGCCGTGCCGGGCGCCGAATTGGATGATGCAACGGACAAAATCGTCCAGCGCTTGGCCGCCAACGCACCCTTGTCCATGCGCATCTTAAAGAAGCTGCTGCGCAAACAGGTATCCTTCTATGACGCCATCGACCACGCCGCCGAAGACGAGGAAGTAAAGCGCGTGTTCGCCAGCGACGACGCCCTGGAAGGCGTCGCGGCACGGATCGAGAAACGTCAGCCGGCGTTCAAAGGTCGATGAACGGCTTCAAATCTATAACAAAGTTTGTTATTCTTTGTTATTAGAGGAGTCAGCATGAACATTTCACTGACCAAGAAACTGGAAGAACTGGTGCGTGAGAAGGTCGCCAGCGGCCTCTACAATAATGCCAGCGAGGTTATGCGCGAAGCCCTGCGCCTGTTGGCGCGGCGGGATGAAATGGGTCACCTCTACGAGGATTGGCTGGTGGCGGAGATTGCTATCGGTTGGGACCAATTGGATCGCGGCGAGGTGCGATCCTACGACATGGCGACTATCATCGAGCAGGCCCGCGCCAACCCATAGCATGAACGGCCGCGTCCATGACATTGTCCTGTCGCCGAAAGCCGAAGCGGACTTGGTCGGCGTTGCTCGATACACCTTGGACCGCTGGGGTAACGATCAAGCAGCCGGTTATCTCACGGAACTTGACGCGACGATCCGCAGCCTTTCCCAAAATCCGGAACGCGGACAGCGCCGGGACAGATTAAAACCGGGGTTGCGCAGCCTGACGCATCGTGGGCACTACCACATATTCTATCGCGTCGTGGACCGGACGGTGCAAATTGTTCGGGTCCTGCATGTCCGAAGAGAAACGAAAACCGAATTGGACGGACAATGACTGATTCCTCCCTGCACGACGACGCCATCATCATCGACGGTCTGATCATCGCCAAATGGGACCGGTCCGTGTTCGAGGCCATGCGCGCCGGCGGCCTGACCACCGCCAACTGCACCTGCGCCGTCTGGGAAGGCACGACGGAGACGTTGGCCAATATCGCCCAGTGGAAATGATGGTTTCGGGAACACGATGACCTAATCACCCAGGTACACGGCATCGCCGATATCCACCGCGCCAAGCAAGAAGGCCGGGTCGGCATCATCCTCGGCTGGCAGAACACCTACGCCATCGAAAAAGACATCGACCTGTTGCGGGTGTTCCGCGACTTGGGCGTCCGGGTCATGCAGTTGACCTACAACACCCAGAACCTGGTCGGCTCGGGCTGCTGGGAATCGACCGACCGCGGACTTTCCGATTACGGCCGCGACGTCGTCGACTTGATGGGCGAATTGGGCATCGTCGTCGACCTCAGCCACGTCGGCGAACGGACTGCAGCCGACGCCATCGACCATGCCCAGGTGCCCGTCTGTTTTACCCATGCCGTGCCGCGCAGCCTGAAGGACATTCCGCGCAACAAATCCGACGCGCTGATCAAGCGCGCCGTCGACCAGGGCGGTTTCTTCGGCTTCGCCACCTACGGACCGTTCCTGCCTTGGGGCGAGGCGACGATGGTGGAGAATTGCGTCGAGGCCCTTGAGGCCGGCATCGATCTGGTCGGCGAAGACAACATCGGCCTGGGGACCGATTTCACCGACGGTCACGATGCCGCGTTCTTCGACTGGCTGCGCCGCGACAAGGGCACCGGCCGACCACTCTCGACCGGGTTTCCGGGGCGGCCGAAAAACCCCGCCGGTTTCGATGGCGTCGGCGCCTATCCGAATCTGACCGCAGCCATGCTGGCGCGCGGCTGGCCCGAGGCCCGGGTCCGCAAGGTCATGGGCGGCAACTGGTTGGCCTATCTGAGCCGTGTGTGGGGCGCATAGCGCACGCTCCTGTGGCTTGCCGCCGCTGATTGCCGGGGGTAGGGTGCGCGGTCAAACAAGGCGAACGTCGGAGAGCCCGTTTTGAAATATGTAAGCACCCGAGGCGAAGCCCCTGTATTGGCTTTCGACGACGTGTTGCTGGCCGGGCTGGCGCGCGACGGCGGGCTTTATGTGCCGGAAAGCTGGCCGCAGTTTTCCGCCGCCGAGATCGCCGGGTGGAAAGATTTGTCCTATGTGGACCTGGCCATTCAGGTCATCACACCGTTCGTCGGCGGCGCCATCGCGGCACCCGATCTGCGGCGCATCATCGCCGACGCGTATAGCCATTTTGACGATCCCAACGTCGCCCCCTTGAAAGATCTGGGCCGCGGCGAATATCTGCTGGAGCTGTTCCACGGGCCGACCCTGGCCTTCAAGGACGTGGCCATGCAGTTCCTGGGGCCGCTGTTCGATCACGTGTTGGCCGAACGCGGCCAGCGCATCTGCATTGCCGGCGCGACCTCGGGCGACACCGGATCAGCCGCCATTGAAGCCTGCAAGGGCCGCGATAACATCGACATCTTCATCCTCTATCCGCATGGCCGGGTCTCCGACGTGCAACGCCGCCAGATGACCACGGTCGATGCGGCAAACGTCCATACCATCGCCCTGGAAGGCACCTTTGACGATTGCCAGGATGCCGTGAAGGCGCTGTTCAATGACATGGCCTTCCGCGACCGGGTTAACCTGAGCGCCGTGAATTCCATCAACTGGGCCCGCATCGTCGCCCAGATCGTCTATTATTTCTGGGCCGCGCTGAAAGTTGGGGGGCCGGTAACCAAGGTCAATTTCGCCGTGCCTACGGGCAACTTCGGCAACGTTTTCGCCGGCTATGCGGCGCATCGCATGGGCCTGCCCGTCAATCAGTTCATCGTCGGATCCAACGCCAATGACATCCTGACACGGTTCTTTGAAAGCGGCACCATGAAGATGGGCCAAGTGGTGCCGACCATCAGCCCCAGCATGGATATTCAGGTATCGTCGAATTTTGAGCGTCTGCTGTTTGAACTTTTCGGTCGCGATGGCGCCCGGGTCACCCAGGCGCTGACCGGGTTCCGCGAAACCGGCGGATTTGCCGTCGACGCGGACGTGTTGGCGGTTGCCCGCGAAATATTTGACGGGGCGCGGTTCACGGACGATCAGACGCGTATTCTGATCGATGCGCATTATGTGGCGACCCGCGAATTGCTGGACCCGCATACGGCGGTCGGCCTATCCGCCGGCCGGGCACGGCGCAAGGATACGACACTGCCGCTGATTGCCCTGGCAACAGCACACCCGGCGAAGTTCCCCGATGCCGTCGAAGCGGCGACCGGCGAACGCCCGGACCTGCCGGCCCATATGGCGGGCCTGTTCGAACGCGATGAGCACATCAACATCCTGCCGAACGATGTCGCCGCCGTACGGTCCTTCATCAAAGACCACACCACATCCGGCGAGGGCATCCGGGCCAGCGGAGGTGCGGCGGCTTGAGCATTCAACAAAGCCAATTGGCCAACGGCCTGACCGTGGTCACCGATAGCATGGAGACGGTGGAAACCGTGTCCGTCGGCACCTGGGTCGAGGTCGGCACCCGCGACGAACACCCGGACGTCAACGGCGTCTCGCACTTGTTGGAACACATGGCCTTCAAGGGCACGGCGCGGCGCGACGCCTATGCCATCGCCGCCGAGATTGAGGCAGTCGGCGGGCATTTGAACGCCTACACATCGCGTGAACACACGGCCTATTACGCCAAGGTCCTGAAAGACGACGTGCCGCTGGCCATCGATCTGTTGGGCGATATCTTGCAGCATTCGGTCATGGATGAAGACGAACTGGCACGCGAGCAGGCGGTGATCCTTCAGGAAATCCACCAGGCCCACGACACCCCCGACGATATTGTTTTCGACCACTTCCAGGAAACCGCCTATCACGACCAAGCGATGGGCCGGCCGGTGCTGGGACGCCCCGACGTGGTCAAGGGCATGGACCGGGACCGGGTCCGCGATTACATGCAGGGCCATTACAGCGCCGAGCGGATGATCGTCGCCGCCGCCGGCAATTTGGAGCACGATACCTTCGTGCGGCTGGTCGAAGACACCTTCGATGCGCTGCCGGCGCATGCCGAGACCGAACGCGAACCGGCCCGCTATGACGGCGGCGATTTTCGCGAGAGCCGCGAGTTGGAGCAGGTGCACGTGGTCCTGGGCGCCCAGGGCATCGCCTTTGACGATGAGGGTTTTTACACGGCCTCGGTGCTGTCAACCATCCTCGGCGGCGGCATGTCGTCACGTTTGTTCCAGGAAATCCGCGAGAAGCGGGGCCTGGCTTATTCCATTTATTCGTTCTTGTCGTGCTACAAGGACAGCGGCATCTTCGGCGTTTATGCGGGCACCGGCGCCGACGAGGCGAAGGGCCTGTTGACGTTGGTCATCGATGAAATTGAAAAGGTTCAGGACTCGGTCACCGAGGAAGAACTGAACCGGGCCCGGGCGCAGCTGAAATCCTCCATCCTCATGTCATTGGAAAGCACATCGTCACGCTGCGAACAACTGGCCCGCCAGTTGATGGTTTTCGGCCGCACCATTCCGACCGAGGAAATCGTCGGCCATGTGGACGCGGTTGATTGTGACGCGGTCTCCAGCGTCGCCCGGCGCGTGTTCAAGGGCACGCCGACGGTGGCGGCGATTGGTCCGGTTGGCGGATTATGCGGCTATGATGTTGTCTCGGGACGGCTGTCCAAATAGGCGTCGATGAGGCGGTAGATGGCCTCGGCGTCGTCGGGATCACCGCTGAATACAACGTTCGACGTCTCACCGTAAATATTGAGAAGATAGCCGCGCGCCCCGCAGACCTTTTCCAGGGCTGCCGCAAACGGGATGATCACGTCATCGTTGAGGCTTTCCGCATCGCCGCAGGCTTCCATGCGCTCGGCCAGCATCCGCATCAAGGCGTCGGCGTTGTCGCTACCCTTGGATTTCGATTTTTTCTTCGCCATTAAATTAACGCCCTAAATTAACACCCTCAGGCGTGCCCCGCGTCATCGGACAGCATGCGCGGGTCGATGCCGAGCTTGGCCATGGCGCGATCCCACTTGCACTCCAATTCACAACCGAAGACCAGGTCCTCGTCGGCATCGACGTTCAGCCAGCCGTTGCTTTTGAATTCCGTATCCAACTGCCCCGGACCCCAGCCGGCATATCCCAACGCCAACAGGCAGTTGTTGGGGCCGGCGCCGTGGGCGATGGCGCGTAGAATATCGATGGTCGCGGTCAGGGCGATATTTTCGTCAACCACCAGAGAGGCATCTTGCAGATAATCCGGCGAATGCAGGACAAACCCCCGCGCTTGTTCCACCGGTCCGCCGAACAGAACGCGGATCGGCTCACCGCTATCGTCGGAGGTGATTTCCAGTTGCTCCAGAAGTTCGGGAAAGGTCAGCGATTCGATGGGCCGGTTGACCACCAGTCCCATGGCGCCATCGGAATTGTGGGCGCACATGTAGATCACCGCCTTTTCGAACCGCGGGTCGGACATGCCCGGCATGGCCACAAGCAGTTGCCCGGACAGGTAGGCGTTTTCAATCTCTTCGTTTTGCATATCGTCGGTCATCTTTGTTCGTCCACTGGCCTATACCTGGGAACGCCGGGCAGCTTTCGCAACGTTGGATGACAGTATGCCACAGGAAAAACCGCGGACAAAGTAGGGATAAACGCCGCTGCCGCGCCCTCACGGGCCGTCAAGATACCGTGAGGCCGCGACGAAAGCGTGAAAATCCCGGAAAAACGGCGTATATACGGCGGAACGGGTCGCGCATTTGGAAAGATATTCGTTCGATGCCCCAACGCTGTCGATGGTTGATGAAGACGCTGATTGCCGCCGCACTGCTGGCCGTGGCGGGGTTGCCGGCCTGGGCCGGATCGGCCGCCTCACCCTGGAACGAAACGGATCAGACCCGGCTTCGCCTGGTCGCCAGCACCGAGACCATTGGCGGCACGAAAGACGTCAAGTTGGGATTGCAGTTCGAATTACAGCCGGGCTGGAAGGTCTATTGGCGCTCACCCGGCGATGCGGGATTTCCCCCCAACGTCGATTGGACCGGTTCGCGCAATTTGGCATCCGCCGCCGTGCAATGGCCGGCACCGGAACGGTTTTCCGTGCTTGGTCTGCAAACCCTTGGCTACAAAAAGCAGGTCGTCCTGCCGGTCTCCGCCAAGGCGGTCACATCAAGCCAGGGCGTCGATCTGAAAGCCCGTGTGCGCTATCTCACGTGCAACGATATCTGTATCCCTTACGAGGCGAAGCTGAGCCTTAAGCTGCCGCCCGGCACGGCCGATCCCAGCGCCCACGCGCACCTGATTGACAAGTATCGATCCGCGGTGCCCGGCGACGGCAAGGCGCATGGCCTTAAGATCGACGCCCTGCACAGCGTCACAACCAAAACCGGGGCACGCCTGCAACTGGTGGCCAGCGCCCAAACCCCGTTCACGGCGCCGGACACGTTTGTTGAAGGCGCACCAGGGCTTTCCTTTGGCAAGCCCAGCGTCATCATGCTCGACGGTGGGCGGCGCGCCCTCATTGATGTGCAGGTCGACGGTTTGGACGGCCTGGATGACGAAAAAGGCCAAACCATCGACAACCGAAGTTTCGTCGTCACCCTGGTCGATGGCCGCCGCGCCGCGGAAAGCATGCTGGTCGCAACGCCGGGCGCCGCCGACTTGAGCAGCGCCGTCTTGGGCACCACGACGCCTGCGCCCAACGCCATGGCCGCGTCGTCATTGTTGACGATCCTGCTGTTGGCCGTGTTGGGCGGATTGATCCTCAATCTCATGCCCTGTGTGCTGCCGGTCCTGTCGTTGAAACTGCTGAGCCTGGCCAAACACGGCGGCGGCGATGCGGGCGCCGCGCGGCGCGGATTTCTGGCCTCGGCAGCCGGCATCATCACAGCCTTTCTGGTTCTGGCCGGTATTCTGGCCGCCATGAAAGCCGGCGGCGCCGTGGTCGGCTGGGGCATCCAGTTCCAGCAGCCGTGGTTCCTGGTCGCGATGATTGCCTTGGTGACGGTGTTTGCCTGCAATCTTTGGGGATTTTTCGACGTCCGCCTGCCGCAGTTGATCGGTGATGCCTCGGTGCGGTCAACCGAGGTCCACGGCCTCGGCGGGCACTTCCTGCAGGGCGCTTTCGCGACCCTGCTGGCGACGCCGTGTTCGGCACCGTTCCTGGGCACCGCGGTGGGCTTCGCCCTGACCGGCGGGACCGCCGATATCATGATGATCTTTGCCGCCCTCGGTGTTGGTCTGGCCCTGCCCTATCTGCTCATTGCCGCCGTCCCAAAGCTGGCCACCTGGCTGCCGAAACCGGGACCTTGGATGATCAAAATGAAGGTCATCCTGGGGTTTGCCCTGGCGGCGACCGGGCTGTGGCTGTTGAGCGTACTGGCCGGCGCGGCCGGACAAACCGCGGCTTTCGTCGCCGGCGGGCTGATGGTCGCGGTCGTCGGCGCGCTTTACATGGCACATCGGCCCAGCGGCCAGGGGCTCAAACTGTCGGCGCCGACGATCATTGTCGCCGTCCTTGTGGCCGGTTTGGCCCCGCAATGGCTGCCGGCGGACAATTCAACGGCGTCGGCCGGTGTGTCGGATACGATCTGGCAGCCCTTTGACGAAGCCGCCATTCCGGGCCTCGTCGCGCAAGGCAAGACCGTCTACGTCGATGTCACGGCCGATTGGTGCATCACCTGCCTGGTCAATAAAGGCATCGTCCTGGCCGACACTCAGATCAATGAACTCCTGGGCAGCGGCCGCGTTATCGCCATGCAGGCGGACTGGACCAAGCCCGATGAAACCATCTCGCGCTATTTGGCGAAGCATGGCCGCTATGGGATTCCGTTCAACATGGTTTACGGGCCGAAAACACCGAATGGCATGGCCCTGCCCGAATTGCTGACGCCGGGGATCGTCCTCTCCGCCTTCGTCGGTGCCGCCGGCGACAACATCCTGACAGCAAAAAAATAGCCCCATGACGAAACGGGGGGTGAAATTTCCCACCGAAGTGACTAAGTCATGGACACCGCTGCTGGCGACGGCAGCACAAAATCATTCCATTAATCCAGAGGGGAACAACGATGACGATCAATGTAGGAGATTCCATTCCAACCGTGGACCTGGCCACCATGGGTGCCGAAGGCTCCGAGGGCGTCACCACGGACGATATTTTCAGCGGCAAGAAGGTGGTCATGTTCGGTCTGCCCGGCGCCTTCACGCCGACCTGTTCGGCCAAACATCTGCCCGGCTTCGTTGAGCATGCCGACGCCATCAAGGCGAAGGGTGTCGATACCATCGCCTGCATTTCCGTCAATGACGCGTTTGTCATGGGCGCCTGGGGACAGGATCAGAATGTCGGCGACAAGGTCATGATGGTCGCCGACGGCAGCGCCCGGTTCGCAGCCGCCGCCGGTCTTGAACTGGACCTCACGGCGCGCGGCATGGGGATGCGCTGTCAACGGTTCTCCATGCTGGTCGATGACGGTGTGGTCAAATCCGTGCATGTCGATCAAGGCACCTTTGAGAAGACCAGTGCCGAACAGATGCTGAGCGACCTTTAAAAGCTAACCGCAACTTTCCGAGCACGCAGCCCATCCTTCGACAAGCTCAGGATGACGCCGTGACATTGGTCAGGTGGTTACGCACGCCGCAAATTTCTTGCTGAGCGTTATCGAAGCATGAAGCCACGCGGCAAATGGGTTGCATTTCTAGACACAGGTTTCGAACTCTTCATAGAACCGCGCCCCTTCCGCGACAATCCAGTCGCGGAAGGCGGTAACCAACGGCCGCTGGGCACGGTTCTTCGGGCTGACGACAAAATAGGACAGCTCGAACGAACAATCGACTTCCGGAAACAGCCGAACCAGACGGCCCGAACGCACATCGTCCCAGACATGGGCGCCGCGCCCCAAGGCCACGCCTTGGCCCTCAAAAGCCGCCTGCAGGGCGGTCACGGAATCCGGGAACCGGATACCTTCCGATAAGGCCGGCCCGTAAATATCCTCATCAACGCCGGCCTGGCGGAACCAGTATTCCCAGGTCGGCGTCAGAATTTCGTGATAGCGCAACAGCAGCGGAAAGCGGCACAGATCGGCCGGGTTCTTTGGTGTTCCGTGTTCCTCCAGAAACTTCGGCCGGCAAATGGGCAACACGGTTTCCGGCATCATCTGTGCCGCCTCATGGCCCGGATAATCACCACGGCTCATGTGAATGGCAATGTCCGCATCGCTGCCCTCGAAAGAGATCGATTCGTGAAGCCCGGTGCCCAGCCAAACCTCGGCTTCCGGGTGGGCATCGCGAAATTGCTGCAACCGCGGCACCAGCCACTTGATCGCAAAGGACGGCAGCGAATCGACCCGCAGCGTCGTGTCACTGCCTTCGCGATGAATGGTCTCCAGCGTCTCGTCCAGGCGGGAGAAAAACTCGCGCACCAGCGGCGCCAGGGCCTGACCGGCCGTGGTTAGCGCCAATCGCCGGGCCCGGCGGTGAAACAGCTTCACGTCCCACAACTCTTCCAAATGCCGGATCTGGTGACTGATGGCACTTTGGGTGACGTTCAACTCTTCGGCGGCGCGGGTGAAACTCAAATGCCGTGACGCGGCCTCAAGCGCTTTCATGGCAGCAGCGGGAGCAGTGAAATTCGACATGCTCATAATTTAACATGAATAATAACTCATGTATATCATGAGGATTGATCCTTTGTTTTCGGCAGAAATCAAGCCTAAATTCAAATCGATCACAGCGATTAACCTTTCAAACCATGAGGTGATAAAATGTTTAATATGAAAAACCATGACCGCAGCCCCTCCTGGTATCCCGGCGCTCAGGTCATTCGTGACCGTTGGGGCACAGCCATCGGCCCGCGTTTCGGCGGCCGGGAATTCCGCCCCCAGGCGGAAGCCCCGAGCAGCGTCGTCAATCACCTGCGCTGGAGCCTGGGTTTGATGTAGGCCGTGCGTTCCGATCTACTGGCACAATGTGAAGCCCAATGACCGGAGCCGCTATGACGATCCAAACTTCCGTTTCCCTGTCGCCCTTCACGTTGGCCCGGATGGACATTCATGTCTTCCGGGCCGACGTTGCCAAACCGGTCGTCACGTCCTTCGGCATCATGGACAGCCGGGCCACCGTCCTGCTTCGCCTGGAAGATTCCGACGGCACCTTCGGCTGGGGCGAGATTTGGGGTAATTTCCCGTCGATCACGTCGGAATACCGGGCCCGCCTGGCCGGCTGGGCCTTGCCGTCGTTGACCATGGGCAAGCCGGTAACCGACCCGGCCGCCTTCATGGCCGGGGTCAGCGCGGCGCTTGGCGTTTTGGCCGTGCAAAGTGATGAGCCGGGGCCCATCGGCGGCATTATCGCCGGACTGGACCAGGCGCTTTGGGATCTGGCCGCGCGGCGCGCCAAACTTCCCCTGCGGCGATTGTTGGGCGCCGACGCCCCGGACCAGGTGCCGGCCTATGCCAGCGGGCTCAATCCGACGGACGGCGTTGAAACCGTCATCGCCTGCCGAGCGAGTGGGTTTCGGCGTTTCAAGCTGAAAATCGGCTTTGGCGATGACATTGATCATCCCAATTTGGAAAAAATCCGCCGCGACATGCTGGACGGCGAGCACTTGTATACAGACGCCAATATGCGCTGGCAGCCCAATGAGGCGGTCGAGAAACTGCGGGGCCTGGCGCCATTTGATTTAGGCTGGGTCGAGGAACCGATCCGCGCCGACCAGCCGGCGACCGCTTGGCGCGCCGTCAAGGCGGCCATGACCATGCCCCTGGCGGGTGGTGAAAACCTGCGCGGTGATGCGGCCTTCACCGATGCCCTGGAGTGGCTGGATTTCATGCAACCCGACGTTGGCAAGCTGGGCGGTGTTTCCGGCTGTTTGGCCATCGCCCGCCAAGCCCTGGAGGGCGGCGTCACCTATTGCCCGCACTGGCTCAGCGGCGGCATCGGCCTGCTGCATTCGGCAAACCTTTTGGCGGCGGCCGGCGGCGACGGTGTTCTGGAAGTTGATGCGAACGTCAATCCGCTGCGCGATGCCGTCAGCGGCGATGCCGTTCATATCCGTGACGGCGACGCTCACCTGCCGACGGGGCCGGGCATCGGCGTTGATGTTGATGTGGACGCCATGGACCGTTGGCGCGTCTCGCACGAGACTTTCGGGCCAGACTGACCGCCGCTGCCAGCGTCAAGTGCCCCGAGCCGCCTTATAACGCGCGATACTTGCGGCCGGCCAATAGTCGGACCGCCGATAATATTCCGCCACAGCCGGGACGCCGTCCGGCAGCACGACCCAAGGCAATTTGGTCGACGTATAGATATGGATATCTGGCGGCACGGCTGAGGAATCGTCCAAGGTCCCGACGCGGATGAAATTCACCTTGTCGCCGGCCCCGGCATAGTTACTCCAAACGACACCCTGGCATTGCCGGCATCGATGCAAGACTTGGCCGTTGCGGCTGACGGATGGGATCTCTGTTGCCACCAAGTGGCCGGCCAACAAGCTGACACATGACGCCTCAATCAGCGCGTTAACCGCAAACGCCGCACCGGTTTCGCGTTGGCACCACGTACAGTGGCAGCAATGCACGTAGATGGGCCGAGCCGTGATTTGATAGCGTGCAGCACCGCACGAACAACCGCCCTCGACCGGAAGTTTACCGGCTGTGGTCATGGACTGGTCCCCTAAGAAATTGCCGGCGCACTTTGTTCGGCCGCCGCCGCACTGGCCAGTTGATCGACCCGTTCATTTTCGGCATGGCCGGCATGACCTTTGACCCAGCGCCAGTCCACCTGATGGTCGCCAACGGCGGCCTCCAGGCGCTGCCATAGATCGGCGTTTTTCACCGGTTTTTTGGCCGCTGTCCGCCAACCGTTGCGCTTCCAATTAAAAATCCATTTGGTGATCCCGTCTTTGACATAGGTGCTGTCCGTTGTCAGGACGACCCGGCCCGTTCGGTTGAGAGATTCCAAGCCCTGGATCGCCGCCATCAATTCCATGCGGTTGTTGGTGGTCTCCGGTTCACTGCCGGAAAGCTCTTTTTCGGTGCCCTGCCAGCGCAGCAGGACGCCCCAACCGCCCGGCCCCGGATTGCCAAGGCAAGCGCCGTCGGTGAAAATCTCGATATCGTTGTCGTGATCGTTCATAAGCCACCCCTGTTCACCGCAAATTCATTTCAGTCCATAGTCCGCCGGCCCGCGGACCTTGCGATGGAACCTCAGTTTTTCCCAATATTCCAACGGGTCCTTCTTGGTCACCATGGCGTCGTCTGGTGTATGCAGCCAATCATACAAGCGGGTCAGCAGGAACCGAATGGCGGCACCGCGCGCCAAGATCGGCAGGGCGGCCAGCTCTTGATCTGAAAACGCCCGGACTTTCCGGTAGGCGTTCAGCAGGCGCCGGGCCTTGGTGATGTTGAAGCTACCGTCCGGCTCGAAACACCAGGCATTCAGGCAAACCGCCACGTCATAGGCAAACATATCCGTGCAGGCGAAATAAAAATCGATCAGGCCGGTCAACTGCTGGCCCTGGAAAAACACGTTGTCGGGAAACAAGTCGGCGTGAATGTTGCCGACCGGCAAATTGCCCGGCCAAGCCGCCTCCAAGTCATCCAACTCGGCGGCCAGATCGACACCCAGCCCCGCCCGAACCGTATCGGCGCCATCGGCACTTGCCGCTAACAAGGGTCGCCACGCCTCAATCGAGAGATCATTCGGGCGCTGGTCAGAGAAATCCATACCGGCGACATGCAGGGCCGCCAGGGCACTCCCCAACGCGGCGCAATGATCCGGCGTCGCGCGGCGCGGCCACATACCGTTGAGAAACGTCACAATCGCGGCCGGCCGGCCGGACAATTCACGCAAGATTGCACCGTCACGATCATGTACCGGTACCGGGCATTGAATGCCGGCCGCCGACAAGTGCGCCATCAAACCCAGGAAATACGGTAAATCCGCCGGTTTCACCCGACGCTCATATAGTGTCAGGATGAACGGCCCTTCGGTGGTGGTCAGCAGGTAGTTGGAGTTTTCGACACCTTCCGCAATGCCTTTCGCCGACAAGGCCTGGCCAATATCATAGTGGGCGACAAACGCCACCAGATCCTCGTCACCAACTTCCGTATACACCGCCATGCGACGTTCTTAGGCAACCGGCGCGGCGCAGGCAAGGCCGCCGCCAGCACTTGTGTCATTCATCACAGACGCGCATTATGGATGGGCGCTATTAACCGCATTGGACATCTGGGAACTTGGTTCTGGCGGCAGCATGAATTTCGCGCTTCGTATTTTATGGCTTCTCGGCTTGATCGCCGTATGCCTTGGCACAACACCGACGGCGGTGATTGGTGCCTCATGGCAGGTCGCGGCCCGGCCGATCGGCGATGAAACCGGCGACAAACCGGCGACCACGGCGGGCCAGCGCTGGCGCTCGGCGAACAGCGTCAAATCCCTGCAAAAATTTCTCGCCGATCTGGGCTTGTATATCGGCCCCATAGACGGCCATCTGGATGACGAAACACGCGGCGCCATTCGGGTTTATCAAAAAAGCGCCGGGCTTAAGGTCGATGGCAAGATTTCCAGAGACCTGCTGAACCTCCTGCAGAACGCCGTCGAAGTCCGCGCCCTGCTCAAACGCCTCGACCGGGTTCGCAAATCGGGCAAGGACGCCGCCCGTCAGGCCTTGCTTAATCACCCGGCGACGCGGGATTTGGTTCGCGACGAAAACACTGAACGCGCCAACCCGACCCGCGACAAAGACGCGTGCTTTGAAAACCTCACGGTTCGCTGTCTGCTGGATGAGGCCTCGGAAAGCGTCAAGGCGGTCTTCCGTCCGGAACTGCGCGACTGGGCGCTGGGTGAAATTCTGGTCTCTCAGGCCCGCGCCGGCTTGACGCAAGCCGCCATGTTGACAGCCCGGCGCATTCGCGATCCGCGCCTGATTATGGTCGCCCTGCGTGACATCGCCGAGGCCGAGGCGGCGGCCGGCATGGGCGGTGAAGCCCTGCAGGCGGCGCGCATCATCCCTGATCTGGAAAAGCGTATCGAAGCGATGGCCGCCATTGCAGGAATTCAAAATCGCCGCGGCGAAAAGCAAGAAGCGCAAAAATCCGTTGCCGGCATGATCGCCCTATTGCCGAAAGTGAAGGGCCCGGTGAAGCGCATATCCTATCGCGCGCGCGCCGCGGTCCTGCTGGCTCAATCGGGCGATTTGCCCGGCGCAAACCGCGAGATGGCGTTCGCCGAGAAATCAGCCCGGGCCCGAACCGAGGATAGTGAAGTCGGCATGGCGCTGCGCTTCGTTGCCTCGGCGCTGGCCGACATGGAAATGCCGGCCAAGGCGCTGAACCTTTTGGACGATATTCCATCAAAGTCCGAACGCACATCGGTGTTGGTCAGCGCCGCCAACGCGCAAGCCCGAGCCGGCGACGCGGCGGCTGCGCTGGCCACGGCGGATACCATCGAAGCGGTTCGGTTCCGGACCGTCGTGCTTGGCCGCGTCGCGCTGGCGCAGGCTCAGAACGGCGATGCCGAGAGCGCCGAAGCGACGCTGCAAATTGCCCTGGCCGCCGTCGATAACATCAAGGTTCCCTTTGCCCGCTCCTACGCGATCAGCCGGATTGCCCTGGCCATGGCGCATCTGGTCAAGCCCGACACTGATGCCGACCCGCCGAAATCGGATGAAAGCCTAAGCCCGCTGACCTATCTGAAAGCCACCGAAACGGCGGCGCGGATTGACGACAACCGCCTGCGCGCGCAAACGCTCTGGGCCATCGCCGCCGCCCAGCGCACGGCCGGGGACGTTGACGGTGCCGATGTCACGGAGACCAAAGCCGAGGACGCGACGGCGCGCATCATCAGCAAGCTAAGCCGTGTTTGGATGTTTGGCGAAATGGCCGCCAACTATGCCCGCCGCCGCGATAAGGATCAGGCCTGGACGACGTTCGAACGCGGCATCAAGGCGGCGCGCATCATCGAGAACCCATGGGGCCGAAGCCGCGCCATGGCGCGCATGGCGACAACCCTGATCGAACTGGTCGATCCCAAATCCAGCCGCTTGCAAAGCGACGGAAAATAGACCCAAACCGGCGAGCCGCTTGCCCCTGCGGGAGGCCTCGACTAGATTGACGGCCTCGGATCGCAGGAAACACAGGCAGGCGGCATTGCATCTCTGCTCAACGAAATTCGGCCCGCTTTTGGTCCCGGCTAATCGGGTCAAGCAGGCGGATTCCCAAGAGAACCATGAGCACACTTAAAACCGCCCTTTATGAAATAATACGGTCTTTGGACGTCGGCACGCCCGGCCGCCGGTCCCGGTTCGTCATGATGGCGGGGTTGATTGGGATTTTGAGCGGCTGCGAGACTGCCGAGAATTCCTTTGAAAGGGTGACCGCGATCTGGTCAGCGCCGATCATTCTGCCCTGCCCCGATTACCGCATTTTAGCCGACGCCGCGCGCGTCGTGCAGTTCAAGGCCGGGTCGGGAACGGATATGGTTGACGTCAGTATTGACGGGCGGCTCGGTGATCTGACCATGGAATGCAAAACCGACATCGACAAGGACACCAAGGTCGGCGTCATGACCGTTGATGTCACCGTCAGTTTCGGCGCCAAGCGTGGCCCGGCAAATGCCGACAAAAAGGCCGTGCTGCCGTATTTTTTATCCGTCACCGACCACAAGCGGAACGTCCTTTACCGGGAGGGGTTCAATGTTGCGATCCGGTTCCCCGGCAACCAATCGGCCCTGGAATTCACCGGCGAGACCATCAAATTGGAACTGCCCTTAAGCGCCAAAATCACCAGCCGCGATTATCTCATTTATACGGGGTTCAAACTGAACCGCGGGCAATTGGAATACAATCGGCGCATCAAGGGCCAAAAACGCCGTTGAACACCGGCATAGAACCCGCCTATCCCGTGCATTGAATTCTTATATTTCGGCTTCGGTTGACCGCCGATGGGGCGCGTGGGATATTTTCCACTCGACGTTACAAGAAGCCATTTGACCATTGCGGGAGAGTTCGGCGCGCCTAAGGGTGGCGCCGGCGCCGAAGGAGCAACCGCCCCGGAAACTCTCAGGCAGCCGGACCGCAATGGGATGGGACTCTGGAAAGCGGGCGTGGGCGCCAAGACCAATCATCAGTCCCCGCTCCACCGAAGATGTAAACTGTCGGCGGCATACGGATCGTCACGGACGGTGAATCTTTCAGGTACCGAGACAGAGGGGGCGCTTCGGGTTCGCGTTGTGGCGTAAGGCCACACGGAATTCCGGAAGCGGACTCGATCTCTTGTTGGAGGGACCCATGGCAGACCAGACCCCGGAAGCCACCGCGCTTAAACAAACGCCGTTGGACACCATGCACCGTGATTTAGGCGCCCGCATGGTGCCGTTCGCCGGCTACGCCATGCCGGTCCAGTATGCCGCCGGCATTATTGCCGAACACAATCAAACCCGCAGCCAAGCCGCGCTATTCGACGTTTCCCACATGGGCCAAATTCGGCTGCATGGGAATAACGCCGCAAAGCAGTTGGAAAACCTGGTGCCCGGCAATATCGATGGCCTGGCACCCGGGCGCATGCGCTACACCATGTTGACGACCGGGACGGGCACCATCATCGACGACATGATGATCACCCGCGAAGATGACGGTCTGTTCGTTGTCGTCAATGCGTCGCGGTTTGACGCCGACCTGCCGCATCTGCAGGCAAACCTTGGCGGCGGCATTGAGATCGAGGTCCTGGCCGACCGCGCCTTGGTCGCCCTGCAAGGCCCCGCCGCGGCTGCGGCGCTGGGCGAATTGGCGCCCGACGCGGCGGCCCTGCCGTTCATGGCGGGCCGGCAATTTGATCTGGATGGCATCGATGCCCTGGTCAATCGTTGTGGATATACGGGCGAAGACGGCTTTGAAATTTCCGTCGCCGCCGACGACGCAGAAGCCCTGGCCCGCCGCCTTCTGAACGATGATCGTGTCGCGCCCGCTGGATTGGGCGCCCGCGATACGCTGCGCCTGGAAGCCGGCCTTTGCCTGTACGGCCAGGACATTGACGACACAACCACCCCCATCGAGGCCGGGCTGAATTGGACCGTGCCGAAGCGCCGCCGCGAGGAAGGTGGGTTCCCGGGTGCCGAGGTGATTGTGGATCAGTTTACGAACGGCGCGGCCAGGCGCCTGGTCGGCATCAAGCCCGACGGCCGCGCGCCGGCCCGCACCGGCACCGCCATCTCGACACCAGACGGCGAAGCCATCGGGACGATTACCAGCGGTGCCTTTGGGCCGTCGGTCGGCGGCCCCGTCGCCATGGGCTATGTGAGCATCAATAATGCCGAGGCCGGCACGGCGCTCAATCTGGATGTCCGGGGCAAGGCCCTGCCGGCAACGGTGACGGCCCTGCCGTTCGCGCCGCACCGCTACTTCAAGGCATAAACTGACAACTAGGGAGACGACGACAATGACCATCAAATATTCCGAAGACCACGAATGGATCACCGTTGAGGGCGACGTCGGCACGATTGGTATTACCGACCACGCGCAATCCCAATTGGGCGACATCGTCTTTGTTGAACTGCCCGAAGTCGGCAGCAGCGTCGAGGCCGGTGGCGACGCCGGTGTTGTCGAATCGGTGAAGGCGGCCAGTGATCTGTTCACCCCGGTTTCGGGTGAGATTGTCGAGGTCAACGGCGCCCTGGAGGCCGAGCCGAACCTGGCCAACACCGACCCCATGGGCGACGGCTGGTTCTTCAAGGTCAAGTTGTCCGATACCGCCGAATTAGACGGTTTGATGGATGAAGCCGGCTACAAAGCCTTCATCGCCGACTGACACGACCGCCATGCTGCAGGCGCCGCGTTGGCGCCGTAACCGACCCGCCGATGGCCAAGGGAGCCCCCGCCATGACCACACCTTCGCTCGACATCCTGGAACACCGGGACGACTTCGTCGGCCGCCACATCGGTCCCTCCGACGCCGACATCGCGGACATGCTGAAAACCGTCGGCGCCGCGTCGCTGGACGACCTCATCGACCGAACGGTGCCGACCGACATCCGCAGCGATGATCATCTGGATGCCCCGGCGATGACCGAGCCCCAGGTGTTGGCTGAAATACGCGGTCTGGCGGATCGCAACCGGGTCATGAAGTCGTTCATCGGCATGGGTTATCACGGCTGTCACCTGCCGCCGGTGATCTTACGGAATTTGCTGGAAAACCCTGGTTGGTACACGGCCTACACGCCCTATCAGGCGGAGATTTCCCAGGGCCGGCTTGAGGCCTTGTTGAACTTTCAACAAGTGATCATCGACCTGACCCGCATGGAGATGGCAAACGCGTCGTTGCTCGACGAGGGCACGGCGGCGGCCGAAGCGATGACCCTGATGAAGCGGGTCGGCAAGTCAAAAAGCAACACTGTCTTCGTCGCCAAGGATTGCCACCCGCAAACCATCGCGATCATTGAAACCCGCGCCGAGCCCTTGGGATATGATGTAGTCATCGGCGACCCCAGATCAGAACTCCGGGCCGATGAGGTGTTTGGCATTGTCCTGCAATATCCAACCACGGACGGGCGCATAGAGGATTATGCGGCCTTGGTCGCGGCGGTGCATGAGGCCGGCGCCCTGGTCACGGTCTGCGCCGATCCGCTCAGCCTTGTGCTTTTGACGCCACCGGGGGAATGGGGCGCCGACGTGGTTGTCGGCTCGGCCCAGCGCTTTGGCGTGCCCATGGGGTTCGGCGGGCCGCACGCCGGGTACATGGCGACGCGCGATGCCTATAAGCGCTCCATGCCGGGCCGCCTGATCGGGGTTTCCATCGACGCCCAAGGCAACCGGGCACTGCGCATGGCCCTGCAAACGCGCGAACAGCATATCCGACGCGAGAAGGCGACGTCGAACATCTGCACGGCGCAGGTCCTGCTGGCCAACATCGCCGCCATGTACGCCGTTTATCATGGCCCCGACGGGCTCCGGACCATCGCGTTGCGGGTTCACCGACTGACGGCGATCCTGGCCGCCGGTCTAAACAAGCTGGGCTTGAGCGTCGAGACCGAAGCCTATTTCGACACCATCACCGTCGCCGTCGATGATGCCGCCGCGGTCCTTGAACGCGCCGTTGCCGCCGACATTAATTTGAGGCCCATCGACACCGCTCACGTCGGCATGTCGCTGGACGAGACGACGACCCGCGCCGATGTGGAGGCCGTTTGGGCTGCCGTTTCCGGCAAAGATGATACGGGGCTTTCGGTCACCGAGATGGACAGCGGCGTCGATAGCGCCATGCCGGCCGGCTTGTTGCGATCGTCGCCGATCTTGGACCATCCGGTGTTTCACAGTTACCATTCGGAAACCGCGATGATGCGATACATGCGCGAACTTGAGGACAAGGATCTGGCCCTCAACCGGGCGATGATACCGCTGGGCTCGTGCACCATGAAACTGAACGCGGCGGCGGAAATGATCCCCGTCACTTGGCCCGAGTTCGGCAATCTGCATCCCTTCGCGCCGGCCGATCAGGTCGGCGGCACCATGGCGCTGATCAAAGAATTGGAAGACATGCTGGTGACCATCACTGGCTACGATGCGGTCTCCCTGCAGCCGAATGCCGGATCGCAGGGCGAATACGCCGGCCTTTTGTGTATCCGCAAGTATCACCACGCCAACGGCGATGATCACCGCGATGTCTGCCTGATCCCGTCCAGCGCCCACGGCACCAATCCGGCCAGCGCCGTGATGGCCGGCATGAAAGTGGTTGTCGTGGCCTGTGATGATGCCGGCAATATCGACATAGACGATTTAAAAGCCAAGGCCGATCAGCACAGCGCCAATCTGGCCGCCATCATGATCACCTATCCGTCCACCCATGGGGTTTTCGAAACCTCGGTCCGGGCGGTCTGTGATTTGGTCCACGGCCACGGCGGCCAAGTCTATATCGACGGCGCCAACCTGCAGGCCATGGTCGGCATCTGCAAACCCGGTGAATTCGGCGGCGACGTCTCACATCTTAACCTGCACAAGACCTTCTGCATTCCGCACGGCGGCGGCGGCCCGGGCGTCGGCCCGATCGGCGTCAAAGCACATCTGGCGCCGTACTTGCCGAACCATCCGGTTGTTGACGGGGCTGGACCGGAAACCGGATTGGGCGCCATCTCGGCGGCGCCTTGGGGTTCGGCGTCGATCCTGCCGATTTCATGGAGCTACATCAAACTGATGGGCGGCGACGGTCTGACAAAAGCCACCCAAGTCGCCATCCTGGCCGCCAACTACATCGCCAAGCGCCTGGAGGGTCACTATGAGACGCTCTACAAGGGCGGCGGCGGTTTGGTCGCCCACGAATGTATCCTGGATACCCGCCCGGTTCAGGAAAACGCCGGCCTCAGCGTCGACGACATCGCCAAGCGGATGATCGACTACGGCTTCCACGCCCCGACCATGTCGTGGCCGGTGGCCGGCACCTTAATGGTCGAGCCGACGGAATCCGAGCCACGCGAGGAACTGGACCGCATTTGCGATGCGATGATCGCCATTGCCGGCGAGGCCAAGCGTGTCGCCGCCGGTGAGTGGCCGGCCGATGATAATCCGCTGATCAATTCTCCGCACACGGCGTCGGTGGTCACGGCCGAGACCTGGACCCACGCCTATAGCCGCAGCACCGCCGCCTATCCGGTGGAAACTCTGCGCCGCGCCAAGTATTGGTCTCCGGTCGGGCGGGTCGACAACGTCCACGGCGACCGTAATTTGGTCTGTACCTGCCCGCCCCTGGAGGACTATATGGAGGCCGCAGAATAAACCAGTTCGCATCGGGGGAGATCACATGAGCAACGAAAACAAAGCCGCTATCGTTACCGGCGCCGGCTCCGGCGTCGGTCGGGCCACGGCAACCGCCTTGATGAACGCCGGCTATGCCGTCGCCCTGGCGGGCCGGCGCGGCGACGCTTTGGAAGAGACCATTGCCATGGCCGGTGAGACGCCGGGCCAAGGGTTGGCCGTATCGACCGACGTCACCGATGAAAACTCAATCGCCGCCCTGTTTGAGACCACCCGGACGACTTTTGGCCGGGTCGATCTGCTGTTCAATAACGCCGGCGCCAATGCGCCGGGCGTGTCGTTTGAGGAATTAACCGTGGCGCAATGGCAAGCGGTCGTCGATGTGAACCTGACCGGGTCCTTCCTATGCGCGCGGCAAGCCTTTCGGGTGATGAAGGACCAAGACCCGCAAGGCGGCCGGATCGTCAATAACGGCTCCATATCCGCCCATGCGCCGCGGCCCGATTCGGCGCCCTACACGGCCACCAAGCACGCCATCACCGGGTTGACCAAGACGCTTTCCCTTGACGGCCGCAAATACAACATCGCCGTCGGCCAGATTGACATCGGCAACGCCATGACCGAGATGGCGGCACGCATGGCCGAAGGGGTCAAGCAGGCGAACGGCAAGATTGAAGTTGAAGCGATGATGAAGGCCGACGAGGTCGCCGACGCCGTGGTCCACATGGCCAGCCTGCCGCTGGGAACCAACGTTCAGTTCCTGACCATCATGGCGACCCAAATGCCGTTTGTCGGGCGCGGGTAACGAATTAATCCGGGTCCACCGGCGCGTCCGGTTCCAGATTTAACGCGCCGATCCATTTTTCGTAGGCCCGCCAACGCCCGACGCTGCTGGTGTACATGGGCCGGCGCACCTGGGCGCGGGCGGCCGTCGATACGGGTCGCTCGGTTTGATGAAAATTCAGACAGGCCGGGTCCCACTTCAGGCCCAGATAGTCGATCATGCGGCGGCTTTCAGCTTCCTGGTTTTCGACCAAATGTTCGTAATCAACCTCCAGTATGGAAATCGGCAGGACGCGGCGCCAAAATGCCATCAATCGCCGGTACGCCTTGATGAAATGAACGATATCAGGCAGCCGCGTTGACCAGGGGTGGTTGTCGGCGAAATTGGTGAAATAGCACGACAATGCCACATCGCGCATATCACGGCGGCAATGGATGATCCGGGCTTTCGGAAACAACAGGGCAATCAGGCCGAGATGGGTGAAATTGAACGGCATTTTATCGATCACCCGTGCCGCTTTCGGCGCCTGAACGCGTAGCGCGTCAAGATACTGAGCCGCCGCGGTCTGGCCATGCTGCGGCGTAATCTGTTTCAGGCATTCGGGATAGGGCAACGTGCCGCCGATCATCGCCGGCAATCGCTCAATGCCGATCTCCGCCATGTCGCGGCGTTCGCCGGCGCCGTGGACGCGGGCATGGCTGGCCAAAATCTGCTCAACCAAGGTGGTCCCGGACCGCGGCATACCGATGACGAATACCGGGGTCTGGTCGTCGGCGCCCATGTGCCGGCGGGCGGCGAAGAAGTCCGGCGAAAACAGCCGCGTGCGGGCGTTGATGTGGGTGCTGTGGATTTCCGGGTCAAATTGGTTGCCCGCCGCGCTCAGGGACGCGGCCCGAAACTCGTTTGCCGTCGCATAAATCTCAAACGCCGTCTCATGATGGCCGCATCGGCGCAGATAGGCACCCAGCGCGAAACCCGCCTTCGCCCGGTCGTCATCGGACAGGTTGCGGTCCCCGAGCAACCCCGCCAGCCGCTCGGCGTCGGCGTCGGAAATGCCGTTGACCTCGGTCGACAGGTTGTTATAGACGTCAAGATTATCCGGATCGGCGTCCAAGGCCTGGCGGTAGAGCGCATAGGCGCCATCATTGTCACCCGTTGCGGAAATAACCGCCGCCTTACCTAGCAACGCCGCGACGTCGCCGGGTGCCCGCGCTAGGCCCGCATCGAAGGCGGCTTCCGCATCGTCCAGTTTGCCGCCGCGCCACAGCGATATGCCCCGGTTGACGACCTGTGAGGTATCGTCCGGGTTGAGGCGTGCCGCTTCGGCGAACGCCTCGGCGCTTTCAGCGAACTTTTCGATGGACAACAAGAAGCCGCCATACTGGCTCCACAACTGGGCATTCTCAGGAGCCAAATCGACGGCCCTGCGAAATTGCGTTTCGGCATCGGGCCGTCGTCCGGCGCGTTGAAGGGCCGTCGCCAATTGGACCAGCGTCTGTGGGGAACCGGGCCGCACCCTGTCAGCGGCTTCCAGGGCATCGACAGCGCCGCTGGCCCGCCCCTCGGCCAAAAGAATTTGGCCCATGTTCAACAGAACCTCCGGATCACCCGGACTGAGCGTCAAGGCCTGACGGGCCGAGGCTTCGGCTTCGTCCAACTGTCCAAGGCCCAGCAACGTCCCGGCCAGATTGTTGTGGCCGGCGGCGAATTTCGGATCCAATTCCAGGGCCCGGCGGTGATGAGACAAGGCCTCGGCGCCACGCCCCATCTGGCGCAGGGTCAGACCCAGATGATCATGGTAGGCCGGCGCTTGATCCTTCAGGCCAATGGCTGTTTCCAACCGTGTTACGGCTTCCGCAAATTCACCCGACTGCATGGCGATGACGCCCAGCAAATGGTGCGAATCCGCATGATCCGCGTCGATGGCCAGGGCCGCGTGATAACGCCCGGCGGCGTCGACCAGACGGCCCGCCTGGTGGTGTTGCAAGCCGTCTTGAAAAATCGCCCCCGCCGTATCCCCTGAGTGTCCGGGGATCGGCTTGGTCCGTTTGCGGCGTTTTTTTCGCGCCACCCGCCTTCATCTCCCGTCCGTGCAATCGCCGTCCGCCATCGTCAGGGCGCGACGATCACCTTGCCGATAACTTCACGGTCCTCAATTACCCGCAGCGCTTCCTTGGCCTCGGTCAGCGGATAGGTGTGATGGATGGGGACCGTCAACTTGCCGTCGCTGATCAGGTTGAGAAGCGACGTCAGGTCTTCCGGCTCCCAGCTGTTGGAGCCCAGGATATCGAACTCAAAACTCCAGACATAGCGTAAATCGGTGGCCGGATCGTAGCCGGCCGTCGCGCCACAGGTCAGCAACCGGCCGCCGCGGCGCAGACACCTCATGGATTTTACCCAGGTATCGCCGCCGGTGAAATTAACGGCGACGGTCACCCCGCCGGTGTCTTTCCGCCGATGCGGCTTGTCATAGAGCTTCCAAATTTCTTTGACGAAATCGACCTCCGTATAGTCGATGACGTGATCGGCGCCCATGTCCGCCAGCGCGTCGAGCTTGGCCTGCGAGGAGCCGCAGGCGACAACCTCGGCGCCGGCGATCTTGGCCAGCAACAATGCCCCCGTGCCGACACCGCCGCTGGCGCCCAGGATCAACACCTTGTCGTCGGCGTTGACCCGGCCGCGGGTCACCATCATGCGGTGCGCCGTACCGTAGGCCACCGGCAGGCTGGCCGCGTCGGCGAAACTGACATTGTCCGGCATTTTGACCAATTGGTGCGCCGGCACCCGGGCAAATTCGGCCAACCCGCCATCGAAGGTTTCCCCAAATAGCCCCGAAGCGCCCCGGTCGCGTGGATCAACCAGCACCCGGTCGCCGACGGCCCAGCCGGAGACGTCAGCACCCACTTCGGCGATTTCCCCGGCCGCATCAAGGCCGCATATGCGGGGCAGGTCGAGAGTGATTCCCGGCATGCCGTTACGGGTGAACAGGTCATGGTAGTTCAGCGAACAGGCTTTGACGGCGACGATTACATCATCGGCCCCGCATTCCGGATCACGGTAATTTTCTTCGTAAACGAAGTTGTCCATGCCCCCATGTTCGTACAGTACGACGGCTTTCATGGTGTCTTCTCTCCCCTTGGAATTTTACTTCGGCGGCGACGTCAGGTAGACACCGCGGCCGCTGGCCAACAGCTTGCCGTTTTCGTCGTATACCTGGGCCTCGCCGGTGGAAAACTGGCTGCCCAGTTTTAGGGCCTGCGCCTTGCAGATCAGTTTGCCCTGCATGGCCGGGCGATGATAGTCGACGCGCATGTCGATGGTCGGCACGGGCCGGCCCAACTTCGCGGCAATGGCATAGTCGGCGGCCATGTCGATCAGCGTCGCCAATATGCCGCCGTGGGTATAGCCGACCTGGACGTTAACCACGAATTCCTCGCGCCACGGCACGGTGACCTCAATGCCGTCTTCGTCGTAGCCGGTCAGTTCAACCCCCAGCCATTTGTGAAACGGCGCGACGGATATCCGTTCAGCCAGATCGTCACGGCTCATTTTATTTTCAGGCATGCCTTGCGATGTCCCTTCTGTTACTTAGCCCATATCACTGCATTGAACATGAACCGGCCAGTCCACTCAAACGGAACCGATTGGAGAGAGGTCAATTTTGGGCCGCCATTTCGCGCTGTCATTTCCCACCGTGAAATACTTGCGTGGCAGGGCCGTCCTTTTCCCAACCTTGGACCGTGAGCGTGCCTTTGGCCGCGTTGGCGACAACGGCAAGCCGGGTCGTGGCGTTGAGGATCGGCGGTTGCAGCCAATCGAAGCTATCACCGGGCGCATTGTGCAAGGTTTCCATGAGGGCGTGTCGGCCATGGCTATCGACGCCGCGGGTACGCCCCGGCACGGCGGCGGCGATCCAATGATTGGCAACACTGGCCGGCGCATTGCGGACATGGGCGCGGTCTTCCTGGCGTTCAACAACACAACCCTCGCCCGGCTCCAGTCCCGAAAGTGTAATGAAGGCGGGCATGGCCAGCGGCGTCTCCATCAAGGCCTGCTTGGCCTCGGCGTAGGTCCGACACGTATCAAAGACATGGCGCAACAGATGCACCGGCGGCAGGGCCCGGCGGCGCCACAGCCGCGTCCGGTTGACGGCCCAATCCAGCCAGCACGAAAAGCTCCAGCGGCGCATGGGCGGCTGATTGAGGGCGGCGGCGAACCTTCCTGGCGCCATGGCAGTGGCGACACCGGTGAAACCGGGCCAAGTGATATTCTCATAGGCGCCGGCCGGTCCCGCCATGCGGGCCACCACGACATGGCGGCCAAGGCCATCCAGCGGCCAATCCAGGGTGCGCAGCAGGCGGTTGCCAACACCATCAGTGTCGGCGGCTGTGGCGGTCGTGCAGGTCCATTCGTAGGAAAGGTTCAGCAAATAGGCCCCCGGTGTGTTTCCCCACGCGGCGATATCGGCGATCTCCGAGCGGTAAGGGTTGGCCGCCGCCTTCAGCCATTGGGCCGAAAGCCAATCGCCGATCCGAAGGGCGCGATGGCCGTAGTGCGCCGCGCCGGCTGCCATGATTGCCTGAAATCGCACCGGGTCGGCCTTGGCCAACGTCAAAGGCCCGGCGCCACCGACCTCAATGTGGGGTATTTTGGCCAAATCGATTGGCCCGATGGCGGCGGCGCGGTTCATGGAAGGCTCCGATACGAAGGTAACTCGCGCGGCGGTTTACTTCGCCGTTGGGCCGGAATATACCACGTAACGCCCCTTCGGCATCCCGTGATACGACACTTTCGGCAAATCGGAGCCGCCCATGATCCCGCGTTATTCCCGTCCCGAGATGGCCGCCATCTGGGAACCCGCCAACAAATTCCGCATCTGGTTTGAAATCGAGGCCCATGCCTGCGACGCCCAAGCAACGCTCGGCGTGATCCCCAAAGATGCCGCCAAGGCCGTCTGGGAACGCGGTGACGCGCCCTACACGGATCAACGCATCCAACGAATCGACGCGATTGAGCGCGAAACCCGCCACGACGTCATCGCCTTCCTGACCGAACTGGCTGAACTGGTCGGCGACGAGGCGCGCTTTGTCCATCAAGGCATGACCTCATCGGACGTTCTGGATACCTGTCTGGCGGTGCAGATGACGCAGGCCGGCGATATTCTGCTGGCCGGCATGGACAAATTGCTGGCCGCCATTGAAAAACGCGCCCATGAATTCAAACTGACGCCATGCATTGGCCGCAGCCACGGTATCCACGCCGAACCGACCACCTTCGGCATCAAGTTGGCCGGACACTATGCGGAGTTTGCGCGCTGCAGAGCCCGGATGCAGGCGGCACAGACGGAAATCGCCACCTGCGCCATCTCCGGCGCCGTCGGCACCTTCGCTAATATCGATCCGGCGGTTGAGGCCCACGTTGCCGATAAACTGGGCCTGACCCCGGAACCCGTCTCAACCCAGGTCATTCCGCGCGACCGTCATGCCGCTTTCTTTGCCGCCATGGCCATTGCCGCCGCGGCCATCGAACGCTTGGCGACGGAAATCCGCCACCTTCAGCGCACCGAGGTCCGCGAAGCCCAGGAATACTTTGCGCCCGGCCAAAAGGGCTCATCGGCCATGCCGCACAAGCGCAATCCGATCCTGACGGAAAACCTCACCGGTCTGGCCCGCATTGTCCGCATGGCCGTGGTGCCGGCGCTGGAAAATGTCGCACTTTGGCATGAGCGCGACATTTCGCATTCCTCTGTTGAACGGATGATCGGCCCGGACGCGACGATCACCCTGGACTTTGCCTTGAACCGCATGGCCGGCGTCATCGAAAAGTTGGTGGTCTATCCCAACAACATGCTGGAACACCTAAACAAGTTCGGCGGCATTCATGACTCGCAACGCGTGTTGCTGAGCCTGACCCAAAACGGGGTCAGCCGTGAAGACGGCTATAAGATCGTCCAGCGTAGCGCCATGAAGGTATGGCGCAGTTTCGGCATCGACCCGGACAATCCGGACGCCGAAATCGATCTGACCGATGAGGACCTGGAGGCGGCCGAGCACGCCAACCGGTTGATGTTCTTTCTATCGCGCGACGATGAGCTGACCCGGATCCTGAACGCCGCTGATCTGGACGCCTTGTTCAACGTTGATCCGGTCGCCTACCATACAAAAAACGTCGAGACCATTTTTCGCCGCGTTTTCGGCGAAACCTAGCGCAATAGGAACCCAAGCCGAATACACCTGTATGCCGACATATTCGGAAATCAAATTTCCATGGACTCAGCAATGCATCCGCGATTTGATGCCTTTGCGGATAAGGTGATTGGAACTGGGGTTCAATTCAATTGAGCGTTCGGAACGCCCCTAGCGATGGGGCACAGTCAGGCCGATGAGTAACGAGACCGATGATTTCCACGCCAAGCTGCGGGAATTGCAGGCGGCGTTTGCGCTAAGTCTGCCCGTCAAGATCGACGACATGGAAAAAGCCGCCGCCGGCCCATTGGACGGGCTACATGCTCTTGCCCATAAACTGGCCGGATCCGCCGGAACTTATGGGTTCCCTGAGCTCAGTCGCACGGCGCGGGCGTTGGAATTGACCTGCCAGTCTCTGATCGAGCAATCCCAGGAACCGTCGGAAGCCGACATGAAGGGTCTCACAGAGCTCATCCAGGCAATGCGGGACGCCGCGGAAAGCGGCGCGGCTGGCGAAATATCACTGCCACGTACGGTCCCTGACACCTCGAGCAACATTGCCCCCGTAACCCCGGCGGAGAACGGCAGGGATATCATTCTCGTCGATGACGACTTCGACCATTCGGCTCTGTTGAACGAACTGCTGTCAAATTTCGGTTATGCGATCCGGTTGCTGGCCCATCCGTCGGCGCTGGCCGACGCCGTGAAAGAGCGGCCGCCAAGCGCCATCATCATGGATATAATTTTCCCCGACGACCAAAACGCCGGCCTGACGATTGTCAACTCATTGCGCGAAGACGGTCTGTTGAACTGCCCCGTCATCTTTGTTTCGGCGCGCCAGGACTTCGCGGCGCGCCTGGATGCCATTCGTTGCGGCGCCGACGGTTACGTCGTCAAACCCGTCAACATCATCGAAATGGTGGACACCCTTGACCGGCTGATCGAACCGGCTAATCAGTTACCGCTTCGGGTGCTGATCGTCGATGATGATCCGGAAATTACGAATTTCTGCCAAACCATTCTGGACGCCGATGGCCTTGTAACCCTCGCCATCAATGACCCCATGGCGGCCATAGCGGCAATGACCGATTTTCAGCCGGATATCCTGATTCTCGATATCGAGATGCCGAACTGCAACGGGTTTGAATTGGCCGCCACCATCCGGCAGATGGGCGATCAATATCTGCAAATTTCCATCGTCTTCCTGACCGCGCACACGGAAATGTCGAACCGCATGAAGGCGGCTCAAACCGGCAGCGTTGATTTCGTTTCAAAACCGGTCGACCCGGACCTGCTTGTGGCCTCGGTTATCGCCCGCGGCGAACGTTCAAGGATTCATGAAGGATTGTTCCAACGTGCAAAGGCGGCGGAAGAAAAATTCAGCTCCATGTCGGGTTCGGCGAACGAGGCTATCGTGTCCGTTAACGACCGCGGATTGATCATTTTTTGGAATGACAGCGCGGCCAGAATGTTCGGCTATGAAGAGCGCGATATTATCGGCCGCCCGGTGACCAAGCTGATCCCCGATCAGTACCGGCAAGCCCACCAAGACGGTTTTCAAAAAGCCCTCAACGGTGGCGCCAACAACCCGGCGCGTACAGCTTTTGAATCGCACGGACGCCGGCAGGACGGCTCGGAATTTCCCTTGGACATTTCACTGTCATCGTGGACCTCGGGGGGTAGCAAATTTTTTGCCGCGATCATGCGCGATGTGACGGAGCGCAAAAGAGCGGAAGACGCCGTCCTCGACGCCCATGCGCAGTTGGAGCAACGTGTTGCCGACAGGACGGCCGACCTCAAGGCCTCCGAGACGCGTCTTGAAAATCTTCTGGAGCTGGCGCCGGAAGCCGTCGTCACCACGGATGTCGATCTCAATATTCAAATGTTCAACCAAAGTGCGGAGCGAATTTTCGGTTATACGGCCGATGAAATCATCGGCAGGCCTGTGGATACGCTGATCCCTGAGGCCGTACAAAGCGCTCATGGCAAACACGTAAAAAAATTCGTCGGATCCGGTGAAAACTATCTGCGCATGGATAGAAACCGCGAAATTTCAGGGCTGCATAAGGACGGCACCGAGTTTCCCGCGGTCGCGTCAATCGCAAAACTCCAAATGGACGACGAGACCGTGTTCATTGCCATGGTCCAGGACATCACCGAACGCAAGGCCACCGAGGCGCAGCTCATCCAGGCCGATAAGCTCGCGACGCTCGGCACCCTAGCCGCCGGCACGGCCCACGAATTGAGCCAGCCCTTGAATATCATTCGGCTGGTCGTCGATTCGATCCTTTACATGAACGAAGACAACGCGCCGACAATTCTGGTGGAAACCGAGGAATTGGACAGCATCGTCGGGCAGGTGCGCCGAATGGCGGAAATCATCGACCACATGCGCGTTTTCAGCCGAAAGAAGGAAACATCGACGGAATTGTTTGCGCCGATTGACGTTGTCGGCGCGGCCCTCAATCTGATCGAGAATCAGTTCTCGTCCGCTGATATCGACCTGCAGAGGAGACTGCCCGAAACCTGCGGACCGGTTCAGGGATCACCAGGTCAGTTGGAACAGGTGATCTTAAATCTGGTCGCCAATGCGCGCGACGCCGTGGATGTCCGCGCCGATCAAGCCGGCACGTCAACCGAAGCCTTCCGGGCCACGATCAGCGTCGCCTTGGTCGACGACGCGGGCGCCGGCGAAGTAAGAATATCCGTTATCGATAATGGCGGCGGCATCGCCGATGACGCGCTCGGCAAGGTTTTCGACCCGTTCTTCACCACCAAAGAGGTCGGCAAGGGAACCGGGCTCGGCCTGCATGTCAGCCGCTCCATCGTCGAATCCATGAACGGTAAGCTTGTCGCTGCGAACCGGGAATCCGGTGCTTGCTTTGAAATCGCGTTGCCGCGGTTCGTTGAAAACCAAGGCGAGTGAAAACTGATGTAACTGAGAACAGACGTGGCCGTTCCGTGGCCGTCCCGTGGCCATCGCGGTCGGATGAATGAAACGTTTGGCCCTTGTCCGCCCGGCAAGTTGCCTGGAAAGGTTGGTGGGCGCACGTGATGAAATCAGGGGGCCCTTATGTCAGTTGCAAAACGACCTCAACCAGAGATCACCTCGGCCGTTGATTTCGGTGCCGAAGAAGCGGCCATGGCCGCCTATAAACGCGACGGCACCGCCCGGGCCCTGACCATGGATAACCGAGGCCCCATAGAACTGGATGCCGACGGAAAGCTGGACCCGGCAATCCTGGAAGCCTATTGGCGCCAGGGGTTTTATATTTTTGAAAATGTCGTCGGCGCGGACGAACGCGCCGATATTGAACGCGACGTCGCCGATATTCTGGACCGTGCACCGATGACACCGGAGGCCAAAATCGACCGGCATGGTCGCCCGGCGCTGGGCCATGACCTGCAGGGCCGCACCGTCCGCCTGGTCCGCCCGTTGTCCGACCCGCTTGGCGGCACCGCCCTCAATCATGGCCGCCATCCGGTCAAAATGGCCGAACCCGCAAAGCCCGAAGACGCCCCCGATTACGTCTTTCAGGTTTTGCTTGGCACCTTGCAGCATTCGGAGGCCTGCCTGCGCCTGTATGCACATCCGAAGCTTTTAGCAGTCGCCGAAGCCGTCAACGGCGCCGATTTCACGCCTTTCAATGAAGGCCTCTGGGTAAAGGAACCGCGCCTGGGCGGCTCCGTGGCTTGGCACCAGGACGGCTGGACCTATTGGGACAGTCCTGAATTGGACGCCGGCACACATGGCTTCAATTTTATGATGATGCTCTACGGTTGCGATGCCGCGAACGGCCTGTGGGTGGTGCCCGGATCACATGCCAAAGGCAAGATCGACATCTCCACCTTAGCCGGCGAAAGCGACTCGGACCGTTTACCTGACGCGGTGCCGTTGATCTGCGGCCCCGGCGATGTGGCCATCGTCAATCGCCAGGCTATTCACGGCTCGTTCGCCAATACCAGCGATAACAGCCGGGTCTCCGTGCATTTCGGTTTTCACCGCAGGAAATCCGTGCTCGACGTGACCAGCGGCGGCATTCATAACCCTGTCTCAACCTACGACGACGCCTACATCCGTCACCGCGCGCGGATGATCATGTACGGCATCGACGCGCGGCAACAACGGTTTCCCGATGAAAGCCCCTATGCCTACGCGCCGTTGGCCGCGGACGCCGGTCAATACCGCTGGGACGCTGCGTCAAAAGCCGATGTGAAGGACTACAATCTCTATGATCTGGGCATTTAGCGTCCGCCGACACGACCAACGCACAGGCTAATCAACTGGCGGCATGTCCGCCGATGTATGTTGCGTCGGCTGCGGCGTCACGGTCATCAAGGTGACCCGCTTCGGCGCCTCGAAACAATGCCAGATGCCTTCCGGCACGACGATGATCGTACCAGCACCAATATCCTGCGTCTCGATACCGCCCGGCAGCGCCAAACTGATGGTCGCTTGGCCGTCCAGAACCTGCACGATTTCATCCGCCGGATGCCGCTCCCAGGGACTGGTGCCGGAAAATCCGCCGGCGAAGATGGCGCCGTCACGATAATCGGCCAAGCGCACGAAGGTGTCCGGCGTCTCCGCTGCGCGGGTCCGACCTTCCAGAAAAGTGACGGTTTCGAGGGATTTTTTGATGTTGATGGGTTTCGCCATAAATCAACCTCCGGAAATCTGGTAATGCCTAGGCGCGCGCCTCGAGCCGGGTCAATTGCACGCCGGCGCCGATGATCAGAACGGCGCCGACCACCGTCAACATATCCGGCCATTGTCCGAACAGGGCGATCCCGAACAGGCCGGCAAAAATGATGGTGCTGTATTTATAGGGCACCAAAGCCGAAACGTCGGCACAGCGCAGGCTTCTCAGGAACAGGAACTGGCCGGTGATGGCGACGGGGCCCATAAGGCCATAGACGGCCAGATCGCCCAACGGTGGCCAGCCGCCCATGTACAGCACGGGTCCGGCCGCCAACAGCACGGCAAAGCCGTTCGTATAGAGCAACAAGGTCGGCGCAGCGACCCGGTGGGTCAGGTGTTTGATAACGATCACCTCACCGGCCATGATGAAGGCGCCCAAAAACGCCACGCCGGCGGCCGGCTCCATCCAAACCCGGCCAAGCAGGTCGGGTGACGGTTGCGCCACGATGACGGCGCCGGCCAGACAGACGCCGGCGGCAATCCAACGCCGCGGCGAGACCTTTTCGCGCAGCAAGAAGCCCGCCAAAACCAGGATGAACACACCGTCGGCGAAGCTGATGGCCAAGGCATCCGCATAGGCCATGTGGGTCGTCGCGTAGATCACGCAGGACACACCGCCAACCCCGCAAACCGCGCGGACGGCAATCAACGGCCACGCCGATGTCGTCAAGGCGGCGCCGCGCCCGGCCGCCCACAGGGCGACGGGGATAACGGTTATAAAACCGGTGACGTAGCGGATGAAGGTTGCCTGCAGACCGTTCAGGCTGCCGCCGGCAATCTTCGGCAAGGCGAACATGAAGGCAAACAGCACCGATGCGGCCAACATATAAAGGATGCCGCGCAGACGGTCATCCAGGACCGGCAGGATCGAACGGCGGCTGGCCCAGATCGGCACGGGGGATTGAAAATTGCGTGTGAACTCATCCATAGAACCTATGTAGTGCAAACAAAATTATTTAGAAGTACTATAATTCGCATACAGCCTATACATATTCGTATGGGCGATTTGACCTTGGATCGGCTAGGTTTGAACCATGAATTGGGATGATTTACGGATATTTCTGGCCCTTGTGCGCGACGGCACCCTGTCGGGCACGGCGCGGCGGCTGAAGATCACCCAGCCCACCGTCGGCCGGCGCATTGAGCGCCTGGAGCGCGATGTCGGCGCCAAACTGTTCGACCGCCTGCCCGACGGCTATGTGCCGACCGCCGCCGGCGCCCGATTGGTGCCCATGGCCGAAGACATGGCGGCCTCCGCCGAGGCGCTCGACCGAACGACCGCGGCGCTGTCGGAAACCATCGACGGCACAGTGCGGGTTTCGGTCCACGAAAGCCTGTCGCCGTTCATTATTGAAAACCTGTCGGCCCTGCACGACGCCCTGCCCGATGTGGAATTTGAGCTGTTCGTCACCCACATACAGGTGAATCTTTCGAAGCGCGAAGCGGATATCCTGATCCGCGATCAACTACCTGAGGCGTCCAGCCTGACGGCCCGCAAGCTGGGCACGGCGACCTATGCGGTCTACGGGGCAACCGAATATATCGAAACATTTCCGGCGACACGCACCGAACGACGCTATCGGGATTGCGACTGGATTGGCTTCGATGAGGAACACGCCCGGTTTGCCGGTTATGCCTGGTTGCGCGACCGGCTTGGCAACCGGGCGCCGGTCTATCGCACCAACAACGGCATGGTGCTGCGCGAAGCGGTGGCGGCGGGCAAGGCGTTGGGGGTACTACCGTGCTTTGCCGGCGACACCGACCCATCCCTGGTGCGCCTGACGCCGCCCCTGAAGGATGTTCAGGAAACGCTGTGGATGCTGGTCCACCCGGACATGAAACGCCGTCCGGCCATCCGCGCCGTCATGGATGCCTTGATCGGATTGTTTGCAGATCAGAAGGCGGCCTTGGCCGGACGCCACGCCGCCTAAGGGAAACCGCGCTCAGCCGTCGTCGCGCAGTTGCTGCATGGCCACTGCGTCCAGTTCACTGATCTTGGCGCGAATTTGATCTTCGGAAATTGCGGAACCCTTCTCGGCGATATCGGCCATTACTTTGCGCATGACGTCTTCGATGCCCGGCTCGTCCAAGTCGGCGATGACCACGGCCTTGGCGTATTCATCGGTTTCCGCTGGCCCCATGCCAAACTCACCGGCCAGCCACTGGCCCAACAGCTTGTTACGCCGTGCTTCGGCCTTGAATTGTAGATCCTGGTCCATCTGGTATTTGCGTTCTTCGCCGCGCTCGCGGTCGTTCATGACATCCGACATGGGGGGCTCCTGGGTGATCTCCTGGGACGACGTAATTTCTGGCATTCATATAAGGTTGTTTGACGGCCCCGGCAAGCCGCCGGTTCTGGCAACGTTCGGCCAAACCGGCTATGAAGGCTGCATGTGTACCGTCGTCATCCTGCGCCGCCCGGGTCACGATTGGCCCGTGTTGATCGGCGCCAACCGCGATGAAATGGTCGATCGCCATGCCCTGGCGCCGGCCCGCCATTGGCCGGACCGCGGCCACGTGGTCGCCGGCCAGGATGAACTGGCCGGCGGCACCTGGCTGGCCCTGAACGATGACCGGGTTGTCGCCGCCATCCTCAACCGCCGTGATTCGCTGGGCCCCGATCCCGACAAGCGCTCGCGCGGTGAGCTGCCCCTGGAAGCCGTCGATCACGCCGAGGCCCGTGAAGCCGCCCGCGCCCTGGCCATGCTGGAGCCGACCAGCTACCGATCCTTCAACATGATCATCGCCGATACCCGTGAAGCCTACTGGGTCAAGTCGGACGGTTACAACGTGATGACCACGCCAATCCAAGACGGCCTGTCGATGATCACGTCCAGGGACCTGAACTCAACCGCCGATTCGTCGCGCATGCGCTATCACCTGGACCGCTTCCGCCGGGCCCCCAGCCCGGACCCGGACAAGGATGACGGCGCCGCCGGGGGCGCCGGGGGCGCCGGGGGCGATTGGGACGTCTGGAAGGCCCTGTTGTCATCGCGCGAGACCGAGCCCGGCGCCAGCTTCCGCGGCGCCATGAACGTGACGACGGACTACGGCTTCGGCACCGTCTCGTCATCGCTGATCGGGCTGCCGAATGTCGATCGCATGGGCGTTGCGCCGCAATGGCACTACTGCCCGGGGCGGCCCGATGAAGCGAAATACGCACCGGTGCAATTGTCGTGAAGTTTGCGACACGGCACCTCCCCAAGGACGCGGACGTCACCGCGCCCGACGGCGCCGATGTGCGATTGTTGCTTGAACTGGCCGGTGGCGGCATGGCGCATTTCGAACTGGCGCCCGGACAAACGTCCATGGCAGTTTCCCATCGCACTGTTGAGGAGATTTGGTATTTCCTGACCGGCAAGGGCCAGATGTGGCGGCTTCAGGACAGCGAAAGCGAAATCGTCGATGTCTTCGCCGGCGTCTCGCTGACGATCCCGCTGGGTACGCATTTTCAGTTTCGGTGCGTCGGTGACGAACCACTTTCCGCCGTCGCCATCACCATGCCGCCCTGGCCGGGCAATGATGAGGCGATGGCCGTCGAAGGGCCTTGGCCCGACACCATGTGACGTCCCAGAGATGATTGTCTTCCGTCAAGACTCCTGCTAAGAGAAAGATGATTCCAACGGGCATGTGATCCGCCCAACCGGGACATAAAATCATGGCCAGACGCCGACAAGTCTACGAGGGCCGGGGCAAGGTGCTTTTCGAAGGACCGGAACCGGGAACCCTGGTGCAATATTTCAAGGACGACGCCTACGTTCACCGGACCCGCAAGACCGGCACCATCACCGGCAAGGGCGTCCTCAACAACCGGATCAGCGAATACCTGATGCAACGCCTGGGCGAGATCGGCGTGCCGACGCATTTCGTCCGCCGTCTCAACATGCGCGAACAGTTGGTCCGTGAGGTTGAGATCATCCCGATTTCCGTGGTCGTCCGCAATATTGTCGCCGGCGACCTGGCGGAACGTTTCGCCATGCCCGAAGGCACGGCCCTGCCGCGCTCCATCGTCGAGTTCTATTACAAGTCCGACGAGTTGGAGAACCCCATGGTCACCGAAGAGCACATCACGGCATTCGGCTGGGCGCATCCCCAGGACATTGACGAAATTCTGGCCCTATCGCTCAGAATCAATGATTTCCTGACCGGGCTGTGCCTGGGCATAGGGTTACGGCTGGTCGATGTGCAATTGGAGTTTGGCCGGCTTTGGGAAAACGAGCACATGCGCATTGTGCTGGCCGATGAGATCAGCCCCGACAATTGCCGCCTGTGGGATCTGCAAACCAACGAGCCCATGGATAAGGACCGCTTCCGCAAGGATCTGGGCCGGGTCGAGGAGGCCTACCAGGAAGTCGCCCGCCGGCTTGGTATTTTACCCGAATCGGGACCCCGCGATTTCAAGGGTCCGGAGACCATGCAGTAACCCGATTGCCGTGAGAGCCTGTCCATGAAAGCCAAAATCCACGTGACTTTGAAAAACGGCGTCCTCGATCCGCAGGGCAAGGCCGTGCAGCATGCCCTCGGTGCCTTGGGTTTCAACGGTGTCGAGGACGTCCGACAGGGCAAGTTCATCGAGCTTGAACTGAACGAAACCGACACCGCCGCCGCCCACGCCCATGTCACCGACATGTGCGAAAAGCTGTTGGCGAATACGGTGATTGAGAATTACGCCATCGAGATCGCCGAGGCCTGACGACACCGACACAACACGCGAGGAAATCTTCGTTTGTTCCGACCCACTGATTTTCATTTCAATCGTCATTCCCGCGAACGCGGGAATCCAGAGCCGCAATCGCACGGGTTCTCAACCTGGATTCCCGCTTTCGCGGGAATGACGATGTCTTTTCAACCTCACCCTCGAGGAGCCTGCCCATGAAGGCCGCTGTCATCGTTTTTCCCGGATCGAACTGCGACCGCGACATGCAGGTGGCGCTGCGCGACGCCATGGGATCAGCGCCGGTGATGGTCTGGCATGGCGATTCCGAGATGCCCGACGTTGATTTGATCACCGTGCCGGGCGGCTTTTCCTACGGTGACTATCTGCGTTCAGGCTGCATGGCGGCGAAGTCGCCGATCATGAAGGAAGTTGTCGCGCGCGCCGGCAAAGGCGTGCCGGTGCTGGGGGTCTGCAACGGTTTTCAGGTGCTGACGGAATCGGGCCTTTTGCCGGGTGTCCTGATGCGCAACGCGGCACTAAAATATGTCTGCCGCGACGTCCATTTGAAGGTTGCCGACAACGACACGGTGTTTACCGGCAGCTACGAAAAGGACCAGGTGATCCGCATCCCCATTGCCCATCACGACGGCAACTTTTTCGCCGACGACGATACACTTTCGGAACTGGAAGACACGGACCGCGTGGCCTTTCGCTATTGCGACGCCGATGGCCAAATCAGCGCCGCCGCCAATCCCAACGGCTCGCAACGCGGCATCGCCGGCATCTATAACAAGCGCAAGACCGTGTTGGGCATGATGCCGCACCCGGAGCGCCTGGCCGACCTGACGCTGGGCGGTGCCGACGGCAAGCCGTTATTCGACGGCCTGGTCGCGGCGCTCGGGTAATCGCCCTTAGTATCTGAGCCCGAATTCCCGATCATACTGCGGCCGGACGATCGACAGCTTGCCACGCAGCCGGGCGCGTTTTTCGGCGAGGCGGGAAATTTCGACCCGCAGCACGCCGATGTTCTCTGACAACTGCTGCAGTTCGATCACCGCCTGACGGCGCTGGCGTTTTTTCAGACGGTTCGATGTCGCCCGGGCTTCAAGTTCGGGGATGCGGCGTTCCAGGCCGCGCAGGTCACGCTCGGCCCGGTCCATGCGCCGGCTGATCCGGTTAATCGCCGTGTTGAAGGCGTGAATCCGCTTGCCGGCCTCGAATGCATATATGAACGCCGGTTCGATACGGCTGGGGCAGACACCATTGTAGCGGTCGCCACGCGCCCCGGCCCGGTAGGCGTTGACCGGCCGGCAATAGGTGCGCAACCCGTTGCGGCGGCCGCTCTGATAGGCGGCCTGATCGGGCACCACCTGGGCCTCCGAACAGTTGGTTTGATGGGCGCCATAGCGCGACGCCGCGTAGCCGCGCGCCCCGTCCTGGAAGCCGACGCCGGCCCAGTCGGTGGCCAGGCACTGTTCGCGGCTCATGGTGGTGACGCAGGCGCTTAACGCCACAGCCACCATGGCCAGCGGCAGAACCAGTTGAAGTCGAACCGTATTCATCATCATCGCCTCCCGATATTTCCCTATTATTGGGCGTACGGGCGGCTTCTGTCCATACTGGCGGCCATTGGAAAATGCGCTAAACTGCGCCATGGCCATCCTGCCGATCAGCGACGACGCGCCGCTTAAGTATATCCGTTACCCCTATGTGACGACGGCGCTGATCGCGGTCTGTGTCGTGGTATTTCTGTATCAGTTTTCGCTGCCCGATCGGGCCGGCAATATTTTCGTCTTCGCCTACGGCGCCATCCCGAGCGTCGTTTTCGGCATAAACGAATTGCCCGATGAGATTGCGCAATTGCCCGGATGGGGGACGCTGATCAGTTCGATGTTTTTGCACGGCGGCTTCATGCACATCGTCGGCAATATGCTGTTCCTTTGGGTCTTGGGGGACAACGTGGAAGATAGTTTGGGACATACGCGGTATGTGATGTTCTATGGCATCTGCGGCGTCCTCGCGGCGTTGGCCCATGGCCTGACCAATGTGAGTTCGGAGATACCCATGATCGGCGCGTCGGGGGCCATATCGGGGGTCATTGGCGCCTATTTAGTGCTGCACCCGCGCGCCCCGATCCGCACCCTGGTCTGGTACTTCATCGTCTGGCTGCCGGCCTGGGTGGTGCTGGGTTTCTGGATCGGCTTTCAGCTTCTCAGTGCCGCCATGGCCACCGGCGGGGCCGGTGGCGGAGTTGCCTGGTGGGCCCACATCGGCGGATTTTTCGCCGGTGCCGTACTTGTGGTCTTCATGCGGCGCAAGGACGTGCCGATCTTCGATAAGAATTACGTGAAAGTCGATCACCACGTCCTGTCAACGAAACCCCGCCGCCATCGGCATGGCGGCGGGGTGCCGAAAGGTCCCTGGGGCCGTTAGGCCCCCAGGGTGGATTTGGTCCGGGTCCGGGTTCAGCCCCAGATGTCGTTGCTGATGGACCGGTACCAACCGTCCGCGAACATGGCTTCCTGCTCATGGAACAGATCATCGGCGCCGGACGGGCTGAGACCGCCGGAACCCTTCACCTTGATGATCTTGCCATCCTTGAACCCGTAAACCATGGCGACGGAAATACCATAGCTTGGCCCGACCAGGCTGTAGCACGTGTTGACGAACTTCGGCGTGCCCGGCGCCTCGCCTTTCAGCATCGCGGCAACGGCGGCGGCACACACTTTGGCCTGGGTCGAGGCGGCAAAGCCGGATTTCGGCATGGGTGACGCCAACGCCGCATCGCCGATGACGTGGACGCCCCGGTGGATCGTCGATTCAAAGGTCTGATGATCAACCGGGCACCAGCCGGTCTTGTCCGTGAGACCCGATTGGGCGGCGACGGCGCCGGCTTTCTGGGCCGGGATGAAGTTGATGACATCGCCTTTGACCTCACCGAAGTCGGTGACCAGAGTTTTCTCTTTGGCCATGATCCGGCGGACAACACCGTCGTTATCGATATTGTGATAATCGATCATGCCCGGATAGAGCTTCGCCCAACCTTCCTTGAACAAGCCTTGCTTGGAGAACTTCTTTTTCGGATCGAGCACGACGATCTTCGACTTCGGCTTGTAGGTCTTGAAATAGTTGGCGACCAGGCTGATCCGTTCGCCGGGACCCGGCGGACAGCGGAAGGGGTTCGGCGGCGGCGAGATCAGGAAGGTGCCGCCGTCCGGCATGGCTTCCAGCAAGCGCTTCAGCAACAGCGTTTGCGGACCCGCCTTCCAGGCGTGCGGGATGTGCTCAACAATGTCATCCGTCGCGCCTTCGACGGCGCCCCACTTGAAGTCGACCCCCGGCGAAACGATACAGCGGTCGAAATCCAGGGTCTGGCCGTCCGCCAGTTTCACCTGTTTTTTGGCCGCATCCACATTGACGGCCATGTCGTGCACAACCTTGACGCCCCTGGCCTTCAGCGCGTTGTAGTTTTGGGTGATAAAGGTGATCGGGTTAAGCCCGCCAATGACCGTGTTCGAATAGGGGCAGGTGACATAGTGGACGTTTGGCTCGACCAAGGTGACGTCGATGGTCTTGTCGAAACGTTTCAGGTATTTGGCCGCCGTGGCGCCGCCGAAGCCGCCGCCGATGATGACAACCCGCGCACCTGCCGCCCGAACGATACCCGGTGCCGCCAGGCCAGCCGCCGCGGCGGCCCCCGTGGCGCCCAGCAGGCGATTGAAGGTTCTTCTTGAAAGTCCGTTCATGACAGCCTCCCTCAGTTCTTATTCTTGGCGAAATATTCCGCCAGGGACTTGATTTCCGAATCGTCAAAACCCTTGGCAATTCGGTTCATGACGGTGGCCTGCTTCTTATCGGCACGGAACGCCTTCAAGGACATCTCGATGAATTTCGCCGGCTTGCCGTTGATTGATGGCATGGCCCCGGCGCTATGGCCGTCGGTGCCGTGGCATGAGAAGCACGTGTTGGCCAACACCGTCGCCGATGCCATCCCGGCTTCGGCGGATGCGCTGCCCAGTGTACTGCCCAGGCCGCCGAATAGGACGCCCATCAGGACCGCCCCGGTGACCACGATTGGTTTTCCGATTTGCATGAAACTCTCCCTACGTTGACCCGTGCCCTCCCCGCAGGACTTGAACCGCCACTTCCGGTCCCCAATCCGGTGACGCGGCTGTCGTTCTATACATTCATATTTTGTAGAATGTAATAACCATTGTCAAATTGTGGTTTTTTGACCTACGTCAATTCCCACGGACAAGCATGACCGCGATGGGATCGCCGGGACCGCGATGGGATCGCCGGGACCGCGCCGCCGAGCATAATCCAGCGCCGTGCGCCCCCACTGATCGCGGACCGCCGGGTCGGCGCCGGCCGCCATGAGCAGTTTCACAAGGGCTGGGCGGTTTTTGAAACTGGCGATAATCAGCGGTGTCACCAATTCACCATCCTGCCAATTCAGGGTGGCACCGGCCTTAAGCAACATCCGGGCGATCCCCGCATGGCCGTCGCGGGCGGCGAAGATCAGGCCGGTATTGCGGACGCTGTCATGAGCGTCGGGATCGGCGCCGGTCTTCAACAGCACCGCGACGCGGACCGAATCGCCGGCCTTTGCGGCCATGACCAAGGGCGGGTCGGGGGCCGCCCAAACAATGGCGGAACGTCCCAGAACCAGCAAAAATCCAATGATCACAAATGCTTTTCGGCGCATGGCCGGACAGTCTACACCACGACGCGGCGCGGCGTTGTCAAACGCGCGTGATCTGCTATGAAAGCGCCATGACCGATACGGCCCCTGCCTCGCCTGACATCACCCCGGAAATTGTTGCCGAGCACGGCCTGTCGCCGGCCGAATACGACAAGGTTCTGGAGATCATGGGCCGCGCGCCGAATATTACGGAATTGGGCATCTTCTCCGTCATGTGGTCCGAGCACTGCTCCTATAAATCCTCCAAATACTGGCTGAAGACCCTGCCCACCGAGGCGCCCTGGGTGATCTGCGGGCCCGGTGAGAACGCCGGCATCATTGATATCGGCGACGGCCAGGCGGCGATCTTCAAGATGGAGAGCCACAACCACCCCTCCTATATCGAGCCCTATCAGGGCGCGGCAACGGGCGTCGGCGGCATTCTCCGCGATGTCTTCACCATGGGGGCGCGGCCCGTCGCCAACATGAACGCGCTGCGCTTCGGTCAACCCGATCATCCGAAAACCAAACATCTGGTTGATGGCGTGGTTGCCGGCATCGGTGGTTACGGCAACTGCGTCGGGGTGCCGACGGTCGGTGGCGAATGCACCTTCCACGCCGCCTACGACGGCAATATCTTGGTCAACGCCATGACCGTCGGTATTGCCGATACGGACAGAATTTTCTATTCGGCGGCGTCGGGTGTCGGCAATCCGGTGATTTATGTAGGCTCAAAAACCGGCCGCGACGGCATCCACGGCGCGACCATGGCCTCGGCCGAGTTTTCCGGCGATTCCGATGAAAAACGCCCGACGGTCCAGGTCGGCGATCCGTTCACGGAGAAGCTTTTAATCGAGGCCTGCCTGGAGCTCATGCAGACCGATTGCATCGTCGGCATCCAGGACATGGGCGCGGCGGGCCTGACCTCATCGGCCTTCGAAATGGCGTCGAAGGGCGGCATGGGGGTGGAGCTTAACTTAGACCACGTGCCGCAACGCGAAACCGGCATGACCGCCTATGAAATGATGCTGTCGGAAAGCCAGGAACGCATGCTGATGGTGCTGAAACCGGGCAGCGAGGATCAAGCCCGGGCGATCTTTGAAAAGTGGGAATTGGACTTTGCCATTGTCGGCACACTGACGGATACGGGGCGTATGGTGCTCACCCACCACGGCGACACCGTCGCCGACCTGCCCATCGACCCGCTGGCCCTGGCCTCGCCGGAATACGATGAGACGGACCGCCCGTGGACGCCGACGCCGAAACCGGCTGGCATCGATGCGGAAAGCGTGCCCGCCCCGAACGATCCCCTGGAGGCGCTGAAAAAACTCATGGCGGCGCCCGACATGGCATCGAAACGCTGGATTTGGGAACAATACGACCACATGGTCATGGCCGATACCATGGGGCCGGGCCGGCCCGGCGGCGATGCCGCCCTGGTCCGCGTCCACGGCACCCAAAAGGCCTTGGCCATCGCCACGGATTGCGCGCCGCGCTATTGCCAGGCCGACCCGGTGGAAGGCGGCCGCCACGCCGTCGCCGAGGTTTGGCGCAACATCACGGCGACCGGCGCCCGGCCCTTGGCGATCACCGACTGCATGAACTTCGGCAACCCCGAACGCCCTGAAATCATGGGCCAGTTCGTCGGCGCTATCGAAGGCATGCGCGATGCCTGTTTGGCACTGGACTTCCCTGTCGTCTCGGGCAACGTCTCGCTCTACAACGAAACCAACGGCCAAGCGATCCTGCCGACCCCGGCGATCGGCGGTGTCGGGCTGATCGACGACAGTGCAAAAGCCGTCGGCCTGGCGCTACCGGCGGCAGGCCTCAACCTGATCCTTATCGGCAAGACCGCCGGTCATTTGGGCCAGTCCATGTACCTGCGCGAAATCGAAGGCCGCGAAGAGGGCGCGCCGCCGCCCGTCGATCTGGCTGCCGAGCGCCGCAACGGTGACTTCGTCCGCGGTCAAATCGACGCCGGCACCGTCGCCGCCTGCCACGATCTTTCCGATGGCGGCCTTGCCGCCGCCACCGCCGAGATGGCCCTGGCCGGCAATATCGGCGTTAGTCTGGACGCGGCCGACGCCGACACCGTTCCCCTGCATGCCTGGTTGTTCGGTGAAGATCAGGCCCGCTATCTGATCGCGACGGAAGACGCCGACGCTGTCTTAACGGCCGCGCAAACCGCCAGCGTGCCGGCCGCCGTCGTCGGCACATCCGGCGGGGATAGCCTAAGCGTTGGCGGCTTTGCCGTGGCCATCGCGGAAATCCGCGACGCTCATGAAAACTGGCTGCCGGCATTCATGGCGCTCGGCTGATCCGACCCCCGGCGACCCGCCCCGAAAACCTTTTTCAGCAATACTTCTCCGGCCCGCCCCACTGGCCCGTGGAATAGCGATCGCCGTGGCACCAGCCGATGGGCAGGCAGGCATCGATGGCGGCCAGATCACTGTCGCTGAGAACGATATGCGCGCCGGCAGCCAACTCCTCCAAATGGGCGATGGAACGCGTGCCGGGGATCGGCACGATGTGGTCGCCCTGATGCAGCAACCAGGCGATGGCCAGCGACGAGGTTCTGACGCCCATGTCGGCGGCCAAGGTCCGAAAGCCGTCGGTGGCGGCCAGATTGCGGCCGTGATTGGGCTCCAGAAAGCGCGGATTAACCTTCATGAAGTCCAAGGTCTGACAAGTCTCATAGGATATCGGCGTATCGGTCAACAAGGCGCGGCCGACCGGGCTGAAGGCGACCAACGTCGTGCCGATCTCGGCGGTTTTCTGGATCAATCCCATTTCCGGCGACCGCGTCGACAGGGAATATTCCGACTGCACCGCACCGATCGGCGTCACCGCCTGGGCCAGCGCCAATTGGGTCGGTGCGATCTCCGAAAAACCAACCTGACGGGTCTTGCCGGATTTGACCAGGCCGGCCAGGGTCTCGGCGACCTCTTCGATGGGCCGGTCCGGGTCGCGCCGGTGGACATAGAACAGCTCGACCTGATCGACGCCGAGGCGTTCCAGGGATTTATCCAATGACTCGCTGAGATGCTCCGGGCTGTTGTTGAACACCCGGTTGCCGTCCGGGTCGCGGGTGATCCCGGCCTTGGTGGCAATCTTGAACATGTCCTGGGCCTGGGCGCCCTGTTTGCTCAGGAACGCGCCGATGCGGTTTTCCGATTTGCCAAGACCGTAGGCGTTCGACGTGTCCAAATGATCGATGCCGAGATCAAGGCACCGCGTGAGGATCGCCTGCGAGCCCTCCTCCGTCGCCGGACCATAAAAATCCGTGAAGGACATGGCGCCGTAACCGACGGGAAAAACAGGCGTGCCGAGTTGGCCGAATTTACGATTTTGCATGTATTGGATCCGTTCAGGTTAGGTGTTGGAACTGATTTCCGGTTCGGCGTTGTCGCTGCCCACACGGATGACCAGTTTGCCGAAGTGTTTTGCGCTGCGCATGCGGTGGAAGGCTTCGCGGGCGTCTTCAAAGGCGAACTCTTCATCAATCACCGGGCGAATTTGATGCGCCGCCATGAACGCCGTCATGTCCAGGAACATGGCGCGCGAGCCCACATAGATTCCGCGGACACTGAGCGATTTGCGCATGATGTCCGTCGGCACGATCTCGCCGCCGGCGCCGGTCAAGACGCCGATCAACTGGATCGCACCGCCGACCCGCACAGCGGCGATGGAATTCTGCAAAGTGCCGGGGCCGCCGACCTCGACCACCCGATCGACACCAACCCCGTCCGTCGCGTCTACAACCGCCGCCGCCCAATCGGGCGTGGTCCGGTAGTTGATCACCGCACCGGCGCCCAGGTCCTTGATGCGGGCCAATTTATCATCGCTGGACGATGTGACGATGGTGTTCACGCCCATGGCGGCGCAGAACTGCTGGGCAAACACCGACACCCCACCTGTACCCAGCAACAGCACCGTCTCGCCGGGCTGAACCGGGTCGGCCCTGGTCAGCGCATGCCACGCCGTCAACGCCGCACAGGGCAAGGTTGCGGCTTCCGTATCGCTCAGGTAATCCGGCGTTGGCACAAGGCCATCGGCATTCAACACCACATGTTCGGCCAAAACGCCGGGAATGGCGCCACCCAAGGCCGAAGCCATGGCCGCCGGTGAGATCGGCCCATCGGCCCAATCTTGGAAGAAACAGCTCATGACCCGGTCACCGATGCCGAGCCCGTCAACGCCCGTGCCGACGGCTGTCACGGCGCCGGCGCAATCGGAATTGGGACTCATGGGAAATGCAATGTTCCGGGCCACCGGCTCTTCGACAGTCGACAGATCGCGGTAATTCACGGAACTGGCACCGACGCTGACCAATACCTGGCCCGGTCCCGGTACCGGCGTGGTCCGCTCGTTCATGGCCAGAGCCTCGGGCCCGCCGTCAGATACGATTTCCCATGCTCTCATGATATTCCCCTCAAAACTTCGCCGCTAATTTGACGCCTGATCATCCACGTACCCTTGATTGACATCTTCCTCAATGGCCAATTCAGCGCGCTCGGCGGACGAACCATAGCCGCCGCCGCCCGGCGTCCGCACCAAAATCTGGTCGCCCTTGTTCAAGATATGTTGGGTCCGGTGGTTGATCGCCTCACCGTTTACTCTGAGATCACCGCTGCCGCCTTCACTGCCGCCGTCGACCCCCGGCGCCGCGACGCGGGTGCGTTCGGCCATAAACATCACGGCGATGGGGGCATCCGACGTGCTCTCCATGATGATGTCCTGACCAAGGCCACCACGGTGCCGGCCGGCACCGCCGGAACCGGCGCGCAGTTTCTTTTCATGAAATACCAACGGCGCGTTGCGTTCCGCCACTTCGACCGGCGTTGATGAGATATTGGACGGCCAACTGAGGCAACTTTCCCCGTCCTTGTCGGCCAAGGCCCCCATGCCGCCGTTGAAGAACAAGACGTTGGCATAGGCCGAACCGTCGCCCCGGTGGCCGGTCTGGGTGATCGCCCACAAGGGTGATCCGGCGCCGGCCATGACCCGGTCCGGCACGGCTTGGCCCAGCGCCCCGAAGACCACCACGGGCACATAATGCCCAACGCTGGCCCGTGCCGAGACGGCAGAGGGATACTGCGGGTTAACCAAACAGTTCTCTGGTGCCGTCACGGTGATCGGCCGGAACATGCCGTCGTTGTTGGCCAATTCCGGCAACAGGGCACACTTCACGGCATAGGCGGTCATCGCATACGTGTAGGTCATGGGACAGTTGACGGCGCGCGGCTGGGCCGGCGTGGTGCCGGTGTAATCGGCGGTGATGGTATCGCCGTCAACGCTCAGCGCAATCTGGAAACGGAACGGAATATCCATGCCGTCGGTCTCCATGGCGTAATGGTAAACCCCGTCGGGAACGTCCGAAATGGCGCCGCGCATGGCCGCCTCACAGCGCCCGAACAGCTCATCGGCCAGACCCTGCAGATCGCCGAGCCCGTAATCATCCATCAGCGCCAACAGCCGTTCAGCCATCAGGCCACCGGCGCCCGCCTGAGCCCAGATATCGCCCATGGTCTGATCCGGGGTGCGCACGTTGAGGCGGATCATGCGGACCAGAAAGTCGTTCACCTGGCCACCTTCAGCCAATTTGGTCAGGGGGATCTGCAGGCCTTCTTCGTAGATTTCGCGCGCCTCCAGGGCCCGGATGCGGCCACCGATGTCAGGCACGTGCGATGTCGTCGCGGCAAAGGCGACCAACCGGTCACCCAAAAATATCGGCTGGACGATGCAGACATCCGGTAAATGCCCGGTGCCCTTCCACGGATCGTTGGTGATCAGGATATCGCCGGGCGCCATATTGTCGGCGCCGATGGCGTCCAGGAAATGCCGGACCGTGGCCGGCAGGGTGGCGATAAACGACGGGATCGAGCCCGAATTCTGGGCCAGCGAGCGGCCGCGGGCGTCGGTCAACACGCAGGCGAAATCGTTGGCCTCGTTCGACAGGGTCGAGAACGCTGTCCGCACGATCGCCTTGGCGGCCTCATCGACAATCGAGATCAGGCGGGTCCACAGAACCTCCAAGAGGACGGCATCGAATGTGTCGGCTGTCTGTCCGGCTTTCATGTCATGTGTCCCTCATGGCCCCGTCATGCCCCCGTCATGTCCCGGCGTCGCGACTTGGCAATTGCACAACAATATTGCCGCTGTCCCAAACCAGCGCCTCGGCGCCTGGCCCGATAATTAACGTTGAACCCGATTCCTCAACAATGGCCGGGCCCGCGATGGCCGTACCGGCGGCCAGGCGGTGCCGGGCGTAAATGGGCGTGTCGACAAATTCGCCGATCTCCTGAAAATAGGCCGGCCGGGTGCGGACAGGGTCATCACCGGGCGCCTCCGCCGCCACCTTGCGGACCGCCGCAGCGCCGGGCACCGCGACCCGTGCCGACAGGCGGGCGTTGATAAACTCGATAGGCACATCAGGCGGGGTCCGATTGAAACGCTTGCGATAGGCGGCCTCAAAAGCCGCCGCCAGGGCGCCGCGGTCTTCGTCGCTGCGGTACGGCCCGGCCGGCAGATCAACAACCAGATCGAACCCCTGACCGACAAATCGGCCATCCGCCAGGCGATGAAAGACGGTGTCATCCGGCGGCAGGCCGGTGCCGGCCAAGACGGTCTGGGCCTCTGATTCCAGTCGCCCATAGGCGGACTCCAGGGCGCCCAGATCGCCGTCCGCCAGCGCAAACCCAATGGTCGCGACCCGGTCAACCCGGGCCGGCGCGACCAACAGTCCAAGCGCCGAGGCAACCCCGGCTGCCGGCGGACAGACCAGGCGTCTGAGACCCAGTTTGCGGGCCACCCCATAAGCGTGGACCGGGCCGGCACCGCCGGTACATAACAGCGCAAACCCGCGCGGGTCGCGGCCCTGTTCGGCGATATGCACCCGGGCTGCGCTGGCCATGCTTTCGTTGACGATATCGTGGATGCCCCAAGCCAGCGCCGTCGGCGTCAACTCGGCCGACGCCGCCAGCTTTGCAAGCGCCGCCCTGCCGGCGTCCGTATCGATATCCACATTGCCGTCGGCGAAACCCGCCGCATCCAGATACCCGAGCGCGAAATCCGCATCGGTGACGGTCGCGTGGGTGCCGCCCAAGCCATAGCTGGCCGGCCCCGGATCGGAACCGGCGCTTTCCGGCCCGACTTTCAACAGGCCCAGCGCGTCCAGACGCGCAATGGACCCACCACCGGCACCGATCTCAATCAGTTCGACGGTGGAGATGCGGATCGGCAGGCCACTGCCCTCGGCAAAGCGTTTTTGGCGGGCCGCCTCAAAGGCATATGCGGTGCGCGGCGCGCCATTTTCGACAAGCGACAATTTCGCCGTCGTGCCGCCCATGTCGAAGGCCAGCAAATCACCGGGATCGTCAGCCGTGGCCAATTCGCGGCCGAAGAAGGCGGCCGCCAGAGCGCCGGCGGCGGGGCCCGATTCCAACATTTCCACGGGCACCCGCTTGGCCTCGTCGAGATGCGTCAGACCGCCTGCCGAGAGCATCAAATGCAGCGGCGCGGTGATCCCGCGCTCGGATGATTGCCGGGACAGGGCCTCCAAATAGCGCTCGGCCAAGGGCTTGATAAAAGCGTTGGTGACCGTCGTCGAGGCCCGTTCGAACTCGCGGATTTCCGGCGCCACGTCGCTGGAGATGGACAGGCTGAGGTCGGGGACGGCTTGGCGCAGTATTTCGAGAGCCTGGCGCTCATGGCTGGCGTCGGCATAGGCGTGCAGGAACACCACAGCCAGCGATTCGACGCCCGCCGCGGCCAACGCCCGGGCCGCCTCGCGAAGGCCCACTTCATCCAAGGGCGTCAGTTCGACGCCCGCCGCATTGATCCGTTCGGCAACCTCGCGGCGGCGCTGGCGCGGCACCAGAGGCGGCGGCTTGGCAATGGCCAGATCGTAGAGTTCGTATTTGCGCTCGCGGCCGATTTCCAAGACGTCGCGGAATCCCGCCGTCGTTATCAGCCCGGTCAGCGCGCCCTTGCGCTCTATCAAGGCATTGGTGAACAGGGTCGTGGCGTGGACCAGCCGCGCGCATTGTTCAGGCGCCAACCGATCATCGGCAAGGATCGCGTCGAGCCCTTCCATGACAGCCCGTGCCGGGTCGTCGTGCGAGGTCAAAACCTTGCGGCTCATCTGGCGGCCCGTATCCGGGTCGAAGGCGACGACATCAGTGAACGTCCCGCCGATATCTATACCTAACGCGAAACCGCTCACGCCGCCCCCTGCCATTTCATGAATTCCATCTCCGGCATACTTAGCCGAGGCTCTCGAGCCCGGCAAGTGAGCCGATTGTGCAGGCACAAACATTTGGGCTAGCATGCTGGGCGATACCTAATCTCAGGGCCCGCCGTATGACCGAACCAATCAAAGAGCCAAAGAAAGACAACTGGCCGCGCACGGAACACGGGACCATTGACTGGGAGGTTGTGTTCGAGCGGCCGAAAGACGGTTTGATCGCCCTGGTCGAGCTGTCACCGAACGCCGAAGGGTTGACGCGGATCAGCAAACTCATCGTCAAGAGCCTGTTCAGCCGTGACAACGACGCCGAGACCCGGGTTCGGTTTGAGCGCGAAGTCGATGAGATCATGGTCAATTCAAACACCACGGAGAACGCCTTCGCCCTTGAACCGCGGAAGGTATTGATCGCCGCGCTGTTGCGCGAGATCAAAACAAATCGCCTTCTCAGCGCGTCGTTCCATATTGCGCGTCTGAAGGAAAACAAAAAATTGGAATCCGAAGCGGATGCCGATGAGCGCCGCGCCGATGACCCGTCAAACCCGATGGTTGCCGAACCGTATTCCGCCGACACCCGCGAAGCCCCGCCGTCCCCCGAGGCCGCCTTCAATATGGCATTGACCGAGATGCTGGCGCACCGCATGTCAGTTCTGTGCCGGAATGTGAAGCAGGACCATCTGATGGGCCGACCGCTGCCGTTCGCCGTGTCGCACGCCTTCGCCGAACGTATGTTGACATTGGTCCGCGATCATATGGCGCTGGACATGCAGGCGGCTTGCCGCACCTTCATCCGGCAGGCCGAAAACCAACCGCCGACGCACCAGGTGGACTTTATCACCAAGAGCATGGAGAGCCGCCAAAGCCGTCAGATCATTTGGGCCTCGTGGCAGAGCGTCTGGGCCGATTACACCCAGCAACGCGACCCCCCGGAGAAACCCAAGGAGGAAGAAAAGAAGGGGTTGCTGGGCGTGTTCAAAAAACAAAAATCACAGCCCGAATGGATGGACGATCCGTTAACCATAGACGAATGGGAAGACGCCGTCGCCATGACCAAGCAAGCCAACACCTTGGCGGCCAAGCTGTGGGCGGATTTGACGGCACCTTCGGAGATATTCCAGCCGCCCACGGATGACGACAACAAGCTGCTTATGAACCTGTTCGCACGGACCCCCAGCGCCATGGAAAAACAGATCGGCGCGGTCCGCCAGATCGCCGAGCAGGGCGGCAACCATGCGAAGATCTTCGCCGACTATCAACAGGGCAAGGATATCGATCTGCCGCTTTTGGTGGCGATCTGCCAACGGCCCGATCTGTTTTTGGACAACGGCATGCTGAAAGACCTTATGCGCAGCTTTCCCGACAGTATGCGTCGCGAACGATTTGAATTGGTTTTGAGGTACTTCGAAGATCAGCAGTAATTGGCTGCGCCGGACAAAGCCGGCCATAACCCTTTGCAGCGAAGGGTTGACGATGGCGGCGGATGTCGCCATATCCTTGGTCAAGGTGTGTGACGACGCGCGCGTCTTGGCGACAAACGGCTGAAATCGAATAAGGCTCACTGTTATGGCGATGGCCGCCTCTGAAATTGAACGTTTGATCAAGGACGGCGTGCCCGACGCCCAAGTGACCATAGAGGACTTGCGCGGCGATGGTGACCATTATGCCGCGTATGTTATTTCTCCGGCCTTTGCCGGCAAAAGCCGCGTCCAGCAACACCAAATGGTCTATCAGGCGCTTCAGGGGCGCATGGGCGGTGAGCTGCACGCACTTGCCCTCCAGACCAGCACTCCCGAAGACAGCGATTAGGAAACAGAGGAAATATCATGTCAGACAATCCAACTTTTGACCGCATCCAAGGTGAAATCGACGAAAACGAAGTCGTCTTGTTCATGAAGGGCAGCCCGATGATGCCGCAGTGCGGTTTCTCCGCCGCCGTCTCCCATGTGCTGTCGACCCTGCAGGTCAAGTTCAAGGGTGTCGATGTCCTCCAGGACATGGAAATCCGCGACGGCATCAAGCAATTCTCAAATTGGCCGACCATCCCGCAGCTCTATGTAAAAGGCGAGTTTGTCGGCGGCTGTGACATCGTCCGCGAAATGGCCGAGTCCGGTGAATTGGAAAAGGTTTTCGAAGAAAAAGGCGTCGCCCACGCGTAATTGGGCGCAAGAATTGGCCGTCACGGCGGAAAACCGCCGGTAAGGTCATAAAAAGACTCCGATGTTTCCCAGGGAGTCTTGAGGGAAGGGCCGCACCACGCCGAAACCGGCGCGGGCGGCTCTTTTTGTCGTTGGGCGCGGAAGTCTGGGTGGCGGTTGAAGAAAATCGTGCCGGACGCTATAATTTGAAGGCTCGAAATGGACGTACGGGCAGATAGGATCAAGAACGCCATATGTCGGAAATAGCCTCCGTTTCCGCCGGCCAACGGGCACGGCTTGTGTTGGATGCGCAGCGCCGCGTTGATCAACAGCGCGCCGACGTGGTCCAGGGTCGCCTGGACGCCTTTTCCGAGGCCCAGCGGCGGACCCAGATCATCGAACAGCAGGTCACGCTGCAAGAGCAGCGCATCCGCGACCGGCGCAACGATCAGGAACTCGAGACCGCCCAGGCCCGGCAAGTCGACGAAGAGCAGAGCATCCTCGACACCATCGACAACGATTCCCTGTTCCAGCGCGACCAGGACCAGATTCTCGGTGAATTGAACGATGCCCGCGACAGCCGGGAAGGCACCGAAGCTCTCCTTGTCCGCGACCTGCAAGGCGCCCGCAACGATGTCCTGGAACTGGACGCCCAAGCGCAGCGCGCCGATGATATCCGCAATGCCCTGAACGACCGCCAGGCCCGGATCACCGAGCGCCGCGCCGCCGAGCGCGACGAGGAAATCCGCCAGCAGATCGATTTGCGGGTCTCGCTGGACCGCATCGACGACAGCGGCACCCGGCCGCTGAGGCCGCAAGACACGCCAACCGGCGGGATCGTTGACGTCAGCGCCTGAGACCGGTTCTCACAATGACCGCAAACAAAAAGCCCCGCGTTTCCGCGGGGCTCGATGTTTGCGCGCTGTGAAAGGCTCTAGCGCGAGTAATATTCGATCACCAGATTCGGTTCCATCTGGACCGGGTAAGGCACATCTCCGAACTTCGGCACCCGGATGAACTGGCCTTGCAGTTTGTTATGGTTGACTTCCATGTAGTCGGGCACGTCGCGCTCGGTGCTTTCGATGGCCAGCAGGACCATCGGCAGTTGGCGCGATTTTTCGCGGACTTCGATCACGTCGCCTTCCTTGACCCGGTAGGACGGGATGTTGACCTTCTTGCCGTTGACCTTGACGTGGCCGTGGTTGACGAACTGGCGCGCCGCGAACACGGTCGGCACGAACTTCATGCGATAGACCACGGCGTCCAGGCGCTGCTCCAGCAAGCCGATCAGGCGCTCAGACGTGTCGCCCTTGGCCTGCGAGGCTTCCGTGTAATAACGGCGGAACTGTTTTTCCGAAATGTTACCGTAATAGCCCTTGAGCTTTTGCTTGCCCTGCAGCTGCAGGCCGAAATCCGACGGCTTGCGGCGGCGTTGGCCGTGCTGGCCGGGGCCGTATTCGCGCGTATTGACAGGGCTTTTCGGACGTCCCCAAAGGTTGACGCCCAAGCGGCGGTTAATCTTGTATTTGGATTTGACCCGTTTGGTCATGATGCACCCCTCATTTTTCCGGGTGTTATTTTCTAATCCCGTTAGCCAGATCCCGCGACGTTGCGGGGGCGGGACACAGGCGAAACTCAGCCGCTGGTCCACTTCCGGGCGTGAAGGCGCGCAATATAAGCGAAAGCGCAGACCTGTCAACAGCCTGGACAGCTGATTGAATGTATCTATAGGATCATTGTTCATGGCTATAAATACGACGTATCTCCGGGCTTTCCACGCGGTCGCTATCGAGGGCGGCTTTTCAAAGGCGGCCCGCGCGCTGCGCGTCTCCCAGCCGACCCTGTCCCAGCAGGTCCGGGCCTTGGAAGACCGCTACGGCGTGCGCCTGTTTGAACGCGGCGGCCAGCGGGTCAAACTGACCGAACTGGGCCGTGATTTGTTGACCACAACGACGCGGATTTCCGCCGCCGTCGATGAGGCGGAGCTGATGCTGCAAGGCGGACGCGACGTGGTCAGCGGGCATCTGCGGCTCGGCGCCGTCGGACCGCAAAAGATTGTCCAACTTATGAGCGCCTTCCGCGACCGCTATCCCGACCCCAACCTGAATTTAATGACCGCCGGCAATCCCGATTTGTATCGGGCGCTGCGCGACCGTGAGATTGACCTGGCCGTTGTTGCCGAGCCGCCCGATGAAAACGAATTCCATGCCGTCGTCGTCACCGATGAGCCGGTGATCGCCATGGTCGCCAAGGACCACGCCTTTGCCGGGCGCAGCGCGACGACATTGGCGGAACTGGCCGCGCAACCGCTGGTGCTGCGCGACCAGGGCATGATGATCCGCCGCATCGTCGAGGACGCCTTTGCCGCCGCCGGGCTGGAAATGGGCAATTACATGGAGGCCGATGGCTGGCATACGCATCATGAGATGGTCGCCGCCGGGCTGGGCATTGCGATCCTGACGACGGCCGACGCTGGCGACGACCCGCGCTTCAAGATGTTGCCGATCTCGGATGTCGCCTTGAGCAATCCCGATTGGCTGATCTGCCTGAAGGCCCGCGCCCGCATGCCCATCGTCAAGGCCTTCTTTGAGGTCGCCAATGAGGCCAATACCCCATGACCTGTAACTCCATGACCTGTAACTCCATGACCTGCATCTCATGACCGACACCTCTGGGATCAAGGCCCTGGCGTTTGATTACTACGGCACCATCGCCGATAAGCTGGCCCTGGCCAGTGAGATCGACCGGGCGTTTCCCGGCAAGGGCACGGCATTTACCAAGCTCTGGTTCGCGCAGACCCAGCGCTATTGCTTTCAAAACGGCATGATGGAGCGCCACATCCCGTGGAGCGATCTGACCATCAGCGCTTTTAACTTTGCCTGCAATGAGATGGACATGACCGTCACCGATGCGGTGCGCGACCGATGGATCGAGGCCGACGCCCATCTGCCGGTCTACGCCGACGCGCCGGCGGCGCTTGGCCGTCTGGCGGCGAAGTTTGACCTTTATGTACTGTCCATGGGCTCGCCCTGGATGATCGAACAATCCCAGGCCGGTGCCGGCATCGCCGAGCACTTCAAGGGCGTCATCAGCGCCGAGCCGCACAAGGTCTACAAACCGGGACGCGCGGCCTACGAGCTGGGCCAGCGCGAAATCGGCGTCTCCGTTGAGGAACTGGGGTTTGTTTCCGGCAATTCCTTCGACGTCATCGGCGCCGCCAACTACGGCTACCCGACCATCTGGGTGCGGCGCTACGGCCAGGCTCTGGATGAATTGGGTCTGAAGCCGGATATCATTGTCGGCGATTTGACCGAGATGGCGAACCGGCTGAGGGCCTAAGCCTCCAACTCCGCATCCCAATACAGAAAATCGCGCCAACTTTCGTGCAGGAAGTTGGGCGGGAAGGCACGGCCGCGTTCCTGGAGTAGGTGGTTGGACGGGCGGACCGGCTTGCGGACCGGGTACATGCCGACGGTTTTCGGCAGCCGGTGGCCCTTGCGCAAATTGCACGGCGCGCAAGCGGTGACGACGTTGTCCCAGGTGGTGCGGCCGCCGCGGGCGCGCGGGATCACGTGATCGAAGGTCAGGTCCTCGGCCCGGAAGCCGCTGGCGCAGTACTGGCACGAGAAACTGTCGCGCAGAAAAACATTGAACCGGGTGAACGCCGGTTTGCGGTGCAAGGGGATATAGTGCTTCAGCGCGATGACGCTGGGCAGGGGCATGGCGAAGCTGGGCGAATGGACCTGATGGTCGTATTCGGAGACCACGTTGACGCGGTCCATGAACACGGCCTTGACGGAATCCTGCCATGACCACAGCGACAGGGGGAAGTAGCTCAACGGCCGGAAATCGGCGTTGAGGACCAGGGCCGGATGGGTGCCTTCAGCCGTCGACACAACAACTCTCCCTCTTTGCGAATAGAAGGATACAACATGTTGTGAATTGGTGGCAAATGAGTGGACGTGCGGTTCGGCATATATCTGGGTGAGGTCCCGGGATGGCCCCGGGAGGAAACCGCGTATCTTTGATGCGCGGTTTGTGGCGGGACCGATGTGCCTTCTCAGCGTTGGCTCAGGCGATCATTCGGGGTTGTTGGACACATCGATCTGGCCAACCCGGCCATCCCCAGACCTCACGCTTTGATGTGCCGAACCGCACGTCAGCCTTGCGGCAGCGGCACGCCGAAGCATTCGGCCAGGAATTCCATGCCCATCATGATGCCGCGGTCATCCAGGCCGTGCCCCAGATCAGGCCGCAATTCAAAGCGCGCGTCGATACCGACACCGGCCAGGCCGCTGACCGCGTCCATCAAAGAACTTGACGGCACCACGTCATCGGCTTCGCCGTGCACCAACATCACCGGTGGTTTGGATTTAATCTCACTGGCCAGCAAGTCGGCGCCGACCAACCGACCCGAATACCCGGCGATGCCGGCCAATTGCTTTTCCCGGCGCAAGCCCACATGCAAAGACATCATGGCGCCTTGGGAAAATCCGACCAGGGCCGTTTCGGCTTCGCTCAGGCCATGGGCTTCGATCTGTTGGCTGATGTAATGATCCAGGGTCGGCGCCGCCGCCTGGACGCCCGGAAACCGATCGGCGTTGGGATCGGAAAGCGAGAACCACTGATAACCGAAGTCCGCCATGTCGAACTGTTCCGGCGCGTTCGGCGACACGAACTTGGCGTCGGGCAGAACGCGGGCAAAATAAGGCGCCAGGCCAATCAGATCGTTGCCGTCGGCGCCGACGCCGTGACAGAAGATGACCAGTTGCTTGGCCGAGCCGCCGGATGCCGGCTCCTGGGTCGGCCCGTGCAATTCAATGATGTCGCTCATGGTGCCTCCGTGATTTTCTCAACGATGTTTGTACCCATAACACGGCGCCTATTGCCACCCCGTTAACGGCACGCCACTCTTACCCATGACCATTGTCACCCGTTTTGCGCCCAGCCCGACCGGGCTTCTGCATTTGGGCCACGCCTATTCGGCGCTGTTCACGGCCGAACGAGGCGGGCGCTTTTTGCTGCGCATTGAGGACATTGATAAGGGCCGGTGCCGCGACGAATTCGAGGCGGCGATTTTTGAAGACCTGACTTGGCTGGGCCTAATCTGGGAGATCCCGGTTCGGCGTCAGTCTGACCATATGGACGACTACGCCCGGGCGTTGCAGCGCTTGGATGCCATGGACCTTCTCTATCCCTGCTTTTGCACCCGCAAGGATATCCAGGCGGAAATCGACGCGGCCGGCAACGCACCGCACGGCCCCGATGGTCCGCTCTATCCCGGTATTTGCCGAACCATGGACGGGCGTGAGCGGGCCGAACGCCTGGCCGCCGGCGAGGCCCATGCGCTGCGGCTGAAAACCGACGCGGCGCAACACCAAGCCGGCGCACTGACATGGCATGATGCGGACGACGGCGTGCAGACCGCCCAACCCGAGGTGTTCGGCGACATCGTCCTGGCCCGCAAGGATACGCCGACGAGCTACCATCTGGCGGTCACTGTGGATGACCACCTGCAGGGCGTCACCCTGGTCACCCGGGGCAATGACCTGTTCGCCGCCAGCCATGTCCACCGTCTGCTGCAGGCGCTTTTGGATCTCGACACGCCGGCCTACCACCACCACCGGCTGCTCACCGGCGCCGACGGCAAGCGGTTTGCCAAGCGCGACAAGTCTCTGACGCTTCAAAGCCTGCGGGCCGCCGGCAAGACGCCGGGCGAGGTCCGGGCCCTGGCCGGATGGGGGAGCTGACCTTGCGCGCGCTGGCTCTCTTAAGTGTTCTAACGTTTTCTCTCAGTGCCACTGCTGATGACACCATCCGCGGCGCATTGGCGCGCGGCGCCCAGGCCACCGTTATCGAGGTGGTCGACGGTGATACGGTGATCTTAAAGCCACCGCCCGCCAATGCCGCCGAGGTCCGTCTTGTCGGCATCCAGGCGCCGAAGCTGCCGCTCGGGCGCAAGGGGTTCAAGGCCTGGCCCTTGTCAGCGGCATCAAAGCGCCACTTGGAGAAACTGGTTCTCAATCGCCGGGTGACGCTTTATTTCGGTGGCACACGGATGGACCGCCACGGCCGCCATCTGGCGCATCTGTTCCGCGACGACGGCACCTGGGTGCAGGGCCACATGCTGGCCGATGGCATGGCTCGGGTTTATTCCTTCGCCGACAACCGCGCCGTGGTGCCGGCCATGTTAGGCCGCGAACGGGCCGCCCGGAAGGCGCGGCGCGGCATATGGGTGCACCCCTATTACGGCATTCGCGACACCGAGCCGGCGAACCTGATGCGCCGCCTGGGCACCTTTCAGATCATTGAAGGTACGGTTTTGGACGCGGCGCGGGTGAAAAGCCGGGTCTATTTGAACTTTGGCGCCGATTGGCGCTCCGACTTTACCGTCACCCTGGACCGCAAGACCCGACGGCTGTTCGATCAAAGCGGCATGGATCCGCTGACCTTCAAGGACAAACGACTGCGCGTCCGCGGCTGGCTACGCAAGCGCAATGGCCCGATGATCGAGGCCAGCCACCCGGAGCAGTTTGAAATCCTACCAACAAAATAAAAAAAAGAACCGGCCCGAAATTCGGGCCGGCAAGTTTGACAGGGAGGTTGCAAGAAACGTGGCTGCTGGGGAGGAAGTGCAGGGAGAGACGTTTCTTGCACCCTCACTATGGCAGGCCCAGGGCCATAAATAAGTGACGGCCGTCACACCCGTTCACATTTATTAACCGCTGGTGCTAACAGAGAGGGATTACGCGGAATTCCTAAGCCGGTGCCGGCTGGTCCTCATCGAAGACGATCACCCGCGCCGGGGCGCCGTCGCTGGCCTCGACCTTGATGGGCAGGCCGATGAACAGCGGCCGCTTGCTTTGGATGTCGCCCATATTGCCCAGATATTCGAACATGATGACGCCCTTTAGAAGCAATTCGATGTGCGAGGTATTTTCTGCCCAATCGGGCATGCGCGCGCCGGTGGCGTAGTCGCGGATGCAATAATCCTGGGGGAAATCATAGGCGATCGCCTTGATCTGCTTGGCGTACAGCCATTGGCAGGCGTCAGCCTCCAAATAGGGCGCGTCAGTCCAGAAATTTAGCTCCTTGACCGAGCGTTGCTGGTCCCAATTGCTGCGCAGGATGGCGATATCGCCGGGGAACACCTGGGCACCGCTGTTTTCCATGTCCGCGGCGGTGATCGCCCGGTTGGGCTCGCCCGGCAGATCGATGACGACGCCCGGCCCGACGGTCATGTCGGGTGTAATAGCGCTGGTGGTGAAGCCGTCCTTGTCGAAATGCTTGGGCGAGTCCATATGCGTGAACGAATGGAAGCTCATGGTCATCTGGGTCGCCTGGTGGGTGTCGCCCGCCTCATAGCTTTTCGCCAACACCCGATCAATGACCCAGCGGCAATGGCCGTCATGGATCGCGATGGACAGATCAACGATGCGCGGCGTCATGGCGTTTTTCCTCCCGGCGAATAGGCGTTGCAATGCCCAGGTACCGGCGCATGATGACGGCGGACATACATCAGGGAAAGCCAAAATATATGAACTTCCGCGACAGAATCGGCGTCGACTGCAGCCGCACGGTGGCGGCCGAGGACGCTGTCGCCTGGGCCAAGACCAATGATGTCACCTACATCGACTGCCAGATTGATATCGCGCCCAATGCACTTGAAAGTTTCGACGACGCCCGCTGCGGTCCGATCCGCGAAGCCTGCGCCGACGCCGGTATTCACATCGGCCTGCACACGCTTTCCGCCGTCAATATCGCCGAGGTCTCACCGTTCCTGCGCGATGCCGCTGATGAATATCTGCGTGCCTATATCGACGCCGCGGCGGGCTTGAACGCCGAGTGGATCGAGGTTCATGCCGGCTATCACTTCACAGACGACAAAGACCTGCGCATGGCGGCCGGCCTGGAACGCTTGAAACGCGCCACCGGCTACGCCGAGGAAAAGGGCGTCCAGCTTTTGTTGGAAAACCTGAACTGGGAGCCGGATCTGGCCGAGGTGCATTATCTGGCCCATACGGTCGAAGAATGTCTTTATTATTTCGACGCCATTCAATCGCCGGCTTTGAATTGGTCATTCACCATCAACCACGCCACCTTGGTCCCCGAAGGCATTGCCGGGTTCCTGGACGGCATGCCGACGGCGCGCCTGGCCGAAGTCCGCATCGCCGATAATAATGGTGAATACGAAATCCACATGTTCCCGGGCGACGGCATTATCGATTTCAAAGATGCGTTCCGACGTATCGAGGCGACGGGGTTTACCGGCCACTATATGAGTTCCTATGGGACCATGGACGACATGCTGCGCGGGCGGGACTATCTGGTCAACAATTGTGCGCCCTAGGCTGTCCAACGGACGCCGGGGAGAATGGGAGTACGCAGGAAATGGGCATTCAAGCAGGCATCGTTGGCATGGGCCGCTGGGGACAGGTTTTGGTCAATGCCGTGCATGCGAAAACCGACGTCATTGACGTCGTCGCCGCCTGCACGGGACGCCGCGCCAACGCCGAAAGATACTGCAACGGCAAAGGCATCGAACTGCACGATGACTTGGACGACCTGCTGCATGACACCAGCCTGGATGCCATCATCCTGGCGACCCCGCACGGCCAGCATGCCGATCAGATTGTCGCCTGCGCCGAAGCCGGCAAACACGTGTTCGTCGAAAAACCCTTCACCATGGACAAAGCCAGCGCCGAACGCGCCGCCGCCGCCTGCGCCAAGGCCGGCGTCGTCTGTGCGCTGGGGCATAACCGGCGCTTCCTGCCGGCCATGGCACGGCTTCGGGAAATTGTTGCGAATCGCGAAATCGGCGACGCCCTGCACGTCGAGGCCAACATTTCGACGCCCGGCAACCGCCACGCCGCCGACCATTGGCGTTCCGACCCCGCGCAATGTCCGGCCGGATCGATGACCGGGCTGGGCGTGCACATGACAGATGCCCTGATTTCCGTGCTCGGCCCGATCACCCAGGTGACGGCGACCAGCGAGATCCGCACCCATGGCGACATCTCCAGCCCCGTCACCTTCATGACCCTGCGCTTTCAATCGGGCGCCACGGGAACCTTTTCAACGCTGTTTCAAACAGCGTCCGTGTGGTTCATGCGGGTCTCGGGCAATCAAGGCTGGGCCACGGTGCGCGGCTATCACCGGGTTGCGACGCGGTTGAACCGCGCCGACGAAGTCCTCCAGAACTTCGACAAAACGGACATCGAGCGGGCCGAACTGGAAGCCTTCGCCGCCGCCGTCAGCGGCGGCGCGCCCTACCCCATCCCGCCGGATCAAGCCGTTCACGGGACCGCCGTTTTCGAAGCCATCATCGCTTCTGTGAATTCCGGAAAGCCCGTTTATCTTTAATTCGAAGATTGGCTTTAATTGGCAGGTTGCTGGCGCGCCGACGCCCGCCGGGCCACGAACCGGCGCCACGCGGCATCCAGCCAGGCGTAGGATTTCCCCGTCGCGGCCGGGTAATCGCCACTGCGGTAAAGCGTCGCCATGAACCGGTCCAGATTTCCACCCATGCGCTGATTGATCAGCCAAGTCACCCACGATCCGGACACGTTATAGGCGGCTCGGCGTTTTACGGTTTGGCCAAGCCGCGCCGTGGCAAAAGCCTGTTCCGCGCCGGCCGGCGACCGCACCGGAGCAGCCGGAGCGATGATAGCGGCATGCGCCGCGCGGTGAATGCCGCGCTTATAATTAGGCCAGCCGGGCTGCTCGCCGATGCGGTTCTGGCCGTAAACGGCCAAGCCTTCCTTCAACACCATCGATGCCCAGCCCTGGTTCAAAAGATGCGTCAGTTCGTGGGCCGTGATCGCCGTGCGTTTCGCAATCGTCGTCATGGGAATACGGATTGCCGCGGGCGGAAAATGCCGCCCCACGCCGGTCTTTCGAACGTTCACCGTGACGTGGCCGACGTGGACGCCGAAGAGTTGTTGAAGCTGTAGATATTCCCGCTCGGTCTGATCAGCCAGCCGGCGTAAAGCTTCGGGGTCCAGCTCGGCGCTGTGGTCAACAACCCGAACCGAGCCGTCAATGCTGCGCACCGCGGCGGCGGGTTGGCTCACCGGCGACGTCGTCTGACAGCCCGCCAGCGACACCGACGCGAATACCGAGAAGAATAAAATGCCCAACAAGCGCATGCGCCGAGTGTTCGCCATGCCGCCCCGTTGGGCAAGGGTCAACGATAATGCTGCTTAGGCGGCCTGGGCCTTTGTCACGGCCGCATGCCCGGTCCGATTAGTGACCATGCGGTCATGCAGCACAGTGATAATCCGGCTACCGGTCTTGACGAACAGGAACGGAAACAGCGCGTGCATCAAACAGGCGAAGGCGCCGACAATCATCTGTACAAAAAACCAGCCGGCCGTGCCCAAGTGCTGAAAATAGGTTTCGCCGACGCTGGCCGGGTGTTCGGTAAAAAGGCGCTGCAACATGGGTCGATCTCCGCGATGTGTTGTCGTCTTGGCGCAGGAGAATAGACGGTTCGGCCTGGAAAGTGATTGCAAAGATCACGGAATTTCAACGTATTTTAAAATTAATTATTACAAATTTAGCAAAATACGATATAAAAATTTCATGGATCGATTGGATAAAAAAATTCTGGCCTGTCTACAAGATGATGCAGGGCAGTCCGTTGCCGAGATCGCCGAGCAGGTCGGCTTGTCGTCAACGCCGTGCTGGCGCCGCATTCGAAATTTGGAGGATGCCGGGGTCATCCGCGGCCGGGTCGCCCTGTTGGACCGCGGCAAACTGGATTTGGGCACCACCGTCTTCGTCGGCGTGAAGACCAGCGCCCATAATGAGGAATGGCTGGCGCAGTTCGCCGACGCGGTCGCCGGATTCACCGAGGTCGTCGAGTTTTACCGCATGAGCGGTGATATTGATTACCTGATGAAGGTCGTGGTTGCCGATATCCCGGCCTATGACGATTTCTACAAACGCCTCATCGCCGCCGTCGATTTAAATGACGTGTCGTCCAGCTTCGCCATGGAAGAAATCAAGTGGACCACCGCGTTGCCGCTTGCCGACGCCGTATGATCGTCCTCAGGAGCCCGCATGCGTGTTGATCTGTTCGATTTTGATCTGGCGGCCGAGTTGATCGCCCAAACTCCCGCCGAGCCACATGATGCGGCGCGGATGCTGCATGTCGGTGAAACCCTGAGCGATTCAACGATCAGCGATCTGCCGGCCATGCTGGCGCCCGGTGATGTGTTGGTCGTCAACGACACCAAAGTTCTGCCCTGCCGGCTGACCGGCAAGCGGCGCGACGCGAAGATCGAGGTGACGCTTCACAAGGCCATGGGCCCGGCCGTATGGCGGGCCTTTGCCCGGCCGGCGCGGAAATTGAAAGCCGAAGACGTGATCAATTTCGCACCCGGTTTCTCGGCGACAGTCCTGGGCAAGCGCGCGGCCGGCGAAGTTGAGCTGGACTTCAACGTGTCTGGCGACGATCTGATGGCGGCGCTTGAAGCCCACGGCATGATGCCCCTGCCGCCCTACATCAAACGCAGCGCCGACGGCCGGGACGCGGACCGCGACGCCTATCAGACCCTATTTGCCGCCGAACCGGGCGCCGCCGCGGCGCCGACGGCGGGTCTGCATTTTACCCCGAGCCTCATGGCGACTATCCAGGCCCGCGGGGTCGTGACCATCCGTCTCACCCTGCATGTCGGCGCCGGCACCTTCCTGCCGGTCAAGGTGGATGATACGGACGATCATGTCATGCACGCCGAATGGGCCACCTTGAGCGCCGATGCGGCCGCCATCTTGAACGATGCCCGCGCCGCCGGCGGGCGCATCACGGCAGTCGGCTCGACGGCGCTGCGCACCCTGGAGACCGCCGCCGATGACGCCGGCACCCTGCATCCGTTCACCGGTGAGACGGACCTGTTCATCACGCCCGGTTACCGCTTCAAAGCCGTCGACCGGCTGCTGACAAATTTCCATTTACCGAAATCCACCCTGTTCATGCTGGTCAGCGCGTTTTCCGGCCTGGACCGCATGCAGACCGCCTATAGCCATGCCATGGCGGCCGACTACCGGTTCTTCTCTTACGGCGACGCCTGCCTGCTTGAACCGGACCGCGCGACGTGGGGTAATGCGCCCGAATAGAGGATCGCGCCCATGAAACCATCCGCCGACATCGGCCAGCCATTTGCCCAGGTCGATACGCCCGCCTTGATCGTTGATCTGGACGCCTTTGAGGCGAACCTGAAGACCATGGCCGGGATGATCGATGGCGGCGCGGCAAAACTGCGCGGCCATTCGAAGACCCACAAAAGCCCGATCATTGCCCGCAAGCAGATGGACCTGGGCGCGGTTGGTGTCTGCTGCCAGAAGGTCTCGGAAGCTGAAATTATGGTCAAAGGCGGCATCGACAATGTCCTGGTCAGCAATCAGATCGCCGGCGCGTCGAAACTGGACCGGCTGGCCGATCTCAACCGCCGCGCCTACGTACCCTTCTGCGTCGATCATCCCGACGGTGTCGCTCAGGCCTCCACCGCAGCCGTGCGCGCCGGCGTCACCTTGGATGCCTTGGTTGAGATCGATGTCGGCGCCGGGCGCTGTGGCATTGCACCCGGACAAGCCGCCGTCGATCTGGCGAAGATCATCAACGATGCCGATGGCCTGCGTTTCGCCGGCCTGCAGGCCTACCACGGCAGTGCCCAGCACGTGCGCGCCTACACGGACCGGCACGGGCAAGCGCAACTGGCCGTTGACCATGCCCGCACCACCATTCAGGCCCTCGACGCTGCCGGCTTGGCCTGTGACATCGTCGGCGGTGCCGGCACGGGTACGTTTCAGACGGAAGCCGCCAGCGGCATCTACAATGAACTGCAAGCCGGGTCTTACATCTTCATGGACGCGGATTATGCCCGTAACCATGGCGAGGACGGTGGTGCTTTCGGACGGTTCCAACATGCCTTGTTCGTTGTCGCAGCGGTCATGAGCTATCCCAGCCCGGAACGCGCCGTTGTCGATGCCGGCCACAAGGCCTGCGCCATCGATTCAGGCCCGCCGGAACCTTTCGGCATGCCCGGTGCCAAGGCCACGCGCCTCTCCGATGAACATTCGGTTCTGGAATTATCGGAAGCCAACGACCGGCCCAATTGGGGTGACAAGGTGCTACTCATCCCCGGTCATTGCGACCCAACGGTCAACCTGCATGATCACTATATCTGCGTGCGCGGCCTGCACACGCCAGACGCCCACGTCGAAGACATCTGGCCCGTCGCGGCGCGCGGCGCCTTGACTTAGGCAGCGCCGTTCATGAGCAATCTGACCTTCGACCTGATCAAGACCGACGGCAAGGCGCGCCTCAGCACCTTGATGACGGCGCACGGCCCCATCGACACGCCGGCCTTCATGCCCGTCGGCACGGCGGCGACGGTCAAGGCGATGACGCCGGACGCGGTGCGCGAGACCGGTGCCCAGATCATCCTCGGCAACACCTACCACCTGATGCTGCGCCCCGGCGCCGAACGGGTTGAACGCTTCGGCGGCCTGCACAAGTTCATGAACTGGCCGGGACCGATCCTCACCGATTCCGGCGGCTTTCAGATCATGTCCCTGACCGAGTTGCGCAAGTTGGAAGAAGACGGCGTCACCTTCCGCAGCCACGTCGACGGCTCCTACCACAAGCTGACACCCGAGCGCGCCATGCAGATCCAGCACATGCTGGACGCCGACATCACCATGTGCCTGGACGAATGCACGCCGTTTCCGGCAACGGAAGAGCAAGCCAACGAGTCCATGCAGCTCTCCATGCGCTGGGCCGTGCGCTGCCGCAAAAGTTTCAAGCGGCGTCCGGGATACGGCCTGTTCGGCATCGTCCAAGGCGGCGTCTATGAGGACCTGCGTGAAGAATCGGCAAAGACCCTGAAGGCCATGGAATTTGACGGCTACGCCATCGGCGGCCTGGCCGTCGGCGAGGGCCGCGAACTGATGTTCAAGACCCTGGACGTCACGGTGCCGCATCTGCCGGCCGAGCGGCCGCGCTATCTGATGGGGGTGGGTAAGCCCGAGGACCTGGTCGGCGCTGTGCGCCGCGGCATCGACATGTTCGACTGCGTCCTGCCGACCCGGTCCGGCCGCACCGACCAGGCCTTCACCCGGCGCGGCACGGTGAACATGCGCAATGCGCGCCACCGCGACGACGCCAGGCCGATCGATCCCGATTGCCAATGCTACGCGTGTAAGAACTATTCGCGCGGCTACCTGCATCACCTGATCATGGCCAAGGAGATCTTGGCCGCCATGCTGCTGACCTGGCACAACCTGCACTACTACCAGGAACTCATGGCCGCCATGCGCGCCGCCATCGCCGAAGGCGGCCTGGACGCCTTCACCGCCGTCTTCGCCGCGGAACAGGCGGCGGGGGATTTGGACGAGGTTTGACGCCGCCGTCCCGGCCTGAAAACATGGAGATGCCATGACCGACAACATTTACGACAACCTGACCCAGTTGGGCAGCGGCGGCGGGTTGCCCGATTCGCCCGACGAAGCCGTGCTGGAGGCCGTACCTAATCCGCATCAGGAGACGGCGTATCTGGTGCGCTTCACGTGCCCCGAATTCACCTCGCTGTGTCCGGTCACCGGGCAGCCGGATTTCGCCCACTTCGTCATTGATTACGTGCCCGAGGACAGCATTGTCGAAAGCAAATCGCTGAAACTGTTCCTGGGCTCGTTCCGCAACCACGCGGCGTTTCATGAAGATTGCACAGTCGGCATCGCGAAACGCCTGATCGAGACCATCGAGCCGGCCTGGCTGCGCATCGGCGGTTATTGGTACCCGCGGGGCGGCATGCCCATCGACGTGTTCTATCAGACCGGCCCGGCGCCCGACGATGTCTGGATCCCCGATCAAGGCGTCGATGGTTACCGGGGCCGGGGATGAGCGTGACATGACCATGTCCATGGCCCGGCTGATCCGGATTTGCTCGGCGGACACGGTGCTGGCCATCATCGGCACGTTGTTTGCGGTGTTTTCGGTGATTATCAACCAACAATGGGCCGGCGAAAAACAGGCGGTGATCGCTGAGCTGACGGAAAGCCGCGCCAAGATGCTGAATGAGATCGTGCTGGTCGCCGATTCCCGGCGCGAGGCGGTGCGGCTGCGCGACCTGCACACGCTGTATTCCGTGTTGGAAGGCCTGGCCCCGGACCCGGAGGCGCAGGCGAAAACCGTTGAAGAAGCGATCCGGTCATACGAGATCGCCCTGGTCACCATGGCCAAGCACGACACCACGGCGAATTTCGACGAGGTCGCCTTCAAGTTCGAAACCTGGGCGACGCAAGCCCGCGGTGGCGACGCCAAGGCCAGGGTATTGATCGCCCAGGAATTCGTTCGCCTGCTCGGTATCGTCAGCCAGAAATACGTGGCGCTGACCGCCGCCGAACAAAAAGCCGAGCGGGAATTGACGGCGCTGCGCATGCAATCAGCGGAACTGACGACCATTGCCGTCTATCTGCAGGTGTTCGGCCTGATCTTCGTTATGCTGGCGACGATTATCGGTCTGAAGCGGATCGAGTTCGCGGTCCACCCCTGAGGCCGCCATCGCGGCATTACAAATCCCCGTGAGTTGGCGCGGCCCGCGTTGACGGCGGGGAGGGAGACTGCGCAAGCTAAGGCTGAATACGGACTTATGCCGGAGACCGCGTATTGTCACCCCATCGCCTGCCCCTAGCCGCTCGTGTTTTGACCGCCGCCGCTCTGGCCGCCACCGTTCTGGCCGCCATCTTGGCCGGCCCGGCCTTGGCGGGTGCCTCGGTGATCGTCCTCACCCAGACCGGCTGCCAGTTCCTGGAGCCCGAAAATCGCGACCTGATGGTTGAGCCGAAAGCCGCCGACGACTGCCGTGCGTACAACGCCAAGACCAAAGCGGTGCGGCAGAAAAGCCACCAACCCCTGAGCCTGGCGCCGGGGCGTTATACCTTTCGGGTGACCAACAAGGACGTGCCCTACGAATTGGGTTTTTACCTGCGATCCCAGCAACGTGACCTCATTCCGTTCATGCCCCGGGTCTCCGGCGGCGGCGTACACGAAGGTGAAACCAAGGACTTCGACGTCGAGCTGGCCGCCGGGAATTACATCTATTCCTGCCCTTTCAATCCGACCATCGACTACCGGCTGACGGTGAAATAAGCGGCATTTGCCTCTGGCCGGGCCATCCGCTAAATCTGGTGCGGACAACGTCGAGAACGGGGCCAGGAGAAACATCATGAAAGCACGCGTCAAATGGGCCGAGGCCATGCGGTTCATCGGCGGCTCGGGCAGCGGCCACGGCGTCATCATGGACGCCTCGGCGACGCCCGAGGGCGAAACCACATTGGGCCCCTCGCCCATGGAAATGATGCTGTTGGGTATGGGCGGCTGCACGGTCTATGACGTCGTCGCCATCCTAGAGAAAATGCGCCTGCCGGTCGAAGACGTGGTCGTTGAATTATCGGCCGAACGTGCCGACGAGCCGCCCAAGGTGTTCACCAAGATCCATGCCGCCTTCACCGTCACCGGCGATATTCCTTTGGCCAAGGCCGAGGAAGCCGTGTCGCTGTCGGCCGACAAGTACTGTTCGGCAAGCCGCATGCTGGCCCATACGGCGGAGATCACCCACGAGGTGAAAGTTATCGCCGGGGGCACCTGAGCGATGAGCGCGAACATCGCCGCCGGTCTGCGCCAGGCCGGCGAAACCCACGCCAATCGGCCCGCCGTGGCCATCGGCCGGACGACGCTGCAGTCCTACGCCAGGCTGGCCGAGCGCGCCGCCCGGCTGGCTTCCGGTTTGATAAAATTGGGTCTTCACGCCGGCGACCGGGTCGCCATTGCGTCTAAAAACCGGCCGGAATACGTCGAGGCCCTATACGGCATCTGGTGGGCCGGCCTGGCCGCCGTGCCGGCCAACGCGAAGCTGCATGGGGCCGAGTTCGGCTACATCCTGGAGGCTTCGGAAACCCGCATCTGCCTGGCCGGGCCGGAGTTGGCCGACGCCATCTCCGAACATCGGCCGGATAACTTGGACCAAATAATCGTCATCGGCTCGGTGGACTTCGATGCCCTGTTCGACACCGATCCGGCGCCATTGACCGATGTCGAACGCGACGATCTGGCCTGGTTGTTTTTCACCTCGGGCACCACCGGGCGGCCGAAGGGCGCCATGCTGACCCACGGTAATCTGGGCGCCATGGCGGCCATGCATCAGGCCCATGTCGACCCGGCAACGACGGCCGATTGTATTCTGCACGCGGCCCCGCTGAGCCACGGCTCGGGCATCTATATGATCCCGCACGTCAACCAGGCCGCCTGCAACGTGCTACCCGCATCGGGCAGCTTTGATCCGGTGGAGATTTTCGATCTGGCCGAGGCCTGGGGCGGTGCCTCGCTGTTTGCCGCGCCGACCATGGTCAAGCGCATGACCGACTGCCCCGACGAAACACCGCCACGCGGCTTTCGCGGCATCATCTACGGCGGCGGGCCCATGTACGTGGAGGACGCCCGTGCCGCGCTTGGGCGGTTCGGCGCCTGTCTGGTCGAGATTTACGGCCAGGGCGAAAGCCCCATGACCATCACAGTGTGCGACCGCGAGACCATCGCCGACACATCCGACCCGCGCTGGCTCGACAAACTGGCCTCGGTGGGAACCGCCTTCCCGGAATTGGACGTGATGATTGCCGATGCCGACGACAACCCCATGGCGGTCGGCGAAGGCGGTGAAATTCTGGTTCGCGGCGCCACCGTCATGAATGGCTATTGGCGCAATCCCGAGGCCACCGCCGAAACCCTGCGCGGCGGCTGGCTGCACACGGGCGACATGGGGTCCCTGGACGCGGATGGTTACCTGACCCTCATGGACCGGGCCAAGGACCTGGTGATCTCAGGCGGATCGAATATCTATCCGCGCGAAATCGAGGAAGTACTGTTGCAGCATCCCGACGTCACGGAAGTTTCCGTCATCGGTCGGCCTGATCCGGAATGGGGCGAGGTCCCTGTCGCCTATGTGGTCGGCGCCGCGACCGAGGTTGAACTGGATGCGCTGTGTCTCAACAACATCGCCCGCTTCAAGCGACCGAAGGCCTATGTCTATGTGGATGAATTGCCGAAGAACAATTACGGCAAAATCCTGAAAACCGAGCTGCGTGATCGGGACAACGCCGCCTCAGCTTCCTGAACCGGTATCCGAAACACCAACGCCGAAAACCATGGCGCCGTGACGTACGGCGCCGCTGGCCGCGTCGATGCACATGAGATCTTCACCAACCAACACGGGACCGGTGAAATCACGGCGCACCTCAGCCAACAAGGCGTCACGATCAGCGCTCGGCGGCACCAGATGGGTCAACGCCAATATGCCGACACCGGCTTCCCCTGCGACTTTACCGACGACATCTGAAACTGTGTGATAAGACGCCACGTTGTCACGGGTTTCCGCCGTGCGCAGGCCATCGACAATGGGCATGTCGCGGTGGATGAAAACCTCATGGACTAAAAGGTCGGCACCCTGCGCCGCTTCGATCAGGGCCGGGCAATAGCGCGTGTCGCCGCTGATCGCGACTTTCGCCGCATCGGTTTCGATGATGAACCCAAAGGCGTGACGGACCGGTTGATGGTCAACCTCGATCACCGAGACCCGCGCCGCGCCGAATTTAAGTACGTCACCGGCGGCAATCTCGTGCACCTCGACCTGCAGCGCCGTTGTCGACGGGCGGCGCTCATGGTTGATGCGCTGGACCAGTTCTTTCTCCCAGAGCGCCATGGTGCCCTCGACAAACGTGCGGGTGCCCGGCGGGCCGAAAATCCGCTGCGGCCGGTCACGGCCCTGATGCCAACTGGAGACGACGATTTGATAGAAATCGACCAGATGATCGGAATGCAGATGGGTCAACACCACGGCATCAAGATCGCGGCCCGGGCATTGGGCGGCGGCCAGACGCTGGGTGACGCCGGAGCCGCAATCAAACAGTAACCGTGCGCCATCGCCGGCCTCAACCAAGGTCGCCGGTCCATAGCGTTCCGTCGAAACGCTGGGGCATCCGGTGCCGAGCAAGGTGACTTTCATGGCCTCATTCCTTATGGCGGACTTTTTAGCCGGCCGTGTAAGTGGTTGGATCCGCGACGTCGGCCTCGGCGAAACCTTTGCGGCGCAACTGGCAGGCATCGCAGGCACCACAATGCACTAACACGTCGCCGTCCGGCGGATCATAGCAGCTGAGTGTCCGGCTGTAATCGACGCCGAGCGCCAGGCCACGCTTGATGATGCCCGCCTTGGTCAACTCCATAAGTGGCGTGCGCAGGCGCACCGGCGCGGTACCTTCAATACCGGCCTTGGTCGCCAGGTTGGCCATGCGCTCAAAGGCGGCGATATAGTCGGGCCGACAATCGGGATAGCCGGAATAATCCAGCGCGTTGACGCCGATGAAAATGTCCCGCGCGCCGGTCACCTCGGCCAGGGCCAGGGCATGGGACAGGAAAATGGTGTTGCGGGCCGGCACATAGGTGATGGGAATCTCATCGCCGGGGGCGTCCACGTCGCGGCCCTTCGGCACCTCGATATCATCGGTCAGGGCCGAGCCGCCGTAGACGCGAAGATCCAATTCGGCGATCACATGGCGGATAACGCCAGGCCGCGCCGCCAGCCGTCCGGCGGCGGCCAGTTCACCGTCGTGACGTTGGCCGTAGCTGAAACTGATGGCGGCGACATCGAACCCGTCGTCGAGGGCCATGGCCAGCACGGTGGCGGAATCCAAGCCGCCGCTGAGCAGAACCACCGCCGTCGGCTTGGCGCTCACGCGGCGTTCACCCGCTCAGGGGTCTCACGGCGGCGGACCAACCACCAGACCACCAAGGCGCCCAGCATCTTGCTCGCCGTCATCACCGCCACCCCGACCAAGGATAAATGGCCGAGCACACCCAAAAAGACGACACTGTCCAAGGGCGTGCCGACGGCGCTGGAGATCAGGACACGCTGGCTGAACGGCCGGCCGGTGAAGGAATAGACGGCCCAGTCGGCGAATTCGGAGATCAAAAAGGCCGCCAAGCTGGCCACGGCGACGAAGGGGTCGGCCATGACGTAGCTCAGCGCCGCCGCAATCAGCATGGCGATGATCACCCGGTGGCCGATCTCACGCTGGGCGAAATCGCGGGCGACGAAGATGAAGCCGACAACCAGCGACATGGGCGGCCATTTGTCGCCACCCGGCAAATCGACCAGCGGAACCACCGTGAACCCCCAGTTGACGAGCACGATGAGGCCGACATAGAGAACAGAAAATTTATACGACATGCCACTTCCTTCGAGAACAGCCGGGCCATCATGGGCTATAATTGGCCCCTATATAAGACTTCATGACCGTCCGTCCAGCATATGAACGACATTAAAACTGAAATTATCGACCGCGCCCGCGCCGAAGGCTTCGACGCGGTGGGCTTCACGTCGGCGACGGCGAGCCCGGCGGACCGTGCCGGCCTGGCGGCATTCTTGAAGCAAGGCCGGGCCGGCGACATGGACTGGCTGGCGCGTGCGGACGGCAGGCGCGGCGATCTACAAGCGATGATGCCCGCCGCCCGGACGGCCATCGTCCTGGCCATGAACTACGGCCCGAAAGGCGATCCCCTGGCAGCCTTGCAACGCCGCGACCGGGGCACCGTCTCGGTCTACGCCCAGGCGGCGAAGGACTATCATGATGTGGTCAAGAAGCGCCTGAAGCGCCTCGGTCGCTGGCTGGCCGAGACCCACGGCGGCGATTTGAAGGTTTTCGTCGATACGGCGCCGGTCATGGAAAAGCCGCTGGCGGCGCGGGCCGGCGTCGGCTGGCAGGGCAAGCATTCCAATCTGGTATCGCGGGAATTCGGATCATGGCTGTTTCTAGGTGAGATTGTCACCAGCCTGGACATTCCCCCCGATCTGCCCGACGCGGACCATTGCGGATCGTGCACCCGGTGCATGGATATTTGCCCGACGGACGCCATCCCCGAGCCTTACCGGCTGGACGCGACGCGGTGTATTTCTTATCTGAGCATTGAGCACAAGGGCGCGATTGCGCCTGATCTCATGGCCAACATGGGCAATCACATTTACGGCTGTGACGATTGCCTGACCGTCTGCCCCTGGAACAAGTTTGCCGCACCGACGTCGGAACCGGCCTTTCTGCCGCGCCCTGAGTTAACACAGCCGCGCTTGCGCGACTTGTCCGAATTGGATGACGCGGGGTTCCGCCAACTGTTCGCCGGCTCGCCGATCAAGCGCACGGGCCGCGACCGCTTTGTCCGTAATGTCCTGATCGCCATCGCCAACAGCGGCGACGTGGCCCTGCGTCCGGCCGCCGAACGCCTGGCCGACGACGCCTCGCCCCTGGTTGCGGAAACCGCACGGTGGGCGATAGCGCGCCTGGATGGGCTTGACGGGTGAGGTGCGGCGGTTAACCTTTTTACCGACGGCGTTACTTAATCATGAGAACCGCGTCATCGCGCCGCAAATAAGGTGTCATTTATGCTCAGAATTCTATGCCTCAGCCTCACGGTCCTGATCTGCCTGACGTCCCCGCTGGCTGCCCAAACCGCGAAGGGCGGCAAGGGAACCCAGGGCACCCAGGGCACTATGACCAAGGGCACGGTCTTCAGGGACTGTGAGGAATGTCCGCAAATGGTCGTCGTCCCGAAAGGCATCTACATCATGGGGCTGGGCGGCAAAAACCGGCATGGGCCGCCGCACCGGGTCAACATCAAGAAAGCCTTCGCCATCGGCCGCTACGAAGTGAAATTCGCTGAATGGTTCGCCTGCGTCCGCGCCGAGGTTTGCCGGCACCGGCCGCATGACCACAATTGGGGCACCATCGGCCGCCCGGTGATCAACGTCACCTGGGCCCAGGCCAAGAACTTCACCCGCTGGCTGACGAAAAAGACCGGCCACGCCTACCGCCTGCCGTCGGAAGCCGAATGGGAATACGCGGCCCGCGGCGGCACCACCACGCAGTTCTGGTGGGGTGACAAACCGGGCAGCAAAATGGCCAATTGCCGCGATTGCGAATCACGCCAATGCTGCACCGCCAAGGACCATTCGTGCTGTTCGCACGGCACCCAACCGGTCGGCACTTTTGCCGCCAATCCCTACGGCGTCTTCGACACCGCCGGCAATGTTTTCGAGTGGACCGAGGATTGCTGGAACCCCGACCACAAGGGCGCACCGCGTGACGGCAGCGTGCGGACCGTCGGCGATTGCAAGAACCGGGTTATTCGCGGCGGCTCATTTTACTATTTCAACAAGGTCGCGCGGTCGTTCTATCGCTCGAAGAATCCACCGGGGGTGAAAAGCTACTGGCTTGGATTCCGCGTGGTGCGGGCATTGAACTAGCTGCACGACGTCCATCCGGAAATTACGGCTCAACAACTGGCCAAACACAGCTGATAGGCGACCCTTCAGTTCAACATGTCGATCCGTGTTTTTCCGTTGTTCAGAAAACACGCCTTGTTGAAGAGCGCCAGATCAAGCGGATTGGGCAAACGGACGTCAGCCAATTCCGGAAGTGGTTTGGCCGAAAGCTCGTAGGATCGATCAATCTGCGAGATAAAGACAACGATTACCCCGGTTTTTCGGGCAAACCGCTTCAACGACGATACTTGGTTCGCAAGCGCCGGTTTTGCCCGGCTCTGATCCATGAGTTGAAGATAGTCGATCACCGCGATTGTGCCGCGCCCGGCGGATGCCAATCGATCCATGACATACGCGGCGCTGATGGCGTCTGAAGCGTCGATGAGGAAGTTATCGTTATGGGATTTGGGGTTGCCGCCGACCAATTGAAACCGTTCCCGCGCATCTTTCTCGTTGTACTCAAAGGTGAAGAACACGCCCCTTCGCCCCGCCCGATTGGCCTCAACGATGAGTTCCAGCCCCATCATCGTCTTGCCATGGCCCGGACGCGCGCCCAGCAAAACCAAGTCGCCGGGATTGAGTTTTGAAAGGAGCTCGGATGCAGGGCGCTCAACCGGTGCTTGGGCCGCCAACAAACTCCAACTGTCAAAACCTTCGCGCTTGGCGATGCGATCCAACGCCTTGTTCAAGGGCAGTCCATGATCGCGGGACAATTGTTTGGCTTGGCGCTTAAGGTAAAAAATCGGTGCCGACAATTTCATTGGAGAACCTCCCGTAACGAGCGGCTACCGCAATCCCTCCTTATGCACGATGCTCGAACAGTTGGTCCGATGAGTTTACAGCCCCATATGTCATGTACTTTCCCGATCGGAGGGGGGAGGCATGGGCCATGGCCTGACGACCATCATAGCCCGAAGCTGAATGAAAAACTACATTCCAAGCGCTGCTGATAGGCCCGGCGTTTATTTTTACGACTTATCGCCCGACATGCGATCCAATTGCGCCTGCATTTGCGCCAGTTGTGTTTTCAAGGCGTCCAGTTCATCGGCGGCGGCGGCTTCTTCGGTCGGTGGCGGCGGCCCGTCATTCGCGGCACCGCCGCCCGCCGCGTTGGCGGCACCACCGTTGGCGCCATAAAACGGCACGAACATCTTCATGGCGTTTTCGAACATCGCCATGTTCTGTTTGCCCATCTCTTCAAACTGGCCGAAGGGGCTGAGACCGCCGATCGCGTCCTGCATGGCGCCGCGCATTTGTTCTTGGTTGCGGGCAAAGGCGTGCATGGTGTGGTCAAGGTAGTTGGGCACCACAGCCTGCAGGCTGTCGCCGTAGAAACTGATGAGGTGGCGAAGGAAATCGATGGGCAACAGGTTTTGGCCCTTGCCTTCCTCCTCAACGATGATGTGGGTGAGCACGGAGCGGGTAATATCTTCGCCGGATTTCGCGTCGAAGACGGCAAAATCGACCCCCTCTTTGACCATCTGCGATAAATGATCGAGGGTCACGTAGCTGCTGGTCGCTGTATTGTAGAGCCGCCGGTTGGCGTATTTCTTGATCGTGATGCGTTCCGAGGATTTGTCGTCCTTGCCGCCCTTAGCATCCGCCATCATCGTACCCCTTGAGTCGTTCAACCGTCGAATTCTGGTGGTTTTACAGACCCCATCCTTACCGCGTAAGATGCTGCACCGCAATGAAATGTTCTTGCGCATGCAGCATAACCCGCAGCATTTTTGGGACAGAATGACGGATGACCGACAGCCCCGACATGGCCGATCTGGCCCGCCGCTACATGGATATGTGGCAGGCCCATCTGACCGCGGTTGCCAACGACAAGGACACGGCCGAGGTGCTGGCCCAGACCATGGCGCTGATGAGTTCCGGCGCCCAGGCCTTCGCCGCCGCGGCACAACCGACCGCGTCCCCCGCGCCGGAAGCCGGCCATGACGGCGCCGACCCCGCGACGCCTGGGTCCGCGTCCGCTGCCGTTGCTGATGGCGGTCCAGGCCTTGAACGCGCTCAGCTCCTTGAGCGCCTTGCCGCTCTTGAGGAACGGGTCGCTGAATTGGAATCCGAAGCTGCAGGACGCCGCAACGGCGCTGACACGGGAGATCAGCAAGGCGGATCCTGAGATATTTGCCGCCGCCGTCCAGTCGGAAGCAGCGCGCCGCATGTCGGCATTTGCCGATGGTGTTCAGCGTTACCGTACCAGCCCCGCCGCCGATCGCCCGACCGAGCCGCCGGTGGTCTGGCAACAGGGGTCGGCCCGGCTGCTCGACTACGGCGCGACCAACCCCACAGCGGCGGACGGCCCGCCCATATTGTGTGTGCCTTCGCTGATCAACCGGGCCTACATTCTGGACCTGACGGCGAAACGCAGCCTGATGCGAAATCTGGCGGCGCGGGGCCTGCGGCCGATGCTCCTCGATTGGGGGACGCCGGCGGCGGTCGAACGGGTATTCAACCTTTCAGACTATATCGCCGGGTATCTGGGATCGGCGCTTGCACAGATCGAAGAGATCACCGGCCGCCAACCGGCGCTGCTCGGTTACTGCATGGGCGGCAATCTGGCGCTCGGCCTGGCGGCGCTGCACCCAAACCGCATTCGGGCCATGGCCCTGTTGGCGACGCCTTGGGACTTTCACGCCGGCCACGCCGCCAATCTGCCCGTCCTCGCGGCCGCACGGCCCGGCCTGGAGACCCTCATCGACGGGCTTGGCACGTTGCCGGTCGATGTCCTGCAAGCCCTGTTCAGCGGCCTCAACCCGGGCCTCGCGACGGCGAAATTCCAGACCTTCGCCAACCTGCCGACGGACACCGGGAAGGCCCATGAATTCATCGCCCTGGAGGATTGGCTGAACGACGGTGTGCCCCTGGCCGGCCCGGTGGCCCGTGAATGCCTGTTCGACTGGTATGTGGACAACACGCCCGGGCGCGGAAACTGGTGGCTCGGCGACGTCACGGTTGACCCATCAGCGCTTAATTTGCCGGCCCTGGTGATCGTGCCGACCGACGATTACATCGTGCCGCCCCAATCGGCGCGGCCACTGGCCGATCTGTTGCCCGATGCCCATCTCAGGACGGTCAAGGCGGGCCATATCGGCATGGTTGCCGGGGGCCGCGCCAAATCGACCCTGCACACGCCGCTGGCGGATTGGTTGTCGGCCCACCTGATGCCGCACTGAGGTTGGTCAAGACTCAACCGGGAAAGCGCGTTAAGGTGTTCCTGGCCTGCCCGATAAAGATGGCGGATACTTCATCTCGCAGGTGCACAATTTTTATATTGAACCGCGAATAAAGGTTATGTATAACGCGGTATATCAACATTTCGCACTTGCGAAATCGTTTGGCCAATCGGCCGATGAACAGAATTTCCGCGGCGTCGTGCCGCGTTCGAAAATGAGGAGAATTTTGAGATGACGGAAGTTGTAATCGCGGGCGCCGCCCGCACGGCGGTTGGTGCCTTCAGTGGCGGTTTGAGTTCCCTGCCCGCCCATGACCTTGGCGAAGTGGCGATCCGCGGCGCGCTGGAGCGTGCCGGCGTATCACCGGAAGACGTCTCGGAAGTGATCATGGGCCAGATCCTGGCCGCCGGCGAAGGTCAGAACCCGGCACGTCAGGCCGCCATGGCGGCGGGCGTCCCGCAGGAGAAGACCGCCTACGGCATCAACCAGCTTTGCGGCTCGGGCCTGCGTACCGTGGCGCTTGGCTATCAGGCCATTCAGTGTGGCGATTCAGACATCGTCGTCGCCGGTGGTCATGAAAGCATGAGCCAGTCGCCGCACGTCCTGCACCTGCGCAACGGCACCAAGATGGGCCCCGCCGAAATGGTCGACACGATGATCAAGGACGGCCTGTGGGATGCCTTCAACGGCTATCACATGGGCAACACGGCGGAAAACATCGCTACCCAATGGCAGTTGACCCGCGAAGAACAGGACGCCTTCGCCGCCAACTCCCAGCAGAAGGCGGAAGCCGCCATGAAGGCCGGCAAGTTCAAGGATGAAATCGTCCCCGTCACGATCAAGACCCGCAAGGGTGAAACCGTGGTCGACACGGACGAGCATCCGAAGGAAGGCGTCACCGCCGAAGGCCTGGCCAAGCTGCGCGCCGCCTTCGATAAGGAAGGCACCGTCACCGCCGGCAATGCATCTGGGATCAACGACGGCGCCGCCGCCGTGGTTCTGATGAGCGCCGAGGAAGCCGAAAAGCGCGGCGTCGCCCCGCTGGCCCGGATTAAGTCCTGGGCCACCGCTGGCGTCGACCCGGCCATCATGGGCACGGGGCCCATTCCGGCCAGCCGCATGGCTTTGGAAAAAGCCGGTTGGACGACCGACGATCTGGATCTGGTCGAAGCCAACGAAGCCTTCGCCGCCCAGGCCTGCGCCGTCAATAAGGAGCTTGGCTGGGACACGGACAAGGTCAACGTCAACGGCGGCGCCATTGCGCTGGGCCATCCCATCGGTGCTTCCGGTGCCCGGGTTCTGGTGACGTTGCTCTATGAAATGCAGAAGCGCGATGCCAAGAAAGGCCTGGCCACCTTGTGCATCGGCGGCGGCATGGGCATCGCCATGTGCGTCGAGCGCGACTAACCGAACATTGCGTCGAACGTGATTAACCAAACACATTGAGTGGGGGAATACACCATGGCACGCGTTGCATTGGTTACCGGCGGGACCCGAGGAATCGGGCGCGCCATTTCTGAGGGATTGAAGGCTGCGGGCTATAGCGTCGCCGCCAACTACGCTGCGAACGACGAAGCGGCGGCGAAGTTCAAGGAAGAAACCGGCATCCCGGTTTTTAAGTTCAGCATTAGCAACTTCGATGAATGCGCGGCCGCTATTGCGCAGATCAAGGATGACATGGGTCCCGTGGAAGTGTTGGTGAACAACGCCGGCATCACTCGAGACAAACCCTTGCACAAGATGGCCAAGGAAGATTGGGATGCGGTGGTCAACACCAACTTGTCCGGTCTTTTCAACATGTGCCGTAATGTCATCGACGACATGCGCGGCGCCGGTTTTGGCCGGATCATTTCGATCAGTTCCATCAATGGCCAGAAAGGCCAGTTCGGACAGACCAACTACGCCGCGGCGAAAGCCGGCGACATCGGCTTCACCAAGGCCCTGGCCCTGGAGACCGCGTCGAAAGGCATCACCGTCAACGCCGTCGCGCCGGGCTACATCGGCACGGAAATGGTCATGGCGGTGCCGGAAAAAGTCTTGAACGAAGTCATCATCCCGGCAATTCCCGTCGGCCGCCTTGGCCAGGTGGAAGAAATCGCCCGATGCGTGGCCTTCCTGGCTTCCGACGACGCCGGCTTCATCACCGGCTCGACGCTGACCGCCAACGGTGGCCAATACATGGCCTAGCCAATCTGGCAAAAACCGGATTACACTCCGGGCCCTCTCCGCAAGGAGGGGGCCCGTTGTTTTTTTGGGAGACGTCTTGATGGTCCGGTCAATCCTTGTCGCGATTGCGATCCTAACCCAGCCGATGGCGGCAACGGCGTTCGAAATCAAAACACTATCGTCGCCTGAGATGTCGGCCAAAGCCACCGCCCTGCTTGCGGCACCGCCGCGCGCCGTCGTCCCGGCCGGCGCCTTGCCCGATACGGAGATCGCGACGGGGTCAGGCCATATCCGCAAGGTCTGGCTGACGGACCCGACCGACCGTTATGGCCATGGTGTGCTTGGTGACGCCATTGAGGCCGGCGGGATCGCCGCCGAACTGACCGACGGCACCATTGCCCGGCTGAAGTTGGACACCCGCAGCGTCTTCGAAGACCGGGTGCCGCGCCTGATCGATATGAACGGCGACGGCGGCGATGAAATACTTGTCGTCCGATCCTATTTGGATGCCGGTGCCGCCCTGTCGGTCATTGAAGAACGCGGCGGCAAACTCACGATTGCCGCCATGGCCCGGCCCATCGGCATTCCCAATCGCTGGCTCAACCCCGTCGGCGCGGCCGACTTTGACGGCGACGGCCGGATGGAAGCCGCTGTGGTCATTACCCCGCACATTGGTGGCACCTTGCAGCTCTATGAATGGCGTGGTGACAAGTTGATCGAAGATCACGCCAAGCACGGCTTTTCCAATCACGCCATGGGCTCACGCCAACTGGGATTGTCGGCCATGGCCGATTTGAACGGTGACGGCGTTACCGACATCGTCATCCCGGACGCCGGGCGCGGCGAACTTATTGGGCTCACCTTCGCCGGCGGCACCTACAAAGAGTTCTTCCGCCGCCGCCTGGAAGGCCGGCTCGGCTCGGCGATCATGGCCACTGATCTCACCGGTAACGGCCGCGCCGAGATCATCTACCGCGCCGGCGGTGACGTGATAGTCCTCGGCATCACGCGGTGAGCGCAGGCAATACCCGCACAGCGACACTGATCGGCGGCACGGCGGTGCTCATGTGGGGCCTGCTGGCCCTGTTCACGACATTGACGGGCTCAGTGCCACCGTTTCTTCTGGCGGCGCTGTCGTTCGGCACTGCGACGCTGCTCATTGCTGGCAAGTGGGCCATAAAACGTGAAAATGTCGCAGCTCATCTCAGACAACCCATTGGCGCCTGGGTCACCGGGGTCACCGGCCTGTTCGGTTATCATTTCTTCTATTTCATGGCGCTGCGTAACGCGCCGCCGGTGGAAGCCGGATTGATCGCCTATATGTGGCCGTTGTTGATCGTGTTGTTCTCCGCCCTGTTGCCCGGTGAACGCCTGCGCTGGTTCCATCTGGCCGGCGCACTGGCCGGGTTGGCCGGTGCCGTGCTGTTGATCACCGGCGGCAAAGGATTGTCCGGATTTCAAACCGAATTCACGTTGGGCTACGTGATGGCTGTGTGCTGCGCGCTGACCTGGTCGACCTATTCCGTCGTCAACCGGCGCTTCGCCCAAGTGCCGACGGACACGGTCGGTGGCTTTTGCGCCGCCACGGCCGTGCTGGCGGCGGCCTGCCATCTGGCGTTTGAGGTCACCGTCTGGCCGGCCGATGCCGGCGAGTGGTTGGCCATCCTGGGGCTCGGTTTGCTGCCCGTCGGCCTGGCCTTCTTCGCCTGGGATTTCGGCACCAAGCATGGCGACATCAAAGTCCTCGGCGCCTTCGCCTATGCGGCACCGTTGATCTCCACCATCATCCTCATCGCCTTCGGCAAGGGCGAGGCGACCTGGGCGGTGGCGGCGGGCTGTCTGCTGATCGTCGGCGGCGCCGTGCTGGCGGCGAAGCAAATGCTATTCGGCCGAACCTGACGCCGCGCGAACCTTCAGGGCGCCGGCAACACGCCCCGCCAACTCATCCCAGTCATCCAGATCAACCTGCCGGAACAGCCGCACGCTCGGGTACCAGGGCGATGTTTTATGGTCGCGCAGCCATCGCCAGTCGGCGTCTTGCGATAACGTCACCCAGGTCTCGGCACCCATGCCGCCGGCCAGGTGGGCGACCGACGTGCAGATGGAGATCACCAGATCCAATTGATCGACCAGGGCCGCGGTCGCGGCGAAATCGGTCAGTTGCGGGCGCAGATCGTAAATGCGTCCGCGCAAGCCGAGGCTGGCGATTTGGCCGCCCGGATCGCCGTGCTGCAGGCTGTAGAAAGTGCATCCCGGCACGTCGAACAACGGCCGCAACCGGGCCAATCCGGCAGTCCGTGACGGATCGAAAGGATTGCGCGGATTGCCGGCCCAGACCAACCCGACCCTCAGGCCGTCGCCGTCCGGAAGTCGTGCCTGGGTGCCCGGCGGCACATGCAGATAGGGAACGTTTTCCGGCACCGTTTGGGTCGTCGTGCCGAATATCCCCGGCAAGCTCAACAGCGGCACGTGCAAATCGAATGGCGGCACCGGATCGGTTCGTGCGACAACCTCATCAATACCGTCCATGCCCTGCAACAAGGGCATAAGCGACGGCTGACATTCCAACACCACCCGCCCGACCCGTTCGGCGGCCAAAGCGGCGTATCGGACAAAATTCAGGGTATCGCCCATGCCCTGTTCGGCGTGGATCAGCAAGGTCGCGTCCGGGCGCCCGGTGCCGTCCCATTGGGGTTCTTGGAAAGCCCGCCGGAACGGCTCCATCTGCGGCGTCCGCCAACGCCATTCAAATTCCGGCCAGGCCTCGGCCCAACGGCCCTGCATGAGCAATTGAAGGCTCAGATTCAGGTGCGGGTCCGCATAGTCCGGGTCGAGCGCAATGGCCCCTTCAAACGCCGCCTGGGCCTCGTCGAACCGGCCGATACTATGCAGAACATTACCCCGGTTGTTCATGGCTTCGGCGGAGCGCGGGTTCATCTCCAGGGCTTTCTCATAGCAATCCAGGGCGGCGTCCCATTGCCGGCACATGCCGTAAACCGTGCCCAGATTGGATTGTGCGGCGGCCATGGTAGGGTCAATCTCCAGGGCGCGGCGAAACGCCGCCTCGGCGCCATCCAGGTCCTGAAGGCCTTTCAGGGCCGCGCCGAGGATGTTGTGGGCCTGCGGATAGGTTGGCGATGCGGCGATCGCGGTCCGGCAGCAGGCGGCAGCCTCGTCGTGGCGGTCTTGGGCCATGAACAGGGCCGCCAGATTGGTTTCAATCTGCGCCCGGGCATCACCGTTGGGCACCCCATCCGCGGCCCGGCGCAAGGCCGTCTCGGCGGCCGGCCAATCGCGGTTGGCCTGATGGATCAGACCAACGGTGTTAAGGACGTCGGCGCGGCCCGGCTGCAGGGCCTCGGCCCGCCCGCAGGCCTCGAGGGCGCGCTCATTGTCGCCGCTTTCCTTGTACAGATTGGCCAGGCTGACCCAGGCCGTGACGATCTCCGGCTTCAGGGCAACGGCGCTCTCCATGGCTGCGATGGCGTCATCGTCGCGGCCTTGCGCCTGGGCGATGGCGCCGGCCATAGCGTGGGCCTCGGCCAAGTCGGGATTACCGTTCAGGGCGCGCTGGCAGGCTGCGGCCGCGTCATCCAAACGGCCAAGACGCCAGAGCACGGTGGCCAGATTGACATTGATGCCGTCGTGATCGGGTAAGTTTTGGCGCAGCGCCTGCCAGGCACGCTCGGCTTCCGCCAACCGGCCAGCCTGCTGCAGGGCCAACGCCGAACGGAACGCCTCGGCGGTCTGTTCATCGCTGACCACGGAGCCGGGGGGCGGAGATGCGGGGGGCGGAGATGCGGGGGGCGGAGATGCGGGGGGCGGAGATGCGGGGGCCGGAGGCGGAGGCGCCGCTTTTTCCTGCTGACGTGCTTCCTTCTCCAGACGGCGGCGATCTTTACGATTCATGGCCGGTTCATGGGGCAATTCGCGGGGTGGTTCGCGGGGTGGTTCGTGGAGTGGTTCGTGGGGTGGTTCGTGGGCCGGTTCATGAGCAAACTCGCTTCCTCTCGCGTTCCGGTTTGCGGCACGCATCTCATCGTGTCAACCCGCCGACGCTGTTGTAGGCTGGCCCCATGTGGCGCGATGTTGTCGATATTCGGGATTTTTACGCCTCGCCCCTGGGCCAGGCGGCGCGGCGGATGATCCGCCGGCGGGTCCGCAGTCAGTGGACCGACGTTACCGGCCAGGCGGTTCTGGGGCTTGGCTATGCAACGCCCTATCTCGGCACCTTCCGCCATGAAGCGGTGCGCACTATCGCCGCCATGCCGGCGCCGCAAGGGGTCTTGCATTGGCCGCCCGATGACCCGGGCCTGACAACCTTGGTCGATGAATTGGAGCTGCCTTTCGATGATCTGGCCTTCGACCGGGTTCTACTGGTTCATGCCCTGGAACACGCCGAACAGGTGCGCCCCCTGCTGCGCGAGGTCTGGCGGGTTTTGTCGGGCAGTGGCCGGTTGATTGTCATCGCGCCGAACCGGCGCGGTCTTTGGGCGCGCTTTGAAAGGACCCCGTTCGGCCATGGCCTGCCCTATTCGGCCCGGCAATTGTCGCTGACCCTGCGCGACAATATGTTCACACCCCTGGAGATTGATCGCGCCTTGTTTCTGCCGCCGCTGCGCTCGGCCATGGTGCGCTCGACGGCCGGCGCCCTGGAACGCATCGGCCAGCGCTATTTCAATACCTTCGGCGGCGTCATCGTCGCCGAGGCGGTGAAGCAAATCTACGCCGCCACACCGACCAAGGACCGCAGCCGCCTGCGCCGCTATCTGCCGGTGCCGGGCGGCCGGGCCAACACCTCGACCAGACGTTGAGCAGGTCGCGCAATGGGTATCTCACGACGGCGCCTTAACCGATGTTTTCTTTGATTTCTCAGGGCCTTGCCATTATCACTGCCTTCCCACCGGTGGCGTCCGGTGAACCCGATCCAAAATTGCGGATCAAGGCATGAGCGACGACCATGAGCGACGACACGGATAAACTCAATCAGTTGCGCGATGAGATCGATAGCATCGATCGTCAGTTGCATGAATTGATCATGCGGCGCACCGAGGTCGTCGAAGGCGTCCGCGCCGCCAAGGAGAGCTCGCAGGTGATGATCCGCCCGTCGCGGGAGGCTGAAATCCTTTACCGCCTGACGGCGACACACCGCGGCGGCTTTCCGAAGCGTGAATTGGCCCGCATATGGCGCGAATTGATCGTCGCCACGCTAAGTTTCGAGGGCCCGTTCTCGGTTGCCGTCTTCGACCCCGAAGACGAGCCCGGCTATCAGGACTTGGCCCGCGACCAATACGGCACGTTTACCCAGCTCATACGGCACGGCTCGGCCCGCGCCGTCGTCGAGGCGGTCCGTGAACAAACCGCGACATTGGGCATCTTGCCGTTCCCGCACCGCGACCGCGACGAGCCGTGGTGGCGGTTCTTAGTCAGCGAAGCCCCGGAAACGCCGAAAGTCATCGCGCGTCTGCCCTTTATTCCCGACAGCAATATCCGCAACCGCGACTTGAACGCCCTGGTGATCTGTCCCATCGGGCAGGAAGAAACCGGGCGCGACCGCTCACTGCTGGCGGTTGAGGCGGAAGAAGACATCGGTTACCCGGCCATTGAGAACGCTCTGACACAGGCCGAATTCAGCGCCGCCTTCCATCAGTTGTGGCATGACCCGAGCCGGCCGCCCGGATGGACCTATCTGGTCGAGGTGTTCGGTTTCATCGGCCCTGACAGCCGTCAAATGCGCCGCCTCCGCGATGGCCTGGGAACCCGCGTGACCCGCATTTTGCATCTTGGCGGTTATGCCACGCCGCTCGGCAAACAGGACCTGCAGCCGGCCGGTGAAACAAATGAGGACCCGGCGCCATGAGCCGTCCCGCCGTGCAATCGGGCATCCTGGACATCGCGCCCTATGTGGGTGGCGAATCCGACATTGAGGGCGCCGGCCAGATCATCAAGCTGAGTTCCAACGAAGGCGCCCTGGGCCCCAGCCCGGCGGCGGCGGAAGCCTTCGCCGTCATCAGCCGTGACTTGCACCGCTATCCGGATGGCGATTGTGCGGCGCTGCGCACGGCCATCGGCGAGGTGCATGGCGTGGATGCGGCCAACGTCGTCTGCGGTTCCGGTTCCGACGAAATCATCAGTTTGATCTGTCAGGCCTATGCCGGGCCCGGCGACGAGGTCCTCTATAGCCGGCACGGATTTCTCATGTATCCGATTTCCGCCCAGGCGGTCGGCGCCACCCCGGTGACGGCGCCGGAGACCGATTTGACGGCCGACGTCGACGCCCTGCTGGCGGCGGTCACCGAGCGGACCCGTATTTTGTTTCTGGCCAATCCCAACAATCCCACGGGCACCTACATTTCCGCCGACGAGGTGACCCGCCTGCGCGACGGGCTGCGTGACGATATCTTGTTGGTCATCGACGCCGCCTACGCGGAATATGTGGAGCGCCCCGACTACGATGCCGGGGTCAATTTAGTTGAGGGCGGCGACAACGTCGTGATGACCCGGACGTTTTCGAAAATTTACGGCCTCGGCGGCATGCGCCTGGGCTGGGCCTATTGTCCGCCGGCCGTCGCCGACGTGCTGCACCGCATCCGCGGACCGTTTAACGTCAACGCCGCCGCTCAGGCCGCCGGCGCCGCCGCCGTCCGCGACGCCGCGTTCACCGCCAAGGTGCGCGCCCACAATGCGCGATGGCTGCCCTGGACCCGCGACCAGCTATTGGCCCTGGGGCTCAAGATCACCGACAGTGCCGGTAACTTCGTCCTGGTTTGTTTCGATGGCCTTGACGCGAATACGGCGGAAGCCGCCGACGGATTTCTCAAGCAGCACGGCATCATCGTCAGGCGCATGGCCGGCTACGGCCTGCCGGACTGCCTGCGTATCACTATCGGCACGGAAGCCGAGATGCGCACCGTCGTCGATACCCTGGCCCGCTTCCTGGGAAGGAACGAATAATGTCGAGCGCACCGGTATTTCAGCGCATCGCGCTGTTGGGTATTGGGCTGATTGGCTCATCGTTGGCCCATGCCATTCGGCAACAGGGCCTGGCGGCCCATGTGGCGATCTATACGCGTAGCGCGGAAACCCTGGACCGGGCCCGGGAGCTTAGTCTGGGCGACAGCTATCACGATGCGGCGGCCGGCGCCGCGGCAGATGCGGATCTGGTGATTTTCTGTGCGCCGCTGGGCGCCAACACTGCCCTGGCCAGGGCAGTGGCGCCTGTTTTAAAGGCCGGCGCTATCGTCAGCGATGTAGGCTCATGCAAAGCCTCGGTGATCCGCGATGTCGCACCGGAATTGCCCGATCACGCCGTCTTGGTGCCCGCCCATCCCGTTGCCGGCACGGAAAATTCCGGGCCGGACGCCGGGTTCGCCGAATTGTTTGACGGGCGTTGGTGCATTCTGACACCCGAGGAAGGCACGAATGCCGACGCCGTCGAAAAAGTTGCGGATTTCTGGCGTCAGCTCGGCAGCAACGTCGAGACCATGGACGCCGAACACCACGACCAGGTCCTGGCCATCACCTCGCACCTGCCGCACCTCATCGCCTACACCATTGTCGAAACGGCGACGGACCTGGAAAGCGATCTGCAAAAGGAAGTCGTCAAATTCTCGGCCGGCGGGTTTCGGGATTTCACCCGCATCGCCGCCTCGGACCCGACCATGTGGCGCGACGTCTTTCTCAATAACCGCGAGGCCGTGCTGGATATCCTCGGCCGCTTCACCGAAGACCTAACGGCCCTGCAGCGCGCAATTCGGCGCGGTGACGGCGACAAGTTGCACGACTCGTTCACCCGCACCCGGGCCCTGCATCGCGGTGTTATCGCCGCCAAACAGACCTAAGTACCCCATGGACGCCGTCATCCAAAGTTTCCTGACGGGCTTTCCGGTGCTGATGCTGCATTCGTCGGTGACCCTGGCGATGTTGGCCGTTGCCGTGTTCATCTACATCAAGATCACACCTTATAACGAGATCGCCCTGATTCGCGGCGGCAACACCGCCGCCGCCGTGTCCCTGGCCGGCGCCATCTTGGGCCTTGGCATTCCGCTGGCGTTTTCCATGGCCAGCAGCATCTCGATCTGGGAAATCCTCATCTGGGGGCCGGTGACGCTGTTTCTGCAACTGATCGCTTATCGGATCACAAGCTTATTGTTAAAGGATTTGCCGAGGCGGATTATCGACGGAGAGATCGGCCCGGCGCTGGTCCTGGTCTCAATCAAGCTGGCCGTCGCCGCCATCAACGCGGCGGCGGTCACGGCCTAGACAGGCCCGGAGCGAGGAGAGCCCATGCGGCGTCTCTTATCGGTTTTGCGAAATCTTTACTGGATCGTGATGTTCACGTTTGCCATCGCCATGGTGGTCAGCGGGTTGCTGGAATCGGACGGCCAGACGCCCAATCCGCGCCATGACAACCCACGCCGGCCGAGCCCCGAGAATTTCACGCCGCGGGCCTGGGACACGGAAACGCGGGACTGGTTGACGGCGTGGCCGAAATCGCAGCGCAACGAGCTTTCGGACGCCGTGCCGGTGCCGGCCGAAGGCGAAATCTTCGGTAGCGACGAGCGCCGCACGTCGACAGGCAGCGGGTTCAGCATCAATGGCGTCGGCCGGTGGCTGACCGCTCGCCATGTGGTCGAGGGTTGCGATACACTGTGGCTGCAGGTCGCTCCGAATAAGGGGCTCAGGGTCCACCGCGTGGTTGTTCATCCCGAAGCCGACGTGGCGCTGCTTGAAACCAAAGGCGGGCCCGCCGGACTACCCTTGAAACCACCGACCCAAAAATGGTTCCCGGACGCCTACAATGTGGGCTTCCCGAATGGCGCACCGGGCGCCGTGCATAGCCGTTACCTTGGCGAAATGGTGATGCGCCACAGAGGTCGCATGGGATTCCGAGAAAAAGTCAATGTGTGGAGCGAACGATCCCGCATCCCCGGCCGTTTCGGGTCGCTGGGCGGTTTGAGCGGCGGCGCCGTGCTCGACAGCGCCGGCCGTATCGTCGGCGTGGTCGAGGCCGAATCGCAGCGCCGGGGCCGGATCATGACGACCCAGCCCGAGGCCATCCGCAAGGTTATCAAGCTGGCGCAGGCAACGGCACGGACGGACACCGCCGCGACAGCCATCAACGCCGATGCCTATCCGACGGAAGCCCGCCGATTGATAACGACGCTGCGCGTGGTCCGGGTGATCTGTCGGGTTGAGCCGGCCTCGTGAGCACGTTACCAGTGTCGGCAACGCGCCCGCCTGCGCCTTTATCGGCGCCGTGACTGTGTTAGGGTTGGTGGCCTAACTCCGCGCCACCGGCGCTGCCGTCGTCCCAGCCCGAAAGGAACAGCCATGACGCTTCCGCCGTTGCCCGAATTAACCATTCGCGACGTCCAGGTCCGCGCCGTCTCGGTGCCCATGCCGCATCCCCTGGTGACCCGGGTGATCACCATCGAACGCATGACCATGGTGCTGATCGATCTGCATACGGAGGAAGGGATCACGGGACGCTCCTATTTGTTCGGTTTTTCCGAAGCCGGTTGCCGTTATCTGGCGCCGCTGATCCGTGATCTGGGGGCCGCCCTGAAGGGTGAGCGGATTGTTCCCGTGGATCTCTACACCAAGGGCCTCAAGCATTTCACCCTGTTCGGCCACAAGGGTCTGCCGCTGTTTTCCGTCGCCGGTCTGGACATGGCCTATTGGGATGCCCTGGCGAAGGCCGCCGGCCAGCCCCTGGCCAGCTTTCTGGGCGGCCCCATGGACCCCATCCCGGCCTACAATTCAAACGGTCTCGGCCTGACCAATGACCTGGACGCCCTGGCCGAAGAAGCAAAACGCTTGATCGATATGGGTGATTTCGCCATGGCCAAGGTGCGCCTGGGCCGCGACACGCTTAAACAAGATATCGCCGCGCACCGGGCCGTCCGCGCCGCGGTTGGTGACGACATCAAGCTGCCCGTTGATTTTAACCAAGGTCTTGATCTGGACGAGGCCTTGAAACGCGGCCACGCCTTGGACGATGAAGACGTCTATTGGATTGAGGAAGCCATCGTCTATGACGATCTGGCCGGTTATGCGAAGCTCACCGCCGAGCTGACGACGCCAATCCAGATTGGCGAAAACTTCCACGGTGCGCGCGACATGACCGACGCCATCGACGCCAAGGCCTGCACCTTCGTCATGCCGGACCTGCAACGCATCGGCGGCATTTCCGGCTGGCTGTGCGCCGCGGCCATTGCCGAGGAAGCGGGCCTGCCCATGTCATCACACATTTTCCCGGAAGCCTCGGTGCATTGCATGGCGGTGACGCCGACCGCGCATTGGCTGGAGTATTCCGATTGGGCGGCGCCGGTCCTGGCCGAGCCCCTGGTGATCGAGAACGGCCACGCCCTGATCCCCGACCGGCCGGGTTTGGGCATTGAATGGAACGAGGATGCGTTGGCGGAATACGAAATCGACTTATAAGGCCCGAGTGTTATAAGGCCGGGGCGTTATAAGGTCAGGCCGGCCCGGTCGCGGGCTTGGTTCCAGAACTCACGCGCATCCGCGGCAGCCTGGAAAACAAAGTCATCGTCAGCCTTGGCGTCCAGCCAATCGCCGCGGGAAATTTCCTTGTCCAACTGACCCGGCCCCCAACCGGCATAGCCGATCATCACCTTCTTGCGGGCCGGGCCGGTGCCGGCGGAGATCGCCTCCAGGATCGATTTCTCACCGCTCATACGCAGGCCGCCCTTCGCCTTCAAAGTGCCCTTGGCTTCGAAATCGGGGGTGTGCAGAATGAACACGCCGCCGGACGCCACGGGGCCACCAAAATGTAAGTTCACCGGCTGTGCGTCGGCGCGCGGGGTCAACCCGAAACCTTTCAGCAGGTGGTTCAGATCGCCCTGGCCGATGACCCGGTTGATGATCAAACCGACGGCGCCGTCGGCATCGTGCTCGACCAGATAAACCACCGTATGGATGAAATTCGAGTCCAGCAGCTTTTCCGATGCCACCAACAGACGGCCGGCCAAATAAGGACTGGTCGCCTCATCGGCGCCGCTCGGTGAGACCCCCAGCGCCACGGCCAACAACAACAGACCGGACAGCCAGCGTTTCATCGGATCGGACGGCCGAGGACCCGCGACCAATCGATCACCGGGATTTTCATCAGGTTCAGCGATTCGATGGTGAGTTGTCGGTCCTGCACAGAGATCGGCACCTCAATGTAGGGTGTCTGGCCGGCCGGGCGCTTCGCCAGGACCATCAACACCAACTTTGCCGCCGTCGACTTACCGGGACCCAGAAGGCCCGTATCGCGCAAGGCATCGACGGTTGCCATATACCCTTCGATGCGCGCCGCGAAGGCGCCGACGGGCTGCAGATCCGTATCCAGCGCCACTGTCCCGCTGCCCGCCAGGCGCAGCGGGCCGTGGTCAATGTTGAGGCGCGACACGTCGATGGTACCACCGGCATTGCGCCAGTCGCTCAACATGGCCGGATCGCGATAGTCGCCAAGCTTACCGGTCAATTGGCCAATCAGCCGAAACGTCGCCAGATCACGGCCAAGCGGTGTCGCCCACACTGCCGGCACGCTGACGCCGTCGGCGCCCAAGTCCACATACAGCGGCGGCGCATCCGCAGCGCCGCGCGGCCCCCGCCAACGGAAATCCACGGCCAGGGATTTCAGCGCCACGTCGCCGGTCCGCGAAATTGCCGCACTGATTCCGTCGGCGCGAAGCCGGCCATCGACGGCGCCGCGGTGGCCGAGCACAATGGTCGCGACAAAGCGCCGCGTGTCCAGGGTCACCCGCCGTGCCGCGACGACCTCATGGCGGCCGGTCAGGTCGAGTTCAATTTCCGTCAGCCGCCACGGCCGGCTTCGGGCCTGTAGGACCGGCGGCCGCCATTCCGCCGTCGTTCGCCCTTCCAAAAGCGCCGCCGCACCCTGCATGCGGACATCCAGCCAGAACGGAAAGCCGCCGATATGGACGTCTTGATAACTAACGCTGAGGCCGCGCGGCGCCTGGGCCTCGATCCAGTCATCGATGCCGGCCCGCACCGTGTTGGCGGCGGTCATCCAATAGACGGCATACATGCCAACCGCGACCGCCAGCCCCACCCCGACAACGCCGGCGAGGCGCGGCCACACGGAACGGCGGGGCGCGGCGGCGGAATCCAATTTCGGCAGTTCCGGCGTCAGGGGGTCATCGCGGTAGTCGGGCTCAACCATGGCGGCAGTTTAATCCGACCGGCCTGGCACCGCCATAGATCATCGGCAATATCAGCCCCGCCGCCGATTGCACGGCGCCCGGGAACCGTCTAGCGTGCGGCCCCGCAAAGGAACCCGCTTGATGACGGATACGAACGGCGCGACACCCGGGCGGCACGGACACGACGCGGGCCTGGATTTGACCTGGGCCGTCGCCGCACCGGCCCTGTTGGTATTCCTGTGGAGCACCGGTTTCGTCGCCGCGAAATGGGGCCTGCCGCATGCCGAACCGTTTACCTTCGTCACCATCCGCTTTGCCTTGGCGGCACTGTTACTGGCCGTCATCGCCGTCATCGTCCGGGCACCGTGGCCAACCACCTGGACCGAGATCGGGCATACGGCGGTGGTCGGCGTGTTGCTGCACGGCATCTATCTGACCGGTGTTTTCTATTCAATCTCGCGCGGCGCGCCGGCCTGGATCACGTCGCTATTGACCGCCGTGCATCCGCCGTTGACCGCATTGTTGGCCGGGCCTTACTTGAACGAACGGGTGACGGGGCGCCAGTGGCTGGGCTTGGCGCTGGGTGTCACCGGCGTCTTTCTGGTCGTTTGGCGCGGCGGGTCGCTGTTGGCGGCGCCGCCGGAAAGCCTGGTGGCCTGCGCCATCGGCCTGTTAGCCTTGTCCGGCGGCGCGCTTTATCAAAAACGCCACGCGACGACAACGGACCTACGCACCGGCCTGGCCATCCAATTGACAGCGGCCTGTTTATTGACCGCACCGCTGGCCTTTGCCTTTGAAACCCGGGTCATCGATTGGAACCCGGCCTTCGTCGGCGCCCTGGCCTGGCTGACGGTGGTACTTTCAACCGTCATGTTCGGCCTATTGTTCGTGCTGATCCGGCGCGGTGCCGCGGCCAAGGTCGCCAGCCTGTTTTTTCTGGTGCCGCCGGTTGTCGCGCTTGAGGCCTATGCCTTGTTCGGCGAACAGGTTAGTCTGCAGCAGGCCGCCGGTATGGCCATGGCCATGGCCGGGGTCGCCCTGGTGACCCGTCAGAGGGCCTGATCTGTGTATGATAACGCTGGCCAAATGATGTCTGAACGCCCTCCCGGCGGGCTTTGGGTGTTCGCCTATGGCTCGTTGATCTGGCGGCCGGGTTTCGCTCACGTGGAAGCCCAGCCGGCGACCGTCCACGGCTATCACCGGGCCCTGTGCATCCGTTCCGACGTTTATCGCGGCACCCCGGACGTCCCGGGGCTGGTTTTCGGATTGGACCGGGGCGGCGCGTGCAAGGGTATGGCCTTCCGCGTCGCCGATGCTGACGTTGGTGCCGCAACGCAGGTCATTTGGGCGCGTGAAATGGTCACCGGCGTCTATCAGCCGCGTTGGCTGAAAGCGCGACTGGGGACCGGCGCGTCGGCCCGCCAAACAACCGTCTGGGCCTTTGTCGCCGAACGCCGGCACGACCAATATGTCGGCCGATTGAGCGACACCGAAACCGTGCGTTTGGTCCGCCAGGGCCAGGGCCAGGCTGGGCCCTGCCTGGAATATCTGGTCAACACGTTGGCGCATTTGGACGGCCTGGGGCTGCACGATGCGGGCCTGGCGCGGATCGTCCGTCTGGCCGCGAAGCCTTAGTCCAGACCTTGGCGGCGGCGCACTGATTCACGATGCGCGATGTAGCTGGTCGAGGCGACGATGATGGCGCCGCCGGCCCAGGTCCAGGCATCGGGATTTTCCGCGAAGACCACATACCCGATGATCGCCGCCAAGACTAAGCGGATGAAGTTGAAGGGCTCCAGCGACCCCACATCGGCCCGGTGATAGGCCATGGTCAGTGAGAAATGAGCACCGCCGACCAACAGACCAACACCGAACATCATCGCCAGTTGAAGGGGATTGGGCCAGGTCCAAAAGGGAACAGCCAGGACGAAGGTGATGGGAACCTGCAGCAACGCAAGCCAAGCACCGAGCGTCGCCGGTGGTTCAGATAATGTCATGTGCTTGGTCAGCAACCGCGAACCGGCGGTGCTGGAAATGGAAAACAGGACAAACCAGTAACCGGGATTAAAGCTCTGGAACCCGGGCCGGATGATCAGCAGAGCACCGGCGATACCGATACCCAGCGCCACCCAGCGACGCAACCGGGCCGGTTCACCCAGGAACAACACGGCGCCCAAGGTGATCACCAAAGGACCGGTCAATGACAAGGCCACGGCATCAGCCAGGGGCGCCATGGTCAGAGCGTAGTACCATCCGCAAACGGCCGCGGCGTTGAATGATGCCCTGACCCAATGCAGGCGGATCTGTTTGGTCCGCAGCGGCCGGAAACCGGTCCGAAACAGCCACGGCAGATAAAACGTGAAGGAAAACAGACTGGTCGCGAAGGCGATCTCCAAGGGATGGATGGCCTCACCGACGCCGCGCACCAGACCATGGGAAAACGTGAACAGGGACACCGAGGTAATCATCAGCAATGCGGCACTGGCATAGACGGGCCGCGATGCGGCTGGAGACTCCGCCGCGGGCGATGGCTCGCCGCTGTCGCCGGGTTCCAAGGACATGGCCGGGCCCGCTACGCCTTGAACCGGGCGTTCGGCACCCCGGCCATGGTGCACCAGAAATCCGACAGACCGGAGAAGTCCTTGCGCCCCCAGCCGGCGGCACGGGCCAGGCTGAGGCTTTCGCGGGCGGCGGCGGCCATGGGCATGGGAACATTGCCGCGGTTGGCCGCCTCGACAATCAACGTCAGATCCTTGTGGGCAAGATCGATGGCAAAGCCGGGTTCGATATCACCGCTTAGAACCTTGCTGGCGTAATTCAGTTTCAACTGGCCGTTCGTCGCGGTGGTGCCGTGAATGACATCCAGGGTGGTCTCAAGATCCAGACCGAAGCCCTGGATCAAGGCCATGCATTCGGCGTTCATCTGGCACGACGCGATGGCCAGGAAATTGTTGATCAGCTTGGTTCGCGTGCCGGTGCCGGGCCCGCCGCAATGCAGGATGGTCGTGCCCATGGTCTCAAGGGCGGGCTTGACCTTGGCAAACGCGGCGTCCGATGCACCGACCATGAACAGGCTTTCACCGGCATCGGCGTGTTGGGCCAACCGGCCGATGGGGGCGTCGACAAACTCACAACCCCTGGTCGCCGCCGCGGCGGCCAACCGGTCCGTGGTTTCCGGCGTCACCGTTGATAAATCCATCATCAACCCGCCGTCGGGCAAGGTGTCGATGACGCCGCCCGCGGCCAGCCCGACGCTTTCCAATTCGGCCGGACCGGGCAGCACGGTGATGGCGATTTCCGCATCCCGGACGGCGTCGTTGGCGTCAGTCGCCTGTCGGCACGTGTTGAATTCCGTAAAGGCCTGCATGGCGTCTTCGTTGATATCGAATACCGCCAACTCAAAGCCTTTGCGCGCCATGTTGAGGGCCATGGACTTACCCATGCGGCCAAGTCCAATAAATCCAACTTTCGTCATATCATCTCCTGCGTCGCGTTTATCCATCCGACGGCAAGCCGGCCGGCCGCCGTCGCAGAAACCGGAAACGCAGACTAGACAGCGGACCCAGCCAATGACAACGGCGGAGTAGCGGCCGCGTCGATCAATCGCCATGCCGGGCAAATTCTTTCAAGCCCAGCCTATCGTCTTCTTGCTTACTCCTTTTGGCTATGCTGACCGGCAGGGAAATTCCGGGTAACGTTCTTTAAATGCGACGCATTTGCTGCGGCACGGGCTTGAACCAATGCCCAATTCCTGGCATGAGACGGGCGCGATTGTTGTTGGATATTGTTCCAACAGCTGTTTGTGGAAGTTGATTGATGAAGATTTCTGTCGCCATAACATTCGATTCAGACGATGGCTCCGCCAATGAGATGGTCGTCCAGAACCTTAGGGATGTCGGATTTTCGGAACAACCCGACGCCGACGGGAATCTGCATTTGACCTTCGACGGGGATATTTCCCCTAACGATTTGGCCTACGGTGCTTCCATGCTGAAAAGCATGGGACGGCGCTGAACGCCCGGGTATGTCTTGTTAACCGGCCGGATCGTATTTTCACCCCCGCCGCACGAAAGCCCCCGCACATGGTCGGGCCACGGAGTTGAATTTTTGGGAGCCCCTTTTGGTACAAAAAATTAAACGCACGGAAGTTATCAAGGGCGTCTATTGGGTGGAAATTCCGGAAGCCGGTTTGTACCTGCTGTGCGGGTGCCCGGAAGACGCCACCAAACATCTGATGCGGCTTCGCCTGATCGTCCCCGTGGAGAAGGACGGGGTCCCCTATGAGACGGGTCCCAATGCCATTCTGCTTTCCGACGTGGCACTGCAGAACGGAAAATTCTGCAATCTGGCTGAATTTCCGGTTTTGCAAATGCTCTACAAGCAAGGAATGTTGATCCCGGGGCATCCCAACAACACCGGCATGAAACCCATGCTGATCGGCGCCAAAGAACAAATCGATGCGCAGATGGCATATATCTACCGGGGCAACTACGGCCTGACCTCGGCCGAGGAAATTGTCGCGGCCGGCGAAACGCCCGAGCGCGCCGAAATGATCATGCGCATGAAGCTGAAATTTGCTTTCGGCCGCATTCTGCCGACCGAAGAGTTGTTGGACCATCGGATCATTGAAGATGGCCCGGTCGAAATTCGCAACGGCGCAACAATTCAGCGCCTCCGCACCAACGTGTTCGTGCTGGCTTACGACGGTGAGGAAATCACCATCGATCTGACCGTCAAACGCGGCCGCAATGACCGCTCCGCCTATCCTTTGGGATTCCAAAGCGTGCCCCGGGATTATTTCTCCATCATCCATTCCGGCCAGGGCGATGGGTGGGACATCAACCGCCCATGCATGGCCAGTATTCTGGTTTATCAGGGCAAGATTTACCTGATCGATGCGGGTCCCAATATCTCCTATAGCCTGACGGCGCTCGGCATCGGCGTCAGCGAGATTGAGGGCATCTTCCACACCCATTGCCACGATGATCATTTCGCCGGGATCACCAGCCTGCTGCGCACCGACCGGCGCATCCGGTATTTCGCGACGCCGTTGGTTCGCGCTTCGGTGTTCAAGAAACTGTCATCGCTGTTGTCCATGGAAGAGGACCAGATTGCCAATTATTTCGATATCCAGGACCTTGAGTTTGACGTTTGGAATGATCTTGGCGGTTTGGAGGTCAAGCCGTTCCTGTCGCCGCACCCTGTGGAAACCAGTGCTTTCTATTTCCGTGCCTTCTGGGAAAGCCGGTATCTGACCTATGCCCATCTGGCTGATATTTCGTCGTTCCAGGTGATGGAGAACATGGTCACCGACGACGACACCGCGCCGGGCATGACGCGGGCCGATGTCGACATGGTCCGCGACCAATATCTGGCCAAGGTTGACCTGAAAAAGGTCGACATTGGCGGCGGCATGATTCACGGCGAGGTCGAGGATTTCAAAACCGATGAGTCGGACAAGATCGTGTTGGCGCATCGCTCGGAACCATTGACCAACCAACAAAAGGAAATCGGGTCGAGTGCGCCGTTTGGGGTGGTTGATTCATTGATCCCCGATTCGTCGGGCAACCTTAGGCGCTTCGCTTTTGATTTCCTGCATTCCTATTTCCGCGACCTGGACCGTCACTATCTGCGCACCCTGCTCAACAACCCGATCGTTGAGTTCATGCCCGGCGAGATAATCCTCCGCAAAGGCCGTGTGCCCGAGAACATTTTCCTGATTGTCACCGGTACTGTCGAAAAAATTCGCTCCGAGGATGACGTCTACAATGTTATTTCGGCGGGCGGGCTGATTGGTGAGTACACCGCCATCCACAGCCTGCCGTCCGCGTCGGCCTATCGAACCGTGAACTTCGTGCGCGCACTGCGCATTACCGCACCGGCCTATCGCGAGTTGATTAAGAAAAGTAAGATCACCGACCTGATCGACCAGCGCGCGAAAAGCCGCGAGATACTGGAACGCACCTGGCTGTTCGGCGAATCCGTATCGCCGCCGATTCAAAACAACATCGCCGATGCCATGGTGCTGCACGAATTTCAGGCCGGCCAGGATCTCGACCAATTGCCGGGCGGCGCCATTTATGTCGTCGAGTCGGGAACGGTTGAACAACTGCGCGGCGGCGACGTCTCGGACACGGTCGGTGCCCGGAATTTCTTCGCCGAAGAACAGGTCCTGTTTGGCGAGTCCCGGGATATTGCCTACCGGACCGTCGATGCGTGTCGGGTCTACGAGATTCCGGGCAGCGTTATTGCCGATGTGCCCATCGTCATGTGGAAGATGCTCGAATCCTATGAGTTGCGCGGCGCCGCCTAAGGCGGCTCGAGCGGCCTTCAGGCGGGCTCGTTGGATGAAACGGATCGTCCTGGCCGGGATACTATGTATCAGCGCCTCAGCCGCCACCGCCGATGCCCTTACCGATAACCCGGCTTTTTGTTTCGGTTTCCTGAGCGCTCAATCGGCGCCGGCCGCCTTGGCGCTGCGGCCGCAGGAACATATTGTCCGTGCCTTGTTTGCATCCACGGGCCCGAAGGATTCGACCGATGAACGGGACTTCGAAGACTGGCGGCGGATCGGCCGCAACGCCGCCGCGGATCAGGTTGATCATCTGTACGTGAGCCGCTTGGAGGCCTGCCGGCAACTTTTCAAACAACAGGTCGAATAACCGCCAAACAAACATGTTGAAATTCGTGCTGGTGATTTTGCCCGCCTTCGGACGATCACTGCGGCAGTAGTCTCCTATGTCGGCAGCGTCACCCCGCCGTCCTCGGCAACAGGAAAGAACGGGTTCCACGCGATCTCCCAATAATGCCCGTCCGGGTCTTGGAAATATCCCGAGTAGCCGCCCCAGAAAACATCCTCGGCCGGTTTGACGACTGTCGCGCCGGCGGCTTCGGCGGCCTTGAGGAGCACGTCCACCTCTTCCTTGGAGCGCGCGTTGTGGGCCAAGGTCACGCCGGCGAAGCCGCTGCCCGCGGCGGAAGCAAGGCCGATGTCGGCGGCCAACGGTCCACGTCCGTAGAGCCCAAGGATGATGCCGCCCAATTGGAAAAAACTGATCATCTCATTCGAATTCTTTGCTGACCGCTGCCAGCCCAATCGTTCATAAAAGGCAGTCGCGACGGCAACATCCCTGACACCAAGCGAGACCAGGCTGAGACGTTGTTCCATATTGTTGTGCTCCCTTGGATTTACGGTCAGACCGGTGACCATTCACCAGTGTCTAAAAACCGGTTGATCTGATCGCTGTAGGGTCCAATGTCAAAACCCTTCGCGGCCAGCCAGTCGTCGTTGTAGTAGGTATCGCGGTAGCGCTCGCCGGGATCGCAAAGCAGCGTCACCACTGAGCCGGACAGACCTTCGGCGGCCATGTCGCGGATGACTTGCAGGGCGGCGTAAAGATTGGTCCCCGTCGAGCCGCCGGGCAGATGATCGACGCGTTCGGCCAAAACCCGCATGGCGGCGAAGGCGGCGGCGTCCGGCACTTTGATCATGTGGTCGATGACACCCGGCACGAAGGACGGCTCGCAACGCGGCCGGCCGATGCCTTCGACGTTCGAGCCGGCCTCCATGGTCAGATCATTGCGGCCGTCTTGAAAGCAGTCGTAGAACACAGAGTTTTCCGGATCGGCGACACACAGCCGGCTGGGGTGGCGCTGATAATTGATATAGCGCCCGATGGTCGCCGCCGTGCCGCCGGTGCCGGCGCTGACGACAATCCAATGCGGGACCGGGTGCGCCTCGTCGGCCATCTGACGGTAGATGGATTGCGCGATGTTGTTGTTGCCGCGCCAATCCGTGGCGCGTTCCGCATAAGTAAATTGATCCATGTAATGGCCGCCGGTCTGTTCGGCCAACTTCGCCGAGGCGGCGTAAATCTCGGCACCCGTGTCAACCAAATGGCAGCGCCCGCCGTAGAACGCGATGGCGGCGATCTTTTCCGGCGAGGTGGATTTTGGCATCACGGCGATAAACTCAAGGCCCAGCAGGCGGGCGAAATAGGCCTCGGAGACGGCGGTCGAACCCGACGACGCCTCGATCACCAAGGTGCCTTCGCCGACCCAGCCGTTGCAGATGGCATAAAGAAACAGGGACCGTGCCAGGCGGTGCTTCAAGGACCGGGTCGGATGGGTCGACTCGTCCTTGAAATAAAGCTCAATATCCGGAATACCCGGCAGTTCCAGACGGAACAGGTGGGTGTCGGCGGAGCGGTTGTTGTCCGCCTCAAGACGCCGCACCGCCTCGCCGCGCCAGTCTCGGGACGCGGTCATTTGCCCGACCTCAACCGCACTTCGAATAGGCGCAACTGGTACAGGTATCACAGCCTTCCTGGTGGATCAGGCTGGGCTGGCCGCATTTCGGGCATTGGCGGAAAGGCGCTCCATGGGCCGCCGCGTTGCCGCCGTCGCGGTCCGGACCAATATCCTCAACACCGCCGCCGGCCAGGGCGACGATCTGCGCCTCGGCAGCCCCCGGATCAGCCAATTCACCGGGCGATTGCAGGAAACCGATGTCAATCAGGTGGGTCTCGATCACCCCACCCAAGGCGGCCAGCAGGGACGGTACGTATTTGCCGCCCATCCATTGGCCGCCGCGCGGATCGAACACGGCCTTCAATTCCTCGACGACAAAGGAAATATCGCCACCGCGCCGGAACACCGCCGAAATCATCCGGGTCAGGGCGACGGTCCAGGCGTAGTGCTCCATGTTCTTCGAATTGATGAAAATCTCAAACGGCCGGACCCGTCCGGAATCATCAACAATGTCATTCAAGGTGATGTAAATGGCGTGGTCGCTTTCCGGCCATTGCAGCTTGTAGGTCTTGCCGGGCAACTCACCGGGGCGGCCGAGCGGCCGGTACATCTGATGGACGACACCGCCCGTATCGCCGGAGCCCTTCACCGCCGTCTTCTTTACGGGGCTTTCCAAGGGCAGTTCCGGCTCATCATCATTGCTGGCGGATTTATTACCGCCGGCTTCCAGAACGGCGCCGGTGACGTCGTTGGGACGATAGGTGGTGCAGCCCTTGCAGCCGATATCAAAGGCCTGCACGTAGACGTCCTTGAAGTCGTCGAACGAGATGCTTTCCGGCACGTTGATGGTTTTCGAGATTGAGCTGTCGATATATTTCTGCACCGCCGCCTGCATGACCAGATGATCGTGCGGGCTCAAGTCCTGAACCGAAACGAAGGCGTCCGGCAGCGCCGCCGTCTCGCCCTTCAGGCGCTTGAACAGGCGGTAGGCGTAATCCGAAACCTGTTCCTCGCGGCGTTCGCCGTCAGGCATCAGAACGTGGCGGGCATACTCAAAGCTGAACACCGGCTCCAACCCAGACGACACATTATCGGCAAACAGCGAAATCGTCCCCGTCGGCGCCACCGACGTCAGCAACGCGTTGCGGATACCGTGCTGGGCGATGGCGTTCTTAACGTCCAGGTCCAGGCCCTGGATGGTCTCGCCGGCCAGGTATTGGTCCTTGTCATAGAGCGGAAAGGCGCCCTTTTCCTTGGCCAGATCGACGGACGCCAGATAGGCGGCGCGCTGCAGCCGGCGCATCCAGATTTCCGTCAGTTCCACGGCCCGGGCCCCGCCATAGCGCGCCCCGCACATGATCAGGGCGTCGGCCAGACCGGTAACGCCGAGCCCGATGCGGCGCTTCGCCTGGGCTTCGTGGCGCTGTGCCTCCAGCGGGAAGTTGGAGACATCGACGACATTGTCCATCATTCGGACCGCCGTGGTCACCAGATCATCCAAGTCCTCCAAATCCAAATGCGCAGCGTCTTCGAAGGGCGCGTTGACCAATCGGGCCAGATTAACCGATCCCAATAAGCACGCCCCATAGGGCGGCAGCGGCTGTTCGCCGCAGGGATTGGTGCCGTGGATGGTTTCGCAGTAATACAGGTTGTTGCGGGCATTGATGCGGTCAATGAAGATCACGCCGGGTTCCGCATAGGCATAGGTGGCGCGCATGATCTTGTCCCAAAGCTCGCGCGCCGGCAGGCTTTTGAAGGTCGAGCCGCCAAAGGTCAGTTCCCACGACCGGTCGGCCTTCACCGCCTCCATGAACTTGTCGGACACCAGCACCGACAGATTGAACATGCGCAGCCGACCCGGATCGCGTTTCGCCTCAATGAAGGCTTCGATGTCGGGATGGTCACAGCGCAGCACCGCCATCATGGCGCCACGCCGCGACCCGGCGCTCATGATTGTCTTGCACATGGAATCCCAGACATCCATGAAACTGAGCGGCCCCGAGGCGTCGGCGCCGACGCCTTTAACCGGCGCGCCCTTTGGTCTGAGCGTCGAGAAATCATAGCCGATGCCGCCGCCCTGCTGCATGGTCAGGGCGGCTTCCTTCAGACCATCGAAGATGCCGGCCATGTCATCGGGCACGTCGCCCATGACGAAACAATTGAACAAGGTAACATCGCGCGCCGTCCCGGCGCCCGAGACAATACGCCCGGCGGGTAGGAAGCGAAAATCCTCCATGGCGCCGAAAAATCTTTGTTCCCAATGGGATGGCTCAGACTCACCGACGGAAAGGGCGGCAGCGACCCGGCGCCATGTGTCGTCGATGGTTTTATCCACAGGCCGGCCGTCACCGCCCTTGAGGCGGTATTTCATGTCCCAAATTTGTTGGGCGACTGGCGATAACTCGACCATCCGCAACTCCGCGTTTCAATCAATGAAATGGCAATCCGCTTCACAAGGGAACCGGCCGGCCCGGCAAACTCTGAAAGCGCCCGGTCTGGGCCGATTTCCCTTTTACCCTAAGCATTTAGGGGCATTTCGTCAATAAATTTGTTCTCTTTATGTTTCCACATATCCACCATGTGAAGGCGCGCGCGACAACATACAAAAAATCGCTTTCGTGTCAAAGACTTGCGGTCGGGCAAAATTCAAGCGTCGGATTTATCCACAGTTTCACGCACAGACTCCGGCGTCGCCGCCCCCGCCGCGCCCGCCGCGCCGTCGTCACTTGAACCGGTCCCCGCATCCATCCGAAAGGCCACGGCGGGAAACCGCTCGGCGGCCTCCACGGCGATCCGGCGCGACGCGGTTTCGATGCCGTCTTCCAGCGCCGCCATGAAGTCGCGGCGTTTCAAGCCCGGTGGGATCGGCGGCTGAAATTCAGCGGTGATGGTGCCTGGAAATTTGAGATAACTGCGCCGCCCCCAAAACAACCCGGAGTTCAACGCCACCGGGATCACCGGCACACCACATTGCGAATACATGGCGGCAATCCCCGGGTTGTAATCGACGCGTTGGCCCGGCTGGGTCCGGGTGCCTTCGGGAAAGATGATCACCGGGCGTCCCGCCGCCAGCCGATCCTGGGTATCGCGGATCAGGGATTTAAGCACCGAGGCGCCGCCTTCCCGGTCAACGGAAATCGCCCGGCACTTGCGCGCATAAAGGCCCCAAATGGGGATATTCATCAGTTCCTTCTTCATCACGTAGGCTGGGTTTGGGAACATCAGGAAAAAGAAGAACGTCTCCCACGCCGATTGGTGCTTGCAGGCATAAATGACACCATTGGGCCGCATGTGTTCGGCGCCGCGGACGTCGAAATCCAGGTCGATGATCCACCGCAACATGCGGCTTTGCATGCGTGACCACCAGGCGACGTAGCGCAAGGCACCTTGGGTCGTCGTCAGCAGGACCGGCATGGAAATCAACAACACCAAGCCGGTGCCGGCCAGGAAGAACACGTTGAAGACCAGGGACCGCAACCAGATCATGCGTCTGCCCATCCGGTCATGGTCATTTTCCCGCCGTGACGGCACTGGTCTTCGGCGGCGCGCCAAAAAATCGCTGCGAGCGGTGCCGGACCCAGGCCATCAGGAATTTATTGTATTCACTGACGACCAGCCCCGTGGTCCCGGGCCAGGCCCACCATTCGGCCAGTTTCACATGGTCGGGAAACACCGGGTTGGGGATGATCTGTATGGCCGGCATGGCATGGCGGAATTCCAACAGACTGCGCGGCATGTGATAGGCCGCGGTGACCAGTCGCAACGACGAAATGCGGTGCGCCCGCGCCCACTCAGCCGTCTCGGTGGCGTTTTCGATGGTATCAACGGCATTACCGATGCCGATACGGGATTCTAATTCACCAGGGCTGCGGCGCGCCAATTGCAACAGTTTGCGCACATCAAGGCCCCGATAGACACCGGACACGAACAACTTGCCGGCCAGGTTCTTGTCGAGCAGCTTAAGACCGGCATTGACCCGGCCGCTGCCGCCGGTCAGGACCACGATGGCCGCCGTCTTTGTGCCCGCGTCGGCGATGTCGGCCGGAATATCGCCGACGAAACGGACCAATCCAATCCCCCAAATGCCGGCCAGAAACACAACCACCACCGCCAGGTTGGTCCAAAACATGCCGCCCGACCGTTCACCCCGCCGCCGCATCTAAAGCATCCGGGCGAGATTTCGGAGCACCGTCACTTTTGCCGTGGTCATGGCGATCAGCGCGACGGAGATCGGCAGGGCGATCAGTAAGCCCCAGTGCCAGGGCCCGAAACCGATGTCAGGCATCAACCGCTCATCCAAACCGGCTGCCAGATGGGCCAGCATCCACAAGGTCGGCATGGCCAATCCCAGCCCCAGCAGACCGCCGCGAACCCCAAGGCCCAACGCGCGCCGGGCAAATTGCTTGGCGATGTACTGGTCCTGGGCGCCAATCAAATGCAAGACCTCGATGGCTTCGCGGTGAATAGCCAGACCAGTACGGGTTGTGAACACAACGGTTCCAACGGTCGCCAGGACGATGAACAACAAAACCACCAAAGCCAGCGCCTCGAAGGTTTCGATCATCCGCACCAGACGGTCCAGCCAAACCCGGTGATCGTCGATGGCAACGCCCTTGACCCGCGCGCTCAGGCGTTTGCCCAGATCGTCGGCGGTCAGGTCGGTGGCCTGCTTCAATTCCACATCGATGAGGCGCGGCAACGGCAAATCACCCTTCGCCGCACCGGCCCCGACCCAGGGCTCCAAAAGGCGCATCAGCCGGCTTTCGTCCAAGGCGTCGTAGCGGGCCACCTCCGGTGCCGTGGCCAATACGGTCAGCACCTCGTTGAGGCGCGCCTCGTCAGTGGCGGCATCATTGGTCGGCACCACCTGAACCGTGAAAGTCCCCCGCACGCCGGCGTCCCAGCGCGACGCGGTGGCGTTCAACACCAGCATACCGGCAACCGCCAGAATCGATAAAAACACCATGAAGGCAATCAGCCACGGCAGGAAACGGCTGTGTTCATCGCGGTCAAGCGGCAGGTCGGAACGGCTGGCCAGGATCACAGATAGTTCTCCACGCCGGGTGCATTTTGGAACCGATCATCGTCGGCCGCCGGTTGCACCTGCGAATCGGATCGCGGATTTTGCGCGACTTCGGCATTTCCGGCCGCTTCCGGCACGGCTGCCGAGGTTTTCTCCGGCTGGACCCGGCCGGGAATAACCTGCAACCCGCCATCCGCCAACTTCAATTGCGAATACCCCAGACGCTCGACCAGTTGCTGGGAGTGCGTGGCAATCACCACCGACGTACCGAGCCGGTTCAGTTCCTCGAACAGGTGGATCAGGCGCAACCCCATCTGATCGTCGACATTGCCCGTCGGTTCATCGGCGAGCAGCAGGCTGGGCCTGGAAATCACCGCCCGCGCAATCGCCACGCGTTGTTGCTGACCGCCCGAAAGGGTCGGCGGCCGGGCCTTCATATGATCCTTCAAGCCGACCCAGGCCAACAATTCGGTAACGTGTTTCTCAACGTCCTTACGCTTCGCGCGCGCCACCCGCATCGGCAAGGCGACATTATCAAAAGCCGATAAGTGATTGAGTAACTTGAACTCTTGGAAAACAACGCCGACTTTTCGGCGCAGCGGCGGCAGCTCAGCGCGCGGGGTTGCAGCAATGTCGCGGCCGAACAGCGCGATGCTGCCGCGGGTCGGCCGCAAGGCCAGATAAATGAGTTTCAAAAGTGTCGATTTGCCCGCGCCGCTTTCCCCAATGAGGAAATGGAACGACCCCGGGTTCAGTGCAAAGGACACGTCCTGAAGCACTTCGGGCCCCAATCCATATCGGAGACCGACGTTTTCGAAGCGGACGATGGGCTCGTCATTCTCCGGGTTCACGGTGCCTCCGCAGCGCTGGTTGATGCGCCGCCAGCCAAGTCCGGCGGCCTTTCACGGGAATGCGCACCATGCCATGAGTATCCCCAATTCGTCCAGGACAACGAGATTGTTCGGCGATGTATTTTGTCCCCGGTTCCGCCGGGTTGCGTTCGATTTCACCAAACCCTATAAATGATGAAACTACTTCGGGGTCCGGCTGCCTATGATTATCACCTGCCCGAACTGCACGACCAAGTACAACGTGCAACCGGCGCTTATCGGAAACGGTCGATCGACACGCTGTTATAACTGTGGCCATACTTGGCACCAGTTGCCCGTGGTTTCACCACCGCCGCCGCCCATGCAACCACCCCAACCGCTTCAGCCCCAGCCGATGATGGCGCCGCCGCAAATGGCCGCCTATCCGCAGGCCCAGGCGGTCGCCGCGACCATGCCGTCGATGATGCAGCAGGCACAGCCCGCGGCCTACGCCCAGCCGATGCCGCAACCCATGGCGCAACCTATGGCACAACCTATGGCACAGCCCATGGACCAACAGATGGTCCAGCCCATGGCCGCACCGGTGATGGCCGACGCGGCGCCTGCCGCGCCCCTGCCGGCGCCGGTACCGGAGCCCGAACCGGAACCCGAACCGGAACCCGAGCCCGAGCCCGAGCCCGAGCCCGAACCGGAAGCCTCCGACCCCTTGGATGATTTCGATCTCGACGGCGCCTTCGACGATGTTGACGATGAACCGGCGGGCGGTGATGACGACGCGGCCGACGATGACAGCGGCGGCGGCGAGTCGCCCGATACGGGCCCCATCTCCGCCGCCGATTTGGACGAAATGTTCGGTGATGACGAAGATGCCGAACCGATAACATCGATCATGGACAGTGTCGGCGACGACGACCCCATCGGCGACGATATTGATCCCGAAGACCTGCCCGATCCCGATCCGGTTCCGCAGATGTTTTCGGCTGACGACGCCGACGGCGGCGCACCCGAAAAACGCAGTTTGGGCAAGATTATCGGCATCGCCGTCGGCGTATTGCTGATTGCCATCCTGGCCGGTGGCTTCTTTGCCAAAGGCATGATCATGAGCATGCTGCCCTTCACCAAGGGTGTATATGAAATGATCGGCCTGGGTGAGAAGCTTGGCGCCGGCTTGAACCTCAGCAAACCGAAAATTGATTACGGCACCGAGAAGGGCAAGCCCACGTTGGTCGTTCAAGGGGTTATCGCCAATGTTTCGGAGGAGCCGCGACCGGTACCCATGCTGAAGGTTATTCTGCGCGACGGCGAGAACCACGATATTCAAACCACGGTCGCGGCGCCGCTACGCAATCAATTGCCGGGTGGCGAGCGCATGAAATACAAGGTGACGGTTGTCGATCCATCGCCATTGGCACGTGGCATCGCCGTGATATTCGTAAAACCGGAAGAAGCGGAAGCGAAACACTAGCGCCATCGAACTTGGCCTATCCCCTGACGAATTCACCTCAGCATCACGGTGATAGCCCGCCGCATGTTTCGGTACGCGCGGCATGAACGGGTTCGAAGACAGCACATTCAACGCCCCCTGACCTCGCCCAAGGCATGCGCCAATCTCATCAAGCGCCTGTCGAAGGATGCATTAAATGCGCAACCCGGCGGCGCGTCCGGTGAAGAATTTGCGAGCGGCGGCACTAAAACTGACGCAACAACCGATCCAGATAATCCAGTTCCAGCTTCGGCCGGCCGTGGTCGCCGGAACGGCGGCGCAATTCATCGAGAATCTCGCGCGACCGCCGCAATTCCATGCGGCTCGGAATTTTCACCGCGCCGTCGTCGATCTCGCCGTTGGTGCCGTCGCCCTGGCGCCGCCCGAAGGGATCGCGGCCACGCTGCTGCTGCTGGCCGCGCCGGCCGAGCGACATGCCCATCTGGCCCTGCATGCGGCGCGCCATCTGTTCGGCCAGGCCTTCCGTGGCCTGGCGCAGCTGTTCCAGGGCCTCGGTTTGTTGCGGCACCGCGCCGGCGCGGTCGCCGCGGCCCAAGGATTTTCCGGCGCCTTTCATGGCGCGGTCAGCCTTGCCCATGGAGGGCGGAATGCCGCCCAGCATCTCATCCATCTGCAGCATCAGCTTACCCAGCGCACGGCGCAGCGCCTCCTGGTCACCGGCCATCCGGCCGGCCTTCGGATCGCCTTGTTGACCCTGCTGGCCTTGTTTGCCTTGTTGGCCTTGGCGTCCCAGGCGCCGCTGCATTTCGCGGAAATTGCGGTCCAAAAGCTCCTGTTGACGTTTGGACAAATCGCGCAGGCCCTTCAGCATCTTGCGGCCCTTGTTCATGCCGCGCGGCTGGCGCGCCATGCGGGCACCGCGCCGCATGGCTTCCAGCATCCGGTTAAGCTGCGCCAGCATTTCTTTTGCCGCATCAATGGACCCGGTCCGCATCATCTCGCGAATGCGGTCCATCATGCGTTGCAGATCGCCGCTCTCCATCATCTGCGTCGATGGCACCTGCGGCATGTTTTCCAGACCTTCGCGTTGCAGGTGTTCGGCCAGGGCCTGCATGTATTCGTTCATGGCCTTCTGCAGCTGGTCCAAAAGCTTATTCAGCTCTTTGCTGTCGGCCTTGTTGCGCATGGCCTCCATAAGGCGTTTTTGGGCGGCTTGCAGGTCCCGGTCGGCGATGGCGAATTCACCGTCCTCGATCCGCAGCGCCGTGTCCCACAGCAGTTTTTGCACGGCACCGACAGACTCTGCGGTGTTGTCATGCAACAACCTGGACCGCGCCACCACCAAGGTTAGAAAGATCACCGTGTCGTCAAAGAAATGTCCCGGCCGCTCGGCGATGTTCTCAATATCGGCGACCGCGTCCAAGGCGGCCTGGCGGGTCGGCCGGTTCAGTTTCTTGCGCGCCGCGATAATTGCCCGGGCGACCGGATGATTGAAGGTGCGGGCCGGTAAAATGATCGCCACGGGGTCGCTCTTGCCGTGCTGCCCGGCCGCATCGTCAGCCTGCAGCGATATCTGCACGGCCGTGCCGGCCCACGGATGCGCCGTCAAATCCTGTGACGTGGTGCCCTTGACAAGCGGCGTCCCCAATCCCGGTGCCGGCAATCCAATGCTCACTTTGTCGTCGCCGCCGGGCACCGGCCAGCCTTCCGGATTGCGGATGGTCATGCCGACCTTCGCCAACCCGAAATCATCGCGGGCCTCAAACTCGACGCGCAGCAGACCGCGGCCCTGGTTCTTTGGCGGCTGGGTGAATTCCACTTCGGGCGGCTTGTCGGCTTCGATGCGCACCGGCCAGGAAACGGCAAGCCGTCCGCCGATGCTGACCGACAGGCCATCAACCCCGGCATCAGCGGCCTCAAACGTGCCCTCGACCCGGGCGCCGGCCTCGGGCACCGCCGCGTCCAGGGCCTGAAACGCCGCCTGACGTTTGCCGATCTGCAGGACGGCAACACTATCGCCGTGGCTCATCTGCGCTAAAAACGTACTGCCGACGGGAACCCTGACGGCAGGAGCCGGCGCGATTGGCTCGGCCGGCAGCGTATCGCCGTCTTTCACCGCGGCGACTTTTTTCTCAGTGGGTTTTCGCTTGGCGCTTTCCAGGAAGATCGGCGCCAGCCCCGTATAGGCCGGCGGCGTGATCCACAAATCGACATTGGTCTCCGCCAACGCGACGGCGCCGGGCTGCGGCACCAGGGCGCGCTCCAACCGCGCCAAGGCATCGCCGGCGCCGGCCGCCCCGGCAATCACTAATATAAGAACCAGCGCGGCGCGCAAGGCGTGCGGGTCGCGGCGCGCCATGCCTGGCGACGGCAGGCCGACCCGCAACCGCGCCAACAGCGCCGTCATGCGGGCCAAATGCAGCCGCCAGAGGGTCTCGGCGCCATCGGCGCGATCGGCGCCATCGAAGGCAATGGGGGTGTCGTCAAGCGCCGCCAGGGGCCGATGCGCGATGCCGCTGTCGGTTTCGACCCGGCGCCGGGCGTCGTTCTCATGGACGCCATAGCCGCCAATCATCAGACCGCGCAGGCTGTAGCCGAAGATACCGGCGAACAAAGCCAAGGCGACGATGTGCAACCAGAACGGCAGCATCGGCAACAGATCCAGCAGGGCCACCGCCACGAACAAGCCGCAGATGGCCAGCGGCGGCAACAGACGGGGCCAGATTTGTTCCCACAGAAGATTTAGCCCGGCCGCCCGTATCAAGAATCGCACCCGCCAGCCGCGCAGCGGGTCTTGTTTCGGGTCTTGCCGGCCGGCGGCCATCAGCCGGCGCCTTCCGCGCGCATGGGCGGATCATCGCTGAGCCAGTCGGGGAAGGTTTCCAAATCAATCATGTCATCCACCGTAAAGCGTCGCCGGATCACCGCGAAGTCGTCCGCACTGACCAGCACCTCGGGCGCCAAGGGCCTCGAATTATACGTCGAACCCATGACCGCTGCATAGGCCCCTGCGGACCGAATCGCCAATAAATCTCCGGCCGCCACATTTGGCATGTCGCGGTCTTTGGCGATGTAGTCACCTGATTCACAGATCGGGCCGACAACATCCATTATAAGATGGGGACTGCCGGGCGCCGCTTCAACAACGGGCACAATCTCGTGATGGGCGTTATATAGGGTCGGCCGGATCAAGTCATTCATGGCCACGTCGGCGACGCAAAACCGCTTCGCCAGGCCTTCTTTGACGAACAGCACGCGGGTGACCAAAACGCCGGCGTTGCCGGCAATCACCCGGCCCGGTTCAAAGGTCACGGAAATGTCCAGATCGCCAACCACCTCACAGGCCATGGCACCGTATTCGGCCGGCGTCGGCGCCGCCTCGTCCGCATAGGTGATGCCAAGGCCGCCGCCCAGGTCCAGGTGCGTGATATCATGCCCGGCACCGCGCAATTCGCGGACAAAATCAACGGCCCGGCCGTAGGCCTCGCGATACGGCGCCAGATCGGTCAGCTGCGAGCCGATATGCACGGCGACGCCCATGACGTTGATCCCCGGCAATGTCGCGGCGCGGGTGTATACCTCATGGGCGACGGCCAGATCGATACCGAATTTGTTCTCGCTTTTACCGGTGGTGATCTTTTCATGGGTTTTGGCATCGACATCGGGATTGATACGGACGGAAATATCCGCCGTGATGCCAAGGCCGTCGGCGACCGCCGACAGCATGTCCAGTTCGGGATCGGATTCGACGTTGATCCGGGTCACCCCGGCGTTCAGGGCGGTGGCCATTTCTTTTTGGGTTTTGCCGACGCCGGAGAAAACGATCTTCGCCGGCGCCACACCGGCCGTCAGAGCGCGTTGCAGTTCACCGCCGGAGACCACATCGGCACCGGCGCCGAGGCGCGCCAGCAAAGCGATGACGGCAATGTTTGAGTTCGCCTTAACCGCATAGCAGATACCGGCGTCGAGGCCGGCGACGGCCTCGGCGAAGACGCTGTAGTGGCGTTCCAGAGTGGCCGTGGAATAACAAAAGAACGGCGTCCCGACCTCATCGGCGAGGCGTGAGAGCGCAACGCCCTCGGCATGCAATTCACCGTTCTTGTAGTCGAAATGATCCATGTTTCGAGCTCCGCCGCGCCTACTGCTTGGGCGGCTGGTAGGATGGGGAATTGGGATACTGATAGATGCCGCTGGCCGGGGCCGATGTCCCGGCGGCCGGCCCTGTCGACGGGACCCGTCGTTTGTCGGATTTGTAGACCACCGGCGGCGGCGGCAAAGCCTCCGGGTAGGCGCGCGGATAGACCGCGCCTTCGGGATGCTGCGGGGTCGATTTAACGCCGCAGCCGCCAACGCCCAGCGCTAGGCCCGAAACGAGAACCGCCGCAAAACCGGCTGGCAAGTATCTGCGAAGGTGTTCCATAACCGCCACCATACCCTCTTGCGTTCAATCGAGGAACCTTTTGCGTGCCTGCGCCACCGCCGCCCGCACATTCTCCGGCGCCGTGCCGCCCAGGCTGGTCCGGCTGGCGACCGAATTTTCCGCCCCCAGCACGGCAAACAACTCGTCCGTCATGCCGGCTTCGACGCCCTGCAGATCAGCCACGGACAAGTCTTCCAGGCCGCAGCCCTTATCTTCGGCCAGCTTAACGATAGCACCAGTGACATGATGGGCCTGGCGGAACGGCATGCCCAGCACCCGCACCAGCCAGTCAGCCAGATCCGTCGCCGTGGAAAAGCCCTTGCCGGCGTCGGCGGCCATGCGCTCCGTCTCGAACGTCGTGTCGCCCAGCATGCCGGTCATGGCGGCCAGACACAGCTGCAGGGTATCAGCGACCTCGAAACAGGGCTCCTTGTCCTCCTGCATATCCTTACCGTAGGTCATGGGCATGCCCTTGAGGACAATCAACAGACCGTTCAGGGCGCCAATGACACGCCCGGCCTTGCCGCGTACCAGCTCAGCGGCGTCCGGGTTGCGCTTCTGCGGCATGATCGACGACCCCGTGGAGAACGCATCGCCCAGGCGCGCATAGGCGAATTGCTGCGAACACCAAAGCACGTATTCCTCGGCCAGACGCGACAGATGGACCGCCAATATCGACGCCACCGCCAAATACTCGAGGGCGAAATCGCGGTCCGAGACGGCGTCCATGGAATTCGCCATGGCGGCATCAAAACCCAGCGCCGAGGCTGTCGCGGCGCGGTCAATGGGGAAACTGGTACCGGCCAGCGCCGCCGCGCCCAAGGGGCTTTCATTCATCCGCGCCCGGCAATCGACGGCCCTGGACCGGTCACGCCCGATCATCTCCACATAGGCCATCAGGTGATGGCCCAGCGTCACCGGCTGCGCCGTCTGCAGATGCGTGAAGCCCGGCATGACCGAGCCCGCATGGACCTCGGCCTGATCCAGCAGGGCCGCCTGCAGGGCTTGTAAGTCGTCGTCCAGCCGGTCCAGGGCGTCACGCACCCAAAGCCGGAAATCCGTCGCCACCTGATCGTTCCTGGAGCGCGCCGTGTGCAGCCGCCCGGCGGCGTCACCAATCAATTCAGTTAGCCTGGCCTCGACGTTCATGTGGATGTCTTCCAAGGCCCGGCTGAAGGTGAAGGTGCCGGCCTCGATCTCGGTCCGGATGGTGTCCAGGCCGTCAATAATGGCGGCCGCGTCTTCGGCGCTGATAATCCCTTGGTCGGCCAGCATGCGGGCGTGCGCCTGCGAGGCGGTGATGTCTTGTGCATACAACCGCTTGTCAAAATCGATGGAGGCATTGATCGCCTCCATGACCGCGTCCGGGCCGGCGGCAAAGCGTCCGCCCCAGATGGTGCTGGCGTCAGCCGGCGGTTTTGTCCTATCGTCCGTCATCGTCACAACTCAGCTATTTAGCCGGAATTTTGGAGTGCCTTCGTATATGTCCGAACGGCGCGCAAGTACAGGAAAAATCGCGGTTTTCGCCGTTCTCGCCGTGGCCCTGGCGGCGGCTGGCGGGACCTGGCTGTGGAGCGGCTCACCGGCCTCGGCGGAGGCCTGCCAGGCCAAGCAAGGCGCGCTCAGTAACTTTCAGCCGGCCGAGACCCGGGCGGCGGTCCCCGACACACCCTTCAAGGATGAACACGGCAAGGACCGGCGCTTGTCGGAGCATCGCGGCCGCGGCGTGGTGCTGAATTTCTGGGCTACCTGGTGTGCACCGTGTGTGCGCGAAATGCCGCAACTGGAACGCCTGAAGGCTTTGGTCGCGGAAAACGGTGTCGATGTGCTGACCGTCTCCGAAGACCGCAAAGGCGTGCCGCTGGTGAAAAAATTCTACGCCGTCAACAAACTGCACGATCTGGATATCCGCATCGACGAAGGCGGCAAGCTGCTGCGCGCCCTGAAAGGCCGGGGCCTGCCGACGACGGTGTTGATCGACAAGACCGGTATGGAAGTCGGCCGGGTTGTCGGCGTCGCCGAATGGGATGCCGCCGAGGCGGTGACGTTTATCCGCGAATGCCTGGGCGACTAGCGGCTAACCCCGGTCGCGTAAGGCGCGGCGCAGTTCCGCCAGCTCTTTTTCAACACTGTCCAGCTTCTCTTCGATGTGCCGGGCGTCGGCGTGGACTTCTTCGACCAGGTCCGCCTGGACGGTCTGCATGGCGTCGACGATGACACCGATGAACAGGTTGATGACGGCGAAACTGGTGACCATGATGAAGGGGACGAAAAACACCCAGGCGTAGGGGAACACCTTCATCACCGGCCGGACAATCCCCATGGACCAGCTTTCCAGGGTCATGATCTGGAACAGCGAATACATGGAGGCGCCGATGGTGCCGAACCATTCGGGGAAGTCGGCGGCGAACAGGTTGGTGGTCAGCACCGCGCTGACATAGAAGATCAGCGCAATCAGCGCGACGATGCTGAGCAGGCCCGGAACGGCGGTGATCAAGGCCTGGACAACGCGGCGCATCTGCGGGACCACGGAGATCAGCCTGAGCACCCTGAGGATACGCAGCGCGCGCAGGATATAAAGCGGCCCGGCGGCCGGCACCAGGGCGATGCCGACGACGATGAAATCGAAGATATTCCAACCGTCGCGGACGAAATCACGGCGGTAGACGAAAATCTTCGCGGTGATCTCAACGACGAAGACGCTCAACACGACCCGGTCGATCATCGACAAAATCTCACCCATGCGGGCGCGGATATCGGGCGAGGTTTCCAAACCCAGCGTGATCGCGTTGAAGACGATCAGCGCGGTGATGAAATTCTGGACGCGTGGCGCCTCGACAAAGACGCGGATCCGATTACGAAACGACATGGGTCCCCACTCCTAGCTGGCTCCCAACCTGTGCGCCGCATAGGTGCCGCCATCATCGACATCCGTCAAGACCTCTAGGTGTTCAATCCGAGCACTTGCCGGCAGATTGGCCATGGTATCGGCGAGCGCGTCGGGCGACGACCAGCGGACGGCACGGAAGATATCATGCACCACCGGGTGGCGCTTCAAGCCGACCAGCCAATAACCGCCGTCATCGGCCGGCCCGAACACCGCGTCGGCACGACCGAGCGCTTTGAAGGCCTGATTAATATGGGCCGGCCGGATGCCCGGAATATCGGCGCCGATGATGACCACCGGCCCCGGCGCCATGACCGCCATGACCCGGCCCATGCGGTCACCCAGGTTGCCCGGCCCCTGGCTCAGGCGCGGCGTCCGCACCGGCCACAGGCGGTCCTGGCGGACGGCGGCATCGGGCGTCACCGCCAGCCAGGTCGTCCAGCGCGCATCGCGGGCCAGCGGGCGGAGCACGCGGGCCAGGGTGCGGCGATAGAAATTCAGCGCCGCGACGGCGCCGATATCAGCGGCCAGGCGGGTCTTGACCCGGCCCAAGCGCGGCGCCTTGACCATCACCACCAGATGCCGGTTCATGACCATTGGTGTCCTGATAACCTTCTCATCGGTAAAGCTTCGCCAGATAGCCCGGCGGAAAACCCAGATAGTAGAGCGCCAGTATCCACAGGTTCTTGAGCGGCCGCAGCAAATAGCCGTCGCGCCGGTAGCGGTCCGCCGAGGTGACGGCGACGCTGGCCAGTTCGACCAGCCGATGGCGCGGCATTTGGCGCACCAAGGCCACGTCCTCCATCAAAGGGATTGCCGGGAAACCGCCCAGGCGCTCGTAATAATCGGTGCTGATCAATAGGCCCTGATCGCCATAGGGCAGGTTGAGCAGCCGGCAGCGCCAGTGGACAATCTCTTCCAGGAAACGCGCCGGCCCCGCCGGGTCATCCAGGGCATAGCGGAAATAGCCGGCCCGGTAACGGTTGTCGGGGTCGGCCATGAAGCGTTTGACCACCGTCGCCCAGCCCGACCCCGGCTGCGTGTCGGCGTGCACGAACAGCAACCAGTTGCCGGTCGCGGCGGCGGCCCCGGCGGCCAGTTGCCGGCCGCGCCCGGCCGGACCGCTGACAATCCGCGCCCTACCGCGCGCCGCGATTTCCGTCGTCGCGTCGTCGGAGCCGCCGTCGGCGACGATGACCTCGCCGCCAATCTCGGCCGCCGCGATCTCGCTCAGGCGGGCACCAATGTTGGCCGCTTCGTTGAGGGTGGGAATGACGATACTCAGCATCCGGGAAAAATGTCAGAAAGGCCTGTCGCCCGCAATCTGAATGCGCCGCATGACGCGCCGCCCGGCCTGGGCATCATCGACGGCGATGTGCTTCGAACACCGGTTGTCCCAGAATGCCACCGAGCCTTTGCGCCAGCGGAAGCGGCAGGTGAATTCCGGTCGATGGCCCCAATTCTTCAGCCAATCCAGCAAGGGTTTGCTTTCACCGTCGGTCATACCGTCGAAGCGGATGGAGTAGGAATGGTTGACAAAGAGCGCCTTGCGCCCGGTTTCCGGATGGGTGCGGACGGCCGGGTGAACGCTGACGGTTTCGCGCCAGGCGTCATCGGCGCGGGACTTGGTGGTCCGGTTGTCGTTACGCACGGTACTTGGCCCGGCGACCAGGATATCGGAATTCACCACGTTCAACCCGTTCAGCAGGTCCTTCATGCCGTCGGAGAGCGCCGCGTAGGCCGCGTATTGGCTGGCGAACAGGGTATCACCGCCGTAATCGGGTACTTCCAACGCCAGCAGGATCGCGCCCAGGGGCGGCGCCGTCATCATTTGCGTATCCGAATGCCAATCCTCGCCGACGATGTGCGTATCGCCGGGTTCACGGACGATGGTCAACACCTCCGGATCGTGGTCGCCGGTGTTGAAATTGGGATGGACGAAGATATCACCGAAGCGCCGCGCCAGGCGCTTGTGGGTATCGACATCAAAGTCCTGGTCGTGGAAGAAGATGACGCCAAAGTCCAGGAGGGCCTGGCGGAGTTGGGCGACGGTGGCGTCGCTGAGGTCAGAAGCCAGATCGACACCAGAGATTTCGGCGCCGATGGTCCCGGAGATGGGCGAGACGGTCAGGTGGTTGCTGAGGGCGGTGTCGGTCATGGGGCCGATATTAATGCGCAGCCCTGCCTGTCGCTACGTGTCGGCGTTTCAATTCGTCCGCGATCATTAATCCCCTCATCCTAACCTTCTCCCCCAGGGAGAAGGAACTCGATACGGAGAGGCCGGGTGTTCCCTCTCCCTTGGGAGACCTCTGCAAAACGCCGCAATGCACGGTGATAGCGTCCTGAGATACTCCCTCCCCCCTCGCGGGGGAGGGTTGGGGTGGGGGGCGAAGCGCCGTCTGGCGCGGAAAAAACCATCTTTTCCCCTCCGGGTTCCCACCCCCATCCCGACCTTCCCCCATCAAGGGGGAAGGAGCAAAAAAGGCGCAGTTTGACGGATTTGATCGTTTTGCAGAGGTCTCCTGGGGGAGCGGGAGGCGCCCACGAAATGGGAGGGTGAGGGGACAAACAAAAAAGACGCCCCGCGGTTTAAAACCATCGGGGCGTCAGGGTGGAACTTGTCTCGGGCGCTTGCGGCGGCGTGGTTGGACACATTGGTGCCGCCACTGACCTCGCATCGAAGATGCGGTGTCCGCTCCCGTGGCCATCCCGGCACCTCACGTGGGTGCCTGGGGTGGCCGTCGGAGCCGACTAGCGGGAGAACAAACGCTCGATAACGGTGACCACTTTGTAAGCGGCTTCCGAAACCAGCATTTCCCAGCCCAGTCCGCCGACGTTCGCATCTTGTCCGGTGAGTTGTGTGTAGGGGTTCATGATCGGCTCCTTCTCAAAAATGTGTGTGTCATGTGTTGTTGTCTTGAGCCCTATAAACACCAAAACAGGCCCCCGCGACAAACGAGTTTTCATGACGTTATAGATTAGATATACTTAACTATACGGAATTCACATAGAACGGCGGAAACATGCGGCGTTTACCCCCTCTTAAGTCTTTATTAGCCTTCGAAGCAACGGCACGTAACTTAAGTTTTTCGAAAGCGGCAGAGGAACTGTTCGTGACCCCCGCCGCGGTCAGCCAGCAGGTCCGGCAATTGGAGGATTGGCTGCGCGTCCAGCTGTTCCGCCGCCTGACCCGTGAGATCCGCCTGACCGACGCCGGCCAGAAGGCCCTACCCCTGGTCACGGAAGGTTTCGACAAGCTGGCCGAGGGCGTCCTGCGCCTGACCGATGATGACGAGACGGGTATCCTGACCGTCTCGGTGGCGCCGACCTTCGCGGCGAAATGGCTGGTGCCGCGCCTGGTCCACTTCAATGAGCGCTATCCGGACCTGAACGTGCGTGTCGATGCCAGCCTGGGTCTTGCCGATTTTGAGCGCGACGGCGTGCATATCGGTATTCGATTGGGTGCCGGCGACTACGCCGGTCTGCGGTCCGACAAGCTCATGGACGAAGACGTCATTCCGGCCTTCAGCCCGCTCTTGCTGGACGGCGCGCATCCCCTGAACACACCAGAAGACCTCATCCATCATCGCCTGTTGCACGTCGACTGGGGCGACATGCGCAATCCGCCGGACTGGACCCAATGGTTCAAGTTCGCCGGCATTGACGGCGGCAACCCGGCGCGCGGCGATTCCTTCACCATCGAAAACCTGGCCATCCAGGCCGCCATCGCCGGCGCCGGCGTGGTTTTGGTCTCAACCATCGCGGTCGCCGAAGACCTGGCCGCGGGCCGTCTCATCGCCCCCTTCGACATCGCCATGCCGTCACATTCGGCGTTCTGGGTGGTCGCCCCGGAACGCATGGCCGACCGGCCGAAAATTGCGGCGTTTCGGGAGTGGTTGTTGGAAGAGGCCGGAGAAGGGTAGCGGCATCCTCAAGCGCAATGGGGATGCCGGGTCGGCCATCACGCGTCCTCTCAAGGATACCCACGAGTGACGCCATGGCGCCGGTTCGGCGTTCTCAAAATAGGATGCCGAGCTACACCGTTTTTGCTGCTGCCCTCGGAGTCCCGGCCCGATTTCTCACAGGTATATGACACACGGTTAATCGAAAATCGGCTTACTCAAACGGCCGCTTATTTCTCTTCATTTCATGACGCCATCGATGGTGAAAATAACATCGCACCAACCGTCCTCATGTCTAACAGCGTTGGTTATTAAAAGAGACTTGCCGTCAATCGTATGCGAGAACTTTCCAGCGTGGACATAGGCGCCTTGGGTTGTACTGGCCAACTTTCCAGCAGTTACGAAAATGTTCTGAAAATAAGTGACCCCGAAGGCGGCCGACCCATATACGTTGATGTCATATGATCTGGCCGCAATATCTCCTAATGAGGCACCTGGGCAATTACCAACAAATGAAACATTACTGGCTTCATACTTACCAGAGTTAAATAATTGGGCAGTTGTATCTGGGTCCCGATTTGTTTGACAAGCTGTCAAACTGATCATGACCAACAATGCAAATGCTACGGTGTTCATAATTGATGCCTTAATCTTAGACATTACCCCAATTGGTACGATTGACCGGGAGCCGCTAAGGAATGCGGCAACTGAAAACACCGTTCATTTAATGATTACCGGAGGTAATCTAAAAATAATATTTTACAGCTTATAAAGCACAACTAATTCATGCAATGCAATTATATCGAAATAGCCAAAGCCTGAGCACCTCAGGATTCAAGAATTTTGATTCGAATCACAATATGTTCTTGTTTTATTCTAATATTCGATATAACTTCCCCCATGCTCACCGCCCTCCCCCACACCCCAAAAAAAGGCCGGGGCGCCGTCACCAACGCCACCGGACGTTTCGAGCCGCGGACCGCCGAGGCTGTGGATGATGGCTGGGACCTGGACGACAGTGACCTGCCGAAGCTGCGCACCACCGTGACCATCGAGCGGCCGAAGACCATCATCACCCGCAACACCTCACCCGACGTACCCTTCGACCGCTCGATCAACCCCTACCGGGGCTGCGAGCACGGCTGCGTCTATTGCTTTGCCCGGCCGACACACGCCTTTCACGGCCTGTCGCCGGGGCTAGATTTTGAAAGCAAGCTTTTCGCCAAGCCGGACGCGGCGGCGCTGCTGGATGCGGCATTGCGGAAACCCAATTACAAACCGGCGCCGATCGCCATCGGCACCAACACGGACCCCTATCAACCGATCGAGCGCGAGCACCGGATCATGCGGAGCGTGCTGGAGGTGTTGGACGCCTTCAACCATCCCGTCTCCATCGTCACCAAGTCGGCGATGGTCAGCCGTGATCTGGATATTCTGGGGCCCATGGCGGCGCGCGGGCTGGCCAGCGTGGGCTTGTCCGTGACGACGCTGGACCGGGATCTGGCGCGGCGCATGGAGCCCCGCGCGGCGACGCCGGGCCGGCGGTTGGCGACGATCCGCGCCCTGTCGGAGGCCGGCGTTCACACCTTTTGCCTGGCCGCGCCGATGATTCCCGGGCTCAACGATCATGAATTGGAGGCCATCATCGAGGCCGCCGTTGAGGCCGGCGCCCGAGGGGCGGGCTATGTGTTGCTGCGCCTGCCATTGGAAATCAAGGACCTGTTCACGGAATGGCTGGACCAGCACGAGCCCGGACGGAAATCCAAGGTGCTGAACATGATGCGCGAAACGAGAGGTGGCGCGCTTTACGTCACCGATTGGGGCACCCGCCAGCGCGGCACCGGCCAATATGCCGACCTGTTGGAAGCCCGCATGAAAGGGATCAAGAAACGCTTAGGCCTGGTGGAGGCGGAGCGCCCGGCGGAATCGCCGCTGCGCACGGACCTGTTCCAACCGCCGCCCCAGGCAGGCGACCAATTAAAACTGCTCTAACGGAGGCGGAGACAAGCATGACCCAAATGACCGGACATTGCCTTTGCGGCGGGGTGACCTTCTCAGCCGATATGGAAAAGACCGACTATCACGCCTGCCATTGTTCCATGTGCCGGCGCTGGGCCGGCAGCCCGCTGATGGCGGCCGGCGCCCAAACCGTGACGTTTACGGGCGACGACAAGATCGGCCGCTATAAATCGTCGGACTGGGCCGAGCGCGGGTTTTGTACGAACTGCGGGACGGGACTGTTCTATTACCTGATTCCGGCGGATCAATATGTGCTGTCCATCGGCGCCTTTGATGACGCCGAGGCGTTTAAGATGGCCGGTGAGATTTTTATTGATAACAAGCCCGGTGGATATGGGTTTGCGGGGGATCATCCAAGGCTGACGGAGGCGGAGTTTATGGCGAAGTTTACTGACGGGAATTAACGGCATTCTCGCGCCTGAGGTCCCGCGATGGCCCCGGGAGGAGACCGCGTATCTTCGATGCGCGGTCTTTGGCGGGACCGGTGTGTCCAACAAGATTGCGACATACTGACGACCATGCCGAACGCTCCCTCAAGGGGATAACCTGGGCTTACGCCGCCGCATATGCGTCGACGGCCCCGGAATATCCAGACCGATGTATCTGCACCAAGACTGCCGCAAGCAGCATTCCTGACCATCACCCTCGCGAAGGCGGGCGTCCAGGGCCGCCATCGCCGAGGTCCGTTTCTCTGGATTCCCGCGTGCGCGGGAATGACGGTTGGGGTGCGGAGGCTCATGCGGGCCTGCATTGCGCGCCGAATTATCCCCTCATCCCGTCCTTCTCTCATTTTGGCCCCTGCCAAATGATTGGTAATGGGAGAAGGAACGCATGAAACACCCCTCTCCTTTGGTGAGAGGGAGGGGCCCGCAGCCGCAGGCTGTGGGAGGGTGAGGGAAAATACGAAATCCCGCGAAGTGGGAGGGTGAGGGGAAATACGATATCCCGCGAAGTGGGAGGGTGAGGGGAAATACGATATCCCGCGAAGTGGGAGGGTAAGGGGAAATACGATATCCCGCGAAGTGGGAAGGTGAGGGGATTGACGATGTCCCGCGAAGCCTCTTGAGGTCCCACGAGGGACGCGCGGGCGCCGACCCAACGCGTGAGGTTTCCATGAAAGGACGCACGATGGCCGACTTCCCTCCGGGGGATAACCTGCGCTTACGCCGCTCCACTGGAGCGACGGTCGCAGAACATCCATCCCCATCGTGCTTGAGTATGCCGTGAACGCCTACGCTTCCGGTTCCCCCGCCGCCAGCCACGCCGCATAATCCGCCTTTGACTGATCCGTCGCCGGATAGACATCCGGCACCCGCGCACCTTTTGAGACCTGCAGCTTGGCGAACTGTTCGTAGCGTTCCTGCTCGACCCCATCGCGGCCGACCGTTTCGGCCAGGGCCTGGGGAATCACCATCACCCCGTCTGCGTCGCCCTTGATGATGTCGCCGGGCATCACCGCGACGCCGCCGCATTGGATGGGGGTTTGCAGATCGGCGGCGGAGTGGCCATGGACGCTGGCCGGTGATGCCGGGCCGGCGGCATAAACGGGGAAGTCGGCGGCCAGGCATTCCTCAAAATCCCGCAGCCCGCCGTCCGAAACCAAACCGCCGACGGCGCGGAATTTCAGCCGTTCGATCAGGATATCGCCGACCGCCGCGATATCGGCCCGGCCGCGGCCGTCGATGACCAGCACGGCCCCGGGCGGCACCTGTTCGATGGCGACGCGCGGCGGATAGTCCTTGCCGCCCAAAACCTCGGGCGCCGACAGATCTTCGCGCATGGGCACGTAGCGCAGCGTATAGGCGGCGCCCAGTATGCGCTTCACCGGCGTGTTGAGCGGCTTCGGCCCGGCCATGGAAACGGCGCGGATGCCGCGTTTCAACAGCTGCATGCTGACCGTGGCGTTGGAAATGGTGTCCAGGTTGGCTCGGGTCTCGGAATCCATGGTGATCCTCATCTGGTGTTTGGCGTCGGCGCGGGCGAGTATAGCACCACCATGTCAGACGCAATCCAAATCGAGCGCCTGTTCGACGCCGCCGCCGGGCTCTATGAGCAGGGCAATCTGGCCGAGGCCGAACAACGCTGCCATAACCTGTGCAGCGCGCATCCGACCTACGCGCCGGCCGTCGGGCTCATGGGGGTTATCCTGTGCCAGACCGGGCGGGCCGAGATCGGTGTGCAGTTCATCGAAAAAGCCACCGACCTGGCGCCCGATGAAGCCGCCTTTTACAACAACCTGGGCACCGCCTACACGGGCCTAAAGCGGTTCGACGACGCGCTTGGCGCCTTCGCACGGGCCATCGAACTGGCGCCGGAAAACCCCCAGGCCCACAACAACATCGGCGCCGTGCTGAGGCCCATGGGCATGCTGAGCGAGGCCGCCGGGCACTATGCCAAGGCCGTCGAACTGAACCCGGACGGCGGCGAAATCTGGGCCAACTACGTCAATGTCCTGATGGACCTGGACCGGGTTGACGAGGCGGATGAGGCGGCGCGGAAGGCCGTCCAGTTGCGCCCCGACTATGCCGCCGGGCACAACAATCTAGGCACCGTGCTGCAGCGGCGCGGTCAGTACACCGACGCCGAGGCCCACTACCGCCGTGCCCTTGAGCTGCGCCCGGACTACGCCGATGCCTATGCCAATCTGGCCGAAACCTTGAAAGACACGGGCCGCGCCGCCGAGGCGATCGGTTTCTATGACCAGGCCGTCGCGTTGCTCCCCAATGAAGCGGAGATGGGCTCGAACCGCCTGTTGGCGCTGTCCGGCGTCGAGACCCTGACGGCGGCCGAGATCACCGCCCAACATGCGGCCTGGGGCGACGCCGTCAGTGCCGCAACGCCCGCCGCGCCGGTCGCTGTACCGGCCACTGTACCGGCCACTGTACCGGCCATCGGGCGGACCGAGAAACGCCTCCGCGTCGGTTACGTCTCGCCGGACTTCCGCCGCCATTCCGTCGCCTATTTTCTCGAACCGATCCTCAACCACCACGACCCGGAGACCGTCGAGACATTTTGTTATGCCAACATGCCGACGGCCGGCGATATGGTCACGGAACGCATGCGGGCGCACGCCGACCACTGGCGTAACGTCTTCGGCAAGAGCGATGCGCAGTTCGCCGACATGGTCCGCGCCGACGGCATCGACATCCTGGTCGATCTGGCCGGCCACACACGCGGCAACCGCCTGACTGCCTTCGCGCTGCGCGCCGCACCCGTACAGATGAGCTACCTCGGTTACCCGGCGACGACGGGGCTTGAGGCCATGGACTTCCGCCTAACCGACGCCTGGGCCGATCCACCGGGGATGACCGAGGCTTATCACTGCGAGGCATTGCTGAGGATCGACGGCGGCTTTCTCAGCTATCAGCCCGACGATGACGCGCCGGATGTGGCGGCCTTGCCGGCCGAAACAAATGGCCATGTGACTTTCGGGTCGTTCAACAATCTGGCCAAGGTGACACCGGCGGTGATCGCCACCTGGGCGGCGATCCTGAACGCTGTACCGGGCTCACGGCTTCTGCTGAAGGCGAAGGCGCTCGGCGACGCCGGCACGGCGGACCTGATCAGCGCTGCGTTCGCCGCCGAGGGCATTGACCCGGCACGCCTCGACTGCCTCGCCTGGATCATCGACGGCTCGCCGCTCTCGGCCTACCACCGCGTTGATGTCGGTCTCGACAGCTTCCCCTACAACGGCACGACAACGACCTGCGAGGCCTTGTGGATGGGCGTGCCGAGCCTGACGCTCGCCGGTGATTGGCATGCCGCTCGGGTCGGTTTCAGTTTGATGAGCCGGGTCGGACTGGACGACTGGATCGCGCCGGACCGCGACGCCTATGTGGCCTTGGCGACACAAAAAGCCGCCGATCTGGACGGCCTCGCCGGGCTGCGGTCCGGCATGCGTGGGCGCCTGACGGAGAGCGGCCTGATGGATGGTGAAGGCTTCGCCCGGAACCTGGAAGCCGCCTACAGGCGGGCTTGGCACAAGCGACCCTAAACGTACCCCTCCTCGTCATTCCCGCGAAAGCGGGAATGACGAGGGAGGTTGGGTCGCCGAAAGCAACGAAAGTAATGCGTTTGCGGCACCGTGGTTTGACCCATCGGTCCCGCCGAAAACCGCGCATCAAAGATACGCAATCCCCTCTCCTTCCCTCCAGGGGATAACCTGGGCTTACGTGGCCGCATATGCGACCACGGTCCCAGAACATCCAGCCCGGGACCTCACGCCGAGTTTTTGTCGGCCTTGGCAGCGACGCTCATCCCCAAACCTCACGCTGAATTCCGATGACACCCCCTGCCAATGCGCCTATATACCCCCATGGGTTCGTTTCTGGCATTTCTGCTTGGCGCCGCCATGCTGGCCACCGTTTTGGTGCTGGTCACGGGCATCGTCTCGTTTGCCGTGAACGGCGAATTTTACAAGAAAAACGCCAACAAGCTGATGCGCATGCGGGTCCTCCTGCAAGGCCTGGCCTTGGTATTTTTCGCCATCCTGCTGTTTGTCGTTACGGGTAAATGAACATGGTCACCCTTTCAAAAATCTACACACGCGGCGGCGACAAGGGCGAGACGTCCTTGGGCGGCGGGGCGCGCGTCGCCAAGCACGCCTTGAGGGTCGCCGCCTACGGCACGTCGGACGAAGCCAACGCCGTCATCGGCATGGCCAGGCTGCACATGGCCAATTTGCCAGATGGCGGCGAGGCCGACGCCATGCTGGCGCGCATCCAGAACGACCTGTTTGATCTCGGCGCCGATCTCTGCACGCCGCAGGATGCCGAACGCAAAGACGGCGCGCTGCGCGTCACATCCGCGCAGGTCGACCGCCTGGAAGCCGAAATCGACGCCATGAACGAAAATCTGGAGACGCTGAAATCCTTCGTCCTACCCGGCGGCACGCCGGCCGGCGCGCATCTGCACTTGGCCCGCACGGTGGTCCGGCGCTGCGAACGCCTGCTCACCGAACTGGCGACCCAGGAGACGCTGAACGACGAAACCATCAAATATGTCAACCGCCTGTCGGACCACCTGTTCGTGCTGTCGCGCCACGTCAACGACGGCGGCAAGCTCGATGTGTTGTGGGTGCCCGGCGGGAATCAGTAAGTCAATCGATCGGCTTCAGAGGCACCCGAAAATCCGTCATCACCGGGCTTACCCCGGTGATCCACGACTTTCGGCCGCAGCCGTGATGCCAAAACGGAGATTCGTCCCGCCGCACGGTAACCTGCGCCAATTGCGCCACCGGAGCATATGAACCGGAACATTCAAGCCCGCGCATGACAATTTTCCGCCACCGTCATTCATGCAGGCGCGAAGCGGCCGGAACGCCAGAGCGGGAATCCCGTCTGCAAGGCGCGGCGTCTGTTGGCCTGGATTCCCGCATGCGCGGGAATGACGGTTTTTGGGTGGTGTCGTATCGTGCGGCGCGTGGGGTGGCGTGGGCTGCCACATCGGTCCCGCCGCGGGTCTGCGCACCCGCCTCCCGGGGGCATTCCGGGACCTCACGCCGAGCTTGGCTCACTCCTGGAGGATTCGGTATCCCCCCCGCCCACTCGCAATCAGCACGCCGTCCTGACTAACCCGCGTATCCGCCACTCCCATGGAGCGCCCGACCCGGACCACCTCGGCGCGGGCCAGGAAATCACCAGGCCGGCCGGCCCGGTGATAATCGGCATGCATGTAGATGGTCCCCGCCGGCTGTGCGCCGGCGGCGCGCAATGCCGACAGCCCGGCCATGTCGATCAACGCCGCCGAAATCCCGCCGTGCAGGGTCGGCGGCTCAGGCGATGAAATCAGCTCATCGCGCCAGGGCATGGAAATCTCCACCCACCCATCGCCGCAATCGGCTAGCTCCAGGCCCAGCCACTGGTGATAGGGCGAGCGGCTCATGCGGTCGATGATGAAGTTTTTGATGTCGTCGTTCATGGGCGCGTGTTCCTTGTTCGGCGGGCGGGGTGGGCTCGTTTATACCGCGCGGGGCGGGACCGCGGCTATAGGCGCGCTGAAGAAACACCCGGTAAACTCAATATTCTGATGCGCATCAGTCAGGTTGGCGGTTCAGATGGAAAATCGAACCGCCCATTTCAATATCCCCTCATCCCAACCTTCTCCCACGTTGGCCCATGCCAAATGATTGCCAATGGAAGAAGGCGTCATAGGCGACGGCTTCCCAAATTACCCTCTCCCCTGGGGAGAGGGAGGGACCCGCGCAGCGGGAGGGTGAGGGGACTAATGAAAACCGATGCCAGTCGTGGGCGCGGCAATGATGGAGGTGCAATCACAATTCAAGGCCTGATCCTTTGGTCACTATAATTACTCCTCCTGCACCACCCGATGCCGAAACACCAACTTCGGCACCTCACCCAATACGGAATCCGCATCACGCTCCGCCCCCAACCGCTCGGCGACGCGGATCGACGCGGTATTCTCCGGCGAGACAAAGCTCATAATCGAGAGACCTATGGTGCCGATGGCCCAATCACGCACAGCGGCGGCGGCTTCCGTGGCGTAGCCGTTGCCGTGGAAGCCGCTGAAAATACTCCAATAAAGCTCCGGTTCATCAAAGTCGTAGGGGTGCCACAGGCCGGTCATGCCAATCACCTGGCCCAGCGCACGCTGTTCAATGGCAAAGCCGCCATAACCGCGCAACGCCCATTGGCCGACAACCATGGACATGAAGTTGCTTGCGGCGATGCGGTCGACGGCACCACCGCGATGTTTTGATAACTCAGGGTCGGTGAGGAAGTCCGCCAAGGGGGTGAAATCAGCAAGCGTCCACCCCCTCAGGGTCAAGCGCTCGGTCTGAAGGGGGTCGATCATGGCTTATGGGCTCCCGCCTAATATGGATGAACCGCTCTTGAATTCATCGCTCTACGGACTATATTTGGATAGTGGAACAAAATACAAACAAATTACAATACATGCACTTGAGTTCAATAAATTCAATGGCTTAAGGCCATCACCGCTTTACATTATGTCAAGTTTTTCATTGGGAGATTGGGTATCGTTGAGAATCAAAGGGTTAGGGCGCATACGGCGCGGTTTGGAGGTTGTTTTGAGCGGGATTCTTGGTTTTGCCCCTCAAGCCGCTCGCTTGAGGAGCTTTGAAATAACCCACCCCACACCCCACTTGACCACCCCCGCCCGCACTCCTATTGTGCAGCGCGTCAATTGGTGCGCACCCATTGGATCAAGGGGTAAAGGGGTGCGCTTCGGGCGCTTGTTCGCCGCCGCATCATTTATGATTATCCCCTTTTTGAGGTAACGGCAGGTTTTCCCATGAAAGTTCTCGTCGCTGTCAAACGGGTCGTTGATTACAACGTCAAAATCCGCGTCAAATCCGACAACACGGGCGTTGAAACGTCCAACGTCAAAATGTCCATGAACCCCTTCGACGAAATCGCCGTCGAGGAAGCGGTGCGCATGAAAGAGGCCGGCACGGCCGACGAAATCATCGCCGTGTCGCTGGGCGCCCAATCGTGTCAGGAAACCATCCGCACGGCGCTGGCCATGGGCGCCGACCGCGGCATTCTGGTGCTGTCGGACGATGACCTGCAGCCCCTGGCCGTCGCCAAGCTGATCAAAGCCGTCGCCGACAAGGAAAACCCCGACCTGATCATCGTCGGCAAACAGGCCATTGATGACGACAGCAACCAGACCGGCCAAATGGTCTCGGCTCTGCTGGGCTGGTCGCAGGGGACCTTTGCGTCGGAGTTGAAATTCGACGGCGACAACGTCAATTGCACGCGGGAAGTGGACGGCGGGTTGGAGACCATCACGCTAAAAATGCCAGCGGTGATTTCCACGGACCTGCGCCTCAATGAGCCGCGCTATGCCAGCCTGCCGAACATCATGAAGGCGAAGAAGAAAACCATCGACACGATGACGCCGGAAGATCTGGGCGTTGACGTGACGCCGCGCCTGAACGTGATCAGCGTCAACGAACCGCCGAGCCGCGCCGCCGGTGTGATGGTGGAAACGGTGGCCGAACTGGTCGACAAACTGAAGAACGAAGCGAAGGTGATCTCATGAGCGTTCTGGTCCTTGCCGAACACGACAATGCGGAACTGAAACCCGCTACCCTGAACACCATTGCTGCGGCCCAGAAATTGGGTGAGGTGACGGTTCTGGTTGCCGGATCGGGCTGCGCCCAGGTCGGCGAAGCCGCCGCCCAGGCGGCCGGCGTGGCGAAAGTTCTGGTCGCCGATTCGGAACTTTACGCGAATTCCCTGGCGGAAAACCTGGCGCCCCTACTGGTCGGTCTGGCCGGCGATTACAGCCATCTGTTGGCGCCGGCGACAACCGGCGGCAAGAACGTTATGCCGCGGGTCGCCGCCCTGTTGGACGTCGCCCAGATTTCCGAGATTACCGCCGTCGAGAGCCCCGACACCTTCGTGCGGCCCATCTATGCCGGCAACGCCATGGCGACGGTGCAGTCCACCGACGCGGTGAAAGTCATCACCGTGCGCACGACGGCCTTTGACCCGGTTGCCGGTGACGGTGGGTCGGCCGCCGTTGAGGCCCTGGAGGCCGCCGCAGACACCGGGTTATCGAGCTTCGTCGGTCAGGAATTGACGAAGTCCGAACGCCCTGAACTGACCAGCGCTGGGATCGTCATCTCGGGCGGGCGCGGCATGCAGTCCGGCGACAATTTCCCCATGCTGGAAGAAGTTGCTGACAAGCTGGGTGCCGCTGTCGGCGCGTCACGCGCCGCCGTTGATGCCGGGTTCGTGCCGAACGATTATCAGGTCGGCCAGACCGGCAAGGTGGTGGCGCCCGATCTTTACATCGCGGTGGGCATTTCAGGCGCCATTCAGCACTTGGCCGGGATGAAGGATTCGAAAGTTATCGTCGCCATCAACAAGGACGAAGAGGCGCCGATCTTCCAGGTTGCCGACTATGGCCTGGTCGCCGATCTTTTCGATGCCGTCCCGGAACTGTCGGCGGAATTGGACAAGTAGCTTTCCGAAACACTAATAAAAACAACAGGATATAACCATGAGCGGCGAGATTACGAAAATCGGAGTCATCGGGGCCGGCCAAATGGGCGGTGGTATCGCCCACGTCTGTGCGGCCCACGGCTTTGACGTCTATTTGATCGACCAAACGGATGAAGCCGTTGCCAGCGGCCTGGAACGCATGTCGCAGAACATGGACCGCGACGTGGCGCGCGGCCGCATGGAAGAAGACGTGCGCGACGCGGCATTGAAAAAAATTGTCACCGGCACGGCCTATGAAGGGTTCGCTGATTGCGACTTGGTTATCGAAGCCGCCTCGGAAGACGAGGACGTGAAGAAGGCGATCCTGCGCAAGCTTTGCGACTACATCACTGACGACGCGCTGATCGCCACCAACACATCGTCCATTTCGATCACCCGGCTGGCCGCCCAGACGGACCGGCCCGGCAAGGTTTGCGGCATGCACTTCATGAACCCGGTGCCGCGCATGGAATTGATCGAACTGATCCGCGGCATCGCGACGGAAGAAGACACCTACAAGACGGTTCGTGAAGTCGCCGAAAAACTTGGCAAGAAGGCCGTCAACGCGGAAGACTTCCCGGCCTTCATCGTCAACCGCATCCTGCTGCCGATGATCAACGAGGCCATCTACACGCTCTACGAAGGTGTGGGGTCGGTGAAGGCCATCGATACGGCCATGAAGATGGGCACCAACCATCCCATGGGGCCGCTGGAACTGGCCGATTTCATTGGCTTGGATACCTGCCTGTCGATCATGCATGTGCTGCACGACGGCCTGGCGGATACCAAGTACCGGCCGTGCCCGTTGCTGGTCAAATATGTCGAGGCCGGTTGGCTCGGCAGAAAGGTCGGGCGTGGGTTTTATGACTATTCCGGCGATGAGCCGGTGCCGACCCGCTGAGCACGGTTTCCACCAACGATGATATCCTGGCGCTGATCGCCGCCGACGCCTGGCGGATGGATGTTTTGCGGGTCGTTCGCGATCTCGACCTTCGCGACTGGGCCATCGGCGCCGGTTTTGTCCGCGCCGCGGTCTGGGATGCGATGACCAACAAGGCCCGGCCCAGCCCCCTGGCCGACATTGACGTCATCTACTTTGATGCCCGCCAAGCCCTGCCGGTTCATGAGACCCGGGCCGAACGCCAGTTGTTGCGCCGCCGCCCGACGGTGCCCTGGTCGGTGACAAATCAGGCCCGCATGCACACTTTTAATGGTGAGCGCCCCTACAGAACAACGGCGCGGGCCATGGCACATTGGATCGAGATTCCGACCTGTGTTGGTGTTCGGTTGGCGGCCGACGACGGATTAGGCCTGCTGGCGCCGCACGGATGCGATGACCTATTGGCCCTGCGCTGCCGGCCAACACCATCGGCGCTGCGCAAAATGCCGGTTTACCGACACCGTCAAATGGTCAAGAACTGGCGCGCCGTATGGCCCGGTCTGGCCGTCCGACAAACCTGACCGGGCACGAAACCTGCTAGACTGTGCCGACAGACAGACTTTGGAATATTCGAACATGGATTTTGCCGCTGCCGTCCACCTTATCGACCATTTGGCCGTTGCCGTGTTCGCCGTCACCGGCGCCTTGGTGGCGTCGCGCCGTCAGCTGGATATCTTCGGCTTTGTCATTCTGGGTACCGCCACCGGCATCGGCGGCGGGTCGGTGCGCGATGTGCTGCTGGGCCAACTTCCGGTATTTTGGATTTTGCAACCGTCCTACCTGATCACTTGCATCACAGCCGGGGCGGTAACGTATTTTACGGCGCATCTTTTGCGCTCACGGTTTCAGGCGATCCTCTGGCTCGACGCCTTGGGGCTGTCGTTATTTTGTGTGTTGGGCACGGAACGCGCCTTGGCGGCCGAGACGAATTTGGTCGTTGCCGTCCTCATGGGCGTCATCTCGGCCACATTCGGCGGCATTATTCGTGACGTCCTGAGCGCTGAGCGGCCGCTCATTCTAGGTCGTGAAATTTACATGACGGCGGCGCTTCTGGGGTCGGCCGCCTACATTGCCGCCCTGAAGGTTGGGCTCACGGGCACCCTGGCGGCGGCCATCGGCATGGCATGCTGCTTCGCCGTTAGGGCCGCCGGATTGCAGCTCGGTTGGAGTTTCCCCGTCTACAAGTCGCAACCGCCGCGGCCGCGGCCCTAAACGATTTCCGCAGATCGGTAAAACTTTCCACCGGGGCGTGATGCGGCACATCGGTCATGGTACAAAAGAGTTCACGCCTGTCCCCGGCACCCTGGTGAGAAGACATGAAACGTTCCGCCGAGAAAAACTCCGAAGACGTTGACCAGGGCGAACTGCCGGACCTTGTTGGCTATCATCTGCGGCGCGCCCAAAAAGCAGTGTTCGGTCATTTTTCCGACAGCTTGTCCGAGGTGGGCATTTCGCCGGGTCAATTCGGCGTCCTAACCTTGATCGACGCCAACCAGGGTTTGAGCCAGTCGGCCTTGGCGAAAATTCTGGGCATTGAACGCTCGACCATGGTCGCCGTGATCGATCGGCTGGAAACCCAAAACTGGGTCGAACGCAAGGTGTCGAAAACTGATCGGCGTTCCTATGCCCTGGCGCTAACCCAAGCCGGGACGGCCCTGCTCGGCCAGGTCCGGCCGCTGGTCGTCGATCATGAAGCGCAAATCAGCGCCGGGCTCAGCGACACGGAAAAGGCCCAACTCATCGACTTTCTTGACCGGGTCACCGCCGCTACCGAGTGTTAGTCCGTGTAAAGGCGATGCACCACGGACCGAACCAAATTCGCGGTCACGCGGCGCCGATAGCCGGGCGGTGAAAAGGTGCTGGTCATGGGCTGGATCTGCTTGGGGATCAAATTGACCAAGTGATCGAGCGCCGCATCATCCAAGGCCTTGCCGACCAGATCATCCGTGCCGTCCAAAAGCAAAGGCATGGAATTTGTGCCGGTCAGAGCGACCCGCAAGTCACTGACCACATCACCATTACGGCTGAGCCCGGCGGCGACACCGGCGAGCGGAAAGTCGATGGCGCCGCGCACCCGTGATTTGGCATAGGCGGCGTGAAACCCATCGGCCGGCGTTGGCAAAGTCACCGCGACCAGTATCTCGCCGTCCCGGAGCGCTAGGTGATCAAGCCCGTCGTCGCGATACATGTCGGTCAGCGGGATCGTCCGCGGTCCGGCCGGCGAGATCAGCTCGACAACGGCCCCATAAACAATCAAGGCCGGCGCCAAATCACCGCTGAAGGCGGCGAAACAATGGCTGCCTTTCGGCGCCACATGGCAAACTTCACCGCGGCTTTTTAGGCAGTAGTCGTTGGACCGCCGCCACCATTCGCTTTGGTTATAGAACACACACCGGGTATCGAGACAGAGATTGCCGCCAAGCGTGCCGACTTCACGGTGGCTGTTGGCGGCGATGCTGGCCGCCGCTTCGACAACCGCCGGATACCTGGCGCGAACTTCTTCGCTGTCAATCAGAGCCGCCAGGGTGACCCCAGCGCCGACCCGCAGGCCGTCGCCGGCCGCCTCGATGTCAGCGATTTCGGCGACACCGTTCAGGTCGATGACCTTGGCCGGCGCGGCGATACCACGGCGGATGTTGGGAATCAGGTCGGTGCCGCCGGCGATCAACTTTGCCGCCGGGTCTGCGGCACTGAGGGCCACGGCTTCGGCGACCGTCGACGGCCGGGCGATTTCAAATTCCGGCATATACTCCATCAGGCGACCTCCTGCTTAGCGGCGCGCTGGGCGCGTTCCTTGTCCATCAGCGCTTTGATTACTCTGTCCGGCGTCACCGGCGCTTCCTTGAGGCGGATATCCAAGGCATCTGCGACGGCGTTGGCGACGGCGGGGATGACGGCGGCCAGGGCGCCTTCGCTGGCTTCCTTAGCGCCGAAGGGGCCGTTGGGGTCAATGCTTTCCACCAATTCGACGGCGATGTCCGGCGATTCGACGATGCTCGGCACCCGGTAATCGAGGATGTTGGGCCCGATCGGCAGGCCGGCGTGGTATTGATTTTCCTCGCTCAAGGCCTGACCCAGACCCATCCACACAGCGCCCTGCACCTGACCTTCACAGGCCAACCGGTTGAGCGCATAGCCTAGATCATGAGCGACCCAGATCTTGTCGACGTTGACCAGCCCCGTGGCCTCGTCCGCCGTCACCTCGACGGCCACGGCGGCGTAGGAGTACGCCATGGACGGCCCGACGCCGGAGCCCCGGTACTTGCCGCCCTGGTGCGAGCGCGGCACGGTGAACGTGCCTTTGACGGTAATGGTGCCGCTTTCGGCGACCGCCTCGGTAACCACTTCGTCAAATGGGATACCCTGGTCCTGGCTGCCTTGAACCCGGTAGACCTCGCCCAGGCATTCGATGTTTTCAGGCTCCGTCTCCAGCTTCCGCGCCGCCGCCGCGACCATCAGGGTTTTCAAATTCTCGGCCGCCTCGATGGCGGCGTTGCCGACCATGAAGGTAACGCGTGAGGAATACGACCCGTTGTCCTTCGGCGTCACCCGGCTGTCGTTGGCGAACACGCTCAAGCGGTCGAAGTCGATGCCCAACACCTCGCCGACCAATTGGGCCAGCACCGTCGATGACCCCTGGCCGATGTCCGACGCCCCGGTCAGCAGGGTGATGCCGCCGTCAAAGTCGAGCTTCAGGTTAACCACCGCATGCGGCTCGCCGGTCCAGTGCACGGGCTTCGCCGCACCCGAGACGTAGTGCGAACAGGCCATGCCCAAGCCCCTGCCCGGCCCCATCTGGCCGCGCCGATCTTTCCACCCCGATTGGTCCTCGACCCAGTCCATGCATTCGGGCAAGCCATAGGATTCCACCATCAAATCGTTGATGGTCTTGGTCGGCGCGGTCAGCAGGTTGCGCCGGCGGATTTCGAAGGGATCGATCTCCAACTCCCGCGCCATCTGGTCGAGTAGCGATTCAAATCCATAGCGCACGTTGACCGTCCCATGCCCGCGCATGGCGCCGCAGGGCGGCGTGTTGGTGTAGACCCGGTAGCCGTCGAACTTCACTGCCGGAATATCATAGATGGCGTTCAGCAGCGCGCCCGAATAGAGAATGGTGACGATCCCATAGCCGCCATAGGCGCCGCCGGCCTGGATGGTCTCACAGGCGCACGCCGTCATGCGGCCGTCCTTGGTCATGCCGATCTTCAGCTTGATCTTGGTTTGCGGCCGGCCTCGGTGGGTGAGGAAGGTCTCCTCGCGCGACAGCTTCATGCGCACCTTGCCCTTCGCCGCGCGGGCCAGGATGCAGATGATAATCTCGAAATTCAGGGTCTCGGATCGATGCCCGAAGCCGCCGCCAATAAAGGGTTTCACCACCCTGATCCGCGACGTGTCCATGTCCAGGCATTGGGCGACGCGCTTGTGCACATAGTAAGGCACCTGGGTGCACGAATGCAGCGTCAGGCGGTCGCGCTCGGCGTCGTAATCAGCCAGCGACGCGTTCGGCTCCATCTGCATGTGGGCAATCTCGGCGCAGTCATACTCGTCTTCGCGGATGATGTCGGCGGCGGCGAAGCCGGCCTCCACATCGCCGAACTCATTGTGCACGTCGCGCTCAAGATTACCCGGTCGGTCGTCGTGCAGATCGACGGTACCCGGCACCCGCGACGCCTCGGCATCATAATAGCCCGGCAGTTCCTTGACCGTCATCTCGATCAGCGCCAGGGCGTGCTCGGCGGTCGCCTCGTCAACGGCGGCGACGGCGGCCACGGGCTCGCCCCGATAGCGCACCTTGTCGCGGGCCAGCGGGTATTCGTTCTGCACGATGGGCAGAATGCCGTAGGGCACGTCGCAGTCGTCGCCGGTGACGATGGCGACAACGCCCGGCAGTGCCAGAGCCTTCGACACGTCCACCTTCAACACTTGGGCGTGGCTGTAGGGACTGCGGTAGATGCGCCCGACCAAGGCGCCTTTGTGGGCCAGATCGGCGGTGTATTCGGCCCGGCCCGTGACCTTCTCCAGGCCGTCGATCAGCGGCACGTGTTTGCCGATCATCTTCGCCGGCTGGGCGTTGTCGGTACTCATGACGCGCCGCCTTCTGACACTCTGCCCGCGGCCGCCGTTTTGACGGCCTCAATGATCTTCACGTAACCGGTGCAGCGGCAGATGTTACCACTGAGCCCGGCGCGGATATCGTCATCGCTGGGATCGGCGTTTGCGCGCAGCAAGCCTTCTGACGCCATGATCATGCCCGGTGTGCAGTAGCCGCATTGCGATCCCAGTTTTTCATGAAAGGCGCGCTGCACGTGCGACAACCGCCCGCCGCTGACGGCACCTTCCACCGTCTCGATCCGTTTGCCGGCGACGGAATGCGCCAGCGAAATGCACGACAGGCGCGGCCGGTCGTCAACCAGGACCGTACACGCCCCGCATTCGCCGCCGTCACAGCCCATCTTGGTGCCGGTGACCCCGGCGACCTCGCGCAGGTAATCGATAAGCAGCATGTTATCGGCGACCGCGTCTTCGCGCGGCCGGCCGTTCAAGCTGAGACTGAGGATCGATTTGGGCATCGTTCCTGCTCCCTTTGGGCATGTGTGTATTGTTCTGGTACCGAACAATAATGAGAATAAGGGATTGGTGCGGCAGTGGCAAGTTTGGCGAGGTAATTATCTCTGGCGGCGGCGAATAAAAATCTCCACGGAAGGTCCGCTTACCGCGCAGTATCAGACATTTATCGGTGAGGCGCGATAGGTCTCTTCATAGCCAAATCCGGCCCATAAGCGCCCTACGAGTTTGGCCGCAGGGTTGGCCATATCAACTATAATCCTTGCGGGATGCGCGACCGTTAGTGGGTTCAGTCAATTTTGAAACTTGCGTGAAGTGGGCGGGAGGGTTGAAATGATTTCCGGCACCGAAATATTCAGCCCGCCCCCACGGAGGAGAAATTGCCCCACGCCGCCATCCATAGACTTCGCCATTCGTCATCTGTAGATGGTTCCGCGGTTGTCGCCGCAGTCAACGCCGCCATGATCGCCGCGTTGAAGGTTCCGGACGACAGTCATCCGGTGCGCTTGAGCGAATACGAGCCCGGACTATTTCTCATTCCGAAAGATGCCGGCGAGGCCTTCACTCTAGTCGAGATCACGATTTTCTTGGGTCGCTCCCTGGAAACCAAGCGCCGCCTTTATGAGGCCACCATCGCGGGCCTTGGCGCATTGGGCATGGAGGCGGGAGATATCCGTATCGTGCTCTATGAGGCGCCACTGGATAATTGGGGACTGCGCGGCGGCGTCCCGGCGAGCCAGATTGAGCTGGGATTCGAGGTTGAAATTTAGAGCAAATACCGATACCGGGCTAAGACCATTAAGCGTCAACTCATTTTCTTAAGTCGGTCCAGGCTGTGTAAAAATTTCCGCCTTATCCAAATGGAAAACGGCCCATTTTAACGGACCGGCTCAAGTGTCATAGGGCTTATGGGGAAAGAACGGCGGTCCTGAAGTGAATGGAAAGAGTGTCCTGTTTGAAAGAATAAGCATTTGACATCACTGTCATGGAACCGGTGAGTTCGCATCGAGTGCGCTTCCGCTTGATATTCCTCTGTTTGGCACCCTCCGGATATTCACTTCAAGACCATGCATCTATTAGGTCCCAATTGGCATGATGCCGCGTTGATTTCGGTCAATCGTCTGAAGGCTACCTGATATGATCGGGTCATTCTTCTGGCGGCAGCACTTCTTGAATGCATATGTCGTCGATAAGGTGATCACGCTTTAAGTCGATCAAATGCATTCTCTTCTGTTCATTGGGGATGTGCGACCCAATACCCGAAGTCATAGCCAAGACAAGAGACCGATCACTCATGTCAAGCCAGTAGCCACGACGGACAAGTTTGCCGTCGCCATCTCTGGCAAATGGGTCATCAGAGTTACTTCCGAGATCAGGTTGGTAGAAGTTGGGCATAGTCAATGTGCTTTCAATCGTTGGTGATCAAGTTGTCCAGGGTGGCCGGCATCTTAGCCGCCAATGACTTAAATTCGTGTCGACGCGATTGAAACGATCTCAGTCGTCTGGGGTGGGTTGGCGAATGTTGGTCCTACTGCTTCACGATATGAAGCGAACGCCGCCGATGACAAGAACGACTGCTTTTCCGCGTCATCACGGAACTCCAATACACCAACAAATCGCAATGGGTCTTCCGTCGAAAAGCACGAATAATTCACGCCCGTGAGGTTTTCCGATTTCAATCCTTCGACGAGGCCAGCCATGGCGGCTTTCTGCGCATCGTGATGTTCGTCAGACTTGAGTGTGTAATGGATAAGCAAACTCATGGTCACTTCCTTCAAATGTAAAATGTTTGGCTATCGGACCTTTATGTCAGACACGTGTCCACAGCCGTCACAGAATACACGAAGGTCGTTGTCGTTGGCGATCAGGTTGTCGAGGGTGGCCGGAATCATGGGGCAGGTTGTAGCGCAAGCTGTCCAGCAGGAGGTCCGCTTTTTACCGAACACCAGACATTATTTCAGATAGCTTGGGACAGCTGCTAATAGCCAGAAGCGGAAGTTGGAGGTAGCTGCAGAAAGGAGTTGCCCCGGAGATGTTTCCGAGAAAAAAGCCGACTCCGGCGGGAAGATCGAAACTGGCCTTGTCGATCAGCTTAGACTGTCCATTGAAAATAGGCGCCGATATTTCGCCTTGAAACTCATCCCCGACAAGGTCACCAGCCGGCCGTGTCATCCACGGCCGGCCTCTAGTCGGATCAATCGTCGATCAGTTGTTCAACCGGAACAGCTGATTGGGTCCACCGTGACAATCCCATTGAAGGAACTTGGCGCCGTTGTTCTTGGCAGCGCTGGCGACATCCAGGCACTTGTTCGAATGCTTGGCTTGCAATGAGAACCAGCCGCCAGCCTTCTCGATCTTACGCCACTGCTGATTGACCGCATTGTTACAGTCCCATTGCTGGATCTTGGCACCGTTGTTCTTGGAGAAAGCGGCGACATCCAGGCACTTGTTCGAATGCTTGACCCGCAACGAGAACCAGCCGCCGCCTTTATTTTCCATGCGCCATTGCTGATTGGCCACATTGGCACAGCCCCACTGATGGACCGCCCCGCCGTTACTCTTTGACACGCCGGCGACGTCGAGACACTTGTTCGAATGCTTGACCTGCAATTGGGACCAGGTGCCGCCGGGGACCGGCGATCCCCCGCCGGTGCCTGGCTTGGGCGGAGCGACCTTGCTCGGCTTCAACTGGCTGGCTTTGTCCCAGGCGTAGATCGATTTGCTTTTGGTGACGACCCAAGGATCACCGTTTTTATTGACGGTAATATGGATGGCCTTACCAGCAACCTCGTCCCAGCCCTTGCCGTTCCAGACATAGGGGCTGTCGTTGGTGCCGATCACCGCCACAGTCCCATTGGCACCAATACCGATGTCCTTGGCCTTGCCGGGCATCTTGATCCATTTCTTGCCGTCAAAGCGGTGGATATCGTTGGATTTGTTCACCGTCCAGGCATTGCCGTCCCGATCGACATCAATTTTGACGGCTTTTCCGGGGATTTGCACCCACTTGCCATCCCAGCGATAGATACCATTTTTGCCGATGTGCCAGATCTTACCGTTGGCGCCAACACCGATATCATGGGCCTTGCCGGGCATCTTTTGCCATTTCTTGCCGTCATGGCGATAGATATCCAGCTTTTTGTTAAGGCCCACCGGGTTGCCGTATTGGTCAACATCAATGCGGGCCAATCCATCAGCAAACTTATCCCAGTTTTTCCTAGCCGGGTTCCATCGGTAGACGGAGTTGCTATCAGACCCAATGACGAAGGTCGCGCCATTGGCGCCGGAGCCAATATCCATAGCCGCACCGGGAAGCTTGTGCCACTTGTCGATCAGCGGTTTCTTGCTTTCTATTATCTTGAACTTCTGGTTCGGCTTGCCGTTGCAGGTCCATTGGCCAAACTTCGAGCCATTGGGCTTGCGAAAGCCGAGCAGATCAAGACATTGATCTGTGTGGATGTTTTTGAACGAGAACCAGCCTTTGCCCAAATCAATGGCACGCCACTGCATATCACCAGATTTTGTGCACGACCATTGAATCGCCCGTGTGCCCTCTTTTTCATTACCACCAGCAATCGCCAGGCACATTTTGCTGCTTAAATTGGTCAAAGTGAAGTTGTCGCTTCTGCCCATGTAAGTCACCTGGTATTGCTGATCAGCACTACGGCTGTCGCAATCCCATGCGTGGGCCTCGGCACCTTTCTTGTTGCTGCCTGAGTTATCAAGACACTTACCACTGGACTCCACCTGGAAGGTAAGAGCCTTGTTGGTCGGCAATACCTTGATCTTAGGCAACTCCTTTATCTTGAACTTCTGGTTCGCATTGCCGTTGCAGTCCCATTGGCCAAACTTCGAGCCCTTGGGCTTCTTCCCGCCGAGTAGATCAAGACATCGACCTGTGTAGGCGTTTTTGAACGAGAACCAGCCGTTGCCCAAATCAATGGCACGCCACAGGTGATCGTTTTTATTAAAGCATTTCCATTGCACCACCCGTGAGCCATTTTCATTGCCACCGGCAATTGCCAAGCACATTTTGCTTTTCTGATTGACCAAAGTGAAGTTGCCGCTTTTGCCCATATACTTCACCCGGTATTGCTGATTAGCACTGCGGCCGTCGCAATTCCATGCGTGAGCCTGGGCGCCTTCCTTGTTGGTGCCTGATTTATCAAGACACTTACCACTGGTTTCCACCTGGAAGGTAAGAGCCTTGTTGGTCGGCAATTTCTTCTGAAGTTCTACGTACGGCTTTTCGTTGGTTTTGAATTTGATCCCGGACAGACTCATCCAGCCGTGGTCAAAGGTGCCAGCAAGCCATTTAATCCGGCCATTCTTGAAAACTTGGACGACAGCGGAATTATCGTGATTGTTAACGCTGAAAACCATCTTTGCCGGGGGTCGGAAACCCTTAGGCAGGGTGGCGACAGGCTGGTCCCATCTGGTGCCTCTGATGGTGCCCGTGACGATGACATTGTCGCCGTGGCGCGAGACCGTCAGCGCCGCATAGCCTTTTTCGTTTTTCCAGCCATTTGCAAAAGGAACGTTATGTCCTCTTTTTGTGCTGAAGGTAATGCCGGATAGGCTCAACCAACCATGGTCCTTGGCGCCTGCCGCCCAGTAGATATTGCCATCTTGCGAAACGTCGATGCGGGCGGATTTGGCGTGGTTATTGGTGTTGAAAATGAGGCGACCGGGCGGACGCATGCCCTCGGGCAAGGCCGCCAACAAGCCATATGTGCCGCCCTTCATCGACCCGCTGAGGGTAACGATATCGCCGGATTTCGTGGCTCTTGGTATGCCCCAGTCATCGCCTTCGGGAACCCAGCCGGATTTCAGCGCCAGCTTGGTGCCGTCTTTGACACTATAGCTGATTCCCGACAAGGTGATGGCCGAATTGTCGCCGCTGAGTTCGCGCCCACCGGCGACCCATTCGACGAGGCCGCTCGGCAAGACATCAATTCGGATCGGGCTGTTGTTGTTGGTCGAATTGAAAACCAATCGTTCCGATGGCAGGGCGGCTTTAGGAAGTTTCAACAGCGTATCGGAACCGCCTCCTTTAATTAAGCCGGTAATCGTGACGATGGACCCTTCCTTGGAAACTTTGGGTGCCGCGAAACCACGACCAAAAGGAACCCATTTCTTAGCCGGTTTCCGCTTATCCAGGTTTGGGTTTTCACCTAAAGGATGAACGACCCAATTGGTATGCATGTGTACTTTTCTACAATCTGCGGTCATCAATATATCGTGGTACTGATATATTTGCGCGAGCGCGCGGTATTGATATCGAAAACAGCGGTTCGTTTCGGCATTTTTAAACGCGCTCACGGCTTTACCCTTTACCTTTCTTTGAAGGCGTTGCCAAATTTGCTTCCCTGTAAACGTACAGGTCTTCATTTTAGCTTGATCTGAGGAACCGGAACCCCCGCCGTCGGCCAAGCAAAATCCGCTTCGATGGTTGTAAAGCGCAAACTTGTTGTTGCCGACAAAGACAGCGGAATATTCACTGCTGGTGAAACTGCGTGCGCGGTTTTTGAAATAATTACTTGCAGTTGTGGCCCGGTTGCCATCCTTGAGCACCATCTCAACGCGGTTTGTCTTCAATTCGCTATTGCTAAGCGTCGCGCTTGGGTTTTGCATGGACTCCAATACAAATGACTCTTCCATGCCCTTTCTACTGGCCATATCCTTATTTTCGTCGGGCAAAACAGTGCTCCACGTCGGCATGACGGGATTTTTTTCGCACTCTGCGATGACCAACTGTTTACCCTCAAGCCACACGGGAAGTGGATCAAGCAGGGTCGCTTGAGTTTCGCTTGTCCAGCCTTTAACCAACTTTGCAGCTTTGTAAGCATAAACGGCAGGGCCGTACTTCTTGGCGTCCGCCGTCGTGAAGTCATAGGTTGCCGGATCTACATGACCGGGGGACATAACAACCCAGGGAACCGCTCGGCTATCAAAGGTAATACTTGTCCCGCCTCCCGGCATGACCACCCATTCTCCTTCGTCCCAACTGTAAAGACGTCCTTTGCTTGAAGCCACCATGGCGGTACCGATGGGGCTGACACCGATGTCGATCGCTTTGTCGCCATCAGGAAGGGGAGAGATGGCTTTCCATCCGCCAATCGTCTTGATTTTATTAACTAGTTTGAAGAATTGGTGAGAAACCTTGCCGCTTGGATCAACAACCCAGGCAAGGCCGTCGCCACCCATGGCAATGCGACTGGCCTGGCGGCCCAATGCCGCCCATTTCTTTGTTTTTGGATCACGGATAAAGGTCATATAACCCGCTTGTGGCGATCCGTTTTCCTTACTCACGATGACAACAGTTTGGCCATACGGGCCGCCAACGCCGACATCAAGGGCCTTTTTGGTTTTATCGGCGACCCATTTACCGCCCTGGTAGCTGACGAGTTCGGAATTGGTTTTGACAGCCCAAATCAGGCCATCGGTTCCCGAGTCCAGCCGGGCGAAGTCCGAGCCCGAAATCGGTTTCCATTTACGGTCTTTCTGTAGTTGTGAAATCTTGCCGGCTTCACCAACTTTATAAACGCTTCCGTCCATGGAGGCCGAAACGTCCAGGGCACCACCCGCGGTTTTCACCCAAACAGCATTCATGGCGGCAAGGCGTTCCGTCCGCCCGGCCCGAAGTATGGGATGGTCCGGGCGAATACACATCTTTTTGTTACCGGCTGTTAAGACCAGCGAGCCTTTATCAAACGAAATCGATGTATTGCTTTGATTGGATAGACCTGAAATCAAAACCTGTTTCTGGCCCGTGACCGCATCACTTCCTCTGGCATAGAATGAAGCCGTCTCAACCCACTTATTTTTTGCCGAACGACTGCCATACACTTTTTTGTGGCCGATCAACCGACTAAAATTATTCCCCTTAAGTGTCTTGAATTGCTGACCGATAGACCCATTGCAAGGTTGCAAGGTAAACGGCTCTTTGAATTTTGTTGCCGTGTCCAAACACAAAGATTCAGCGCCCGTATTCGCCCCCGTGAAGGCATAGGAGGATGTGCCGGATTGCCAGCATGTGCCTGTTTTAGCGTTAAAGGAAAAGCCACTTCTGCAGTAAAACGGCGATGAGACACGGGCTAAATTTGCGAATTTTTCGGAGCATTTGGATATGCCCATATTACACCCCAAATCTTGGGCGTAATTGTCAACGGTATTGACCAAGCTTTTGCCGAGTCCCAGTGCGGCATTTGCGCCACCGCTTATGCCGCCGGAGGAAAGCCCGTCAGAAATCTTTTCCGCCGAATTGATGGCCAGCTTGGCGCCTTTTATAGATAAATTGCCTATTTGTTTTGCGGTATCGGCTGCCGCGTTCGCAATTTCCACAGCCCCTTTTGCAATAACCTTGGCGCCGTCTTCCGCCCATTCGATCAGCTTACCGGCGCATTTGGCGATGCCGCCGGAATCGAATTTCAGGCCATTGGCCAGGCCTTTGATCTGGGAAATGAAATTACTCGTGCTGGTCGGCACCCCGATCGTTGCGTCGATCTTAATCGGGATCGGCGGCGCGCAGCCGCTGGTCGGATCAAAAATCACATGCATCTTCGGCAGCGGCGGACTGCCTTCAACTTGAAATTCCATCAGAGCCAAACCCTTGGCGATGCCGAGAATATCCCAAACCTGCTCCAGGCTCATCAGGGCGCCGGAACTGCCGATGTCGATTATAAAGTCGGCGCTGCCCTTGATATTGAATTCGGCGCCCAAAATCTTGCCGAGCTTGATATTGACTTGGGTTCCGGCGTCCACCTGCAGACCCTTGGAGAAATCCAAGCGCGCCGTGGCCTGGGCAAAGTTGATACCCATCACCTCCAGATTGCCATTGGCGACCATCATCGGGCCGACGCCACCGCCCGGCAGCTTCATGCCCGGCGAGGCGAAGGCCAGGGTGAAACTTTCCATTGGCGGGATTTCACCCGTATTCTTGTCATAGGCGACATAGGCCGTGTTGACGACCTTTATCCCGTCCAACGGCAGAACTTTCAGCGCGTTGTCCAAGGCTGTGCGGATCGGGCCGAGAACCGTATCGGCGGCGCCCATGATGTCATTCACCCCGCCCGGCAGTCCATTACCGGAGAGCGCCGATATCTTGTCGAGGAAATCACGGCTGGACATGCCCTTCGCCATCATCAGCTTCAGCCGCAGGCTGTCCTTCAGCGTGAACTCATCGATGCTGAGCCCAACCGCCAGGGCCGGCGGTTTGGAACCGATCTTCAGGATGCCCGGCATGCTGAAGAGGAAGGTGAAATTCTTTCCCAATAATTTGATCAGGCCCGTCGACGCAACGTCGCCCTTGTTGTTGATCGTCAAGGAGAAGTCAGTGACCTTGCTCTTCTTGTTGAAAAGCCCCAGGGGATTTTTCCAATCGCCCTTGATGGAGATATCCAAAAGCGCGCCGCCGGCCGTGACGAAGACGTTTTCGACGGGCAGGCCCTTGAACTTCAGAACCTTCCGCAAAGCGCCCTGCGTCTCAAGCTGCGCCGTGATCACGATGCCCTTCGGCAGTTTGACCTCGCCGGACGTCTTCGGCGCAATCTTGCCCAGCTTGCCCGGCAGCGTCGATGTGTCGATCGTGACGTCGCCACCGCCCGTGGGGCGGATATAGATCACCGGATCGATGAGCTTCGCCCCCGGCAGGACTTTCAAGGCGCCGTGGCCCAGTGGGTTCAGATCGCCGGATTTAAAAAGTCCAGCGACCACCCGGCCCTCGCCGGCGTCAAAGATGGTCAGGCCGTACTTGCCCGACGTGGCTTCCAGATAAGTGCCGTACTCGGTCGACTCTCCGATCCCGAGTTTCTTGACCAAGGTTTCGGCGATGCTGGCGCCCACGAATGGGATTTTCTCGATCTCGTCGGTGATCTTGTTAAGGCCGCCGCGCAGCTGTTTCTCAGTCATCGCGTGGACGTCGGTCGGGGTGACGATCGCAGCGATCAACAAAGCGGCGGCGGCGAAGACGATCTTCAGGAACTTCGACATTGAGGCTTTCTCCGATTGCCCGGAGCCTGCCTGCTCCAAGTGTGTTTCCAGACAGCGATGTCGCGCCAACCAAGTTGGAAGTTTTCTAAATCCATAAAAAGATTATGGTTTTATAATGAACTTTTCGTGAGCGCTAACAAGTCACCGATGTGACTCGCGTGTCGGTTTTCGACTCTTTATCTTCTGTAACTTTGTTAAAATGCGCTCTTAGGCGTTGGTTTCGTTGAAAGTAAAATTACGATGAGATCGAGAAAATATTTTTGCACATCCCTCTCGCGGTTATGGGGCCGCCGCCAATAGGTCGAAAGGTGCCATCGACACCCGCGAAGATAGAGAGAGCGACGAAATTGGCCTTGATATTGATCAATTGCGGCTTGGGAACGAGGTTCCTATGTTGATTGCGCCATTGACCCGCAATCCCCGAACGTTCGGAAGTTGATCCCAAATGGGACATGCCGGTGACGGAGCGAATACTTCTGCTATGGGTCAAAACCTGCCGAAAACGCCCGACGCTTTTGAGGTCTGCATTACCCGCTGATAGCGGAAGTCAGATTTGGAAAAATGGATTTCGAGAAAAGGTCTTGGGGTCAGGCCTAGAACTGTGAATTCATCATTCAAGACATGGCATAGTCGCAGGTTGGTCACTCTCCGGCCCATGGTGCGGGATCAACGTGAGCCGTCCCCATAGGCACATAATGGAGATGGCATCCCTGCTTCCGTGTTGACAGTGATAATACTGATAGACATGCGAACTTTGAACCGGTGGTCTTTTTGTTCAGCCCCTCAAGCGCCGGGCGCTCGCTCCGTTCGCTTGGCTGGCGGCGCATCCGCGCCGGCGCTCAGTCGCGCAAGGCGGTGCTGGCGCACCGAACGGAGGTAGAGGATTGGCGGGCAATTCATCAGCAATTGAGCTCCCAGCCAACGGGCCGTTGGCCCGTCAGACGTGCCCGCGCTGGCAAAGGCCGCAGCGAAAACGGTGCCCGAACACCGTAACAGTATACTCATTCCGACTTCGTGAAATTTGGTGGCGTTTCCTTGCCGACACGCATTGATGAAGCCATCCTGGGTTGCCTCCGATAACAGACAAATTATTTCCATGATTGGGTTGAAATTCTTATTCAACCTGCCCATCTCTTCCCCATGCGCTGCGGAAGAACGGCAGTTGCACGCTATTTTACATTGTGAAGAAGACTTCAGATCGGCGTTCTGGCCCATGCCAAACGGCTGGCGATGCTGAAATGGAGGACCGCCGGGACTGACGTGCCATGGGATATGTGGGTGTTGGGCACGGGGGTGCTGGGCTTGGGGATGTTGTGAATCGATCGGCATTGATCGACATGCCGCGTCGAGGCCCGTTGCTGTGCGCTTGCTGCCCCTGTCATTCCCGCGAAAGCGGGAATCTAGTGCCGCAACGCTCTGCCTCTCAATCTGGATTCCCGCTTTCGCGGGAATGACGCGAGGGGCAGGCAAGGCACGTGAGGTGCGGCTCATGAAGGATGGCGCGGGCCGGCATGACAGCAGCAGAAAATGTGTACTTTCGTCTACTTATGGACCGGATTTCACAAAAAAGTACACAAAAGTACACGGCCCTATCCGATTGAAATCATTCAATACACGACGCAAAGACAAGCGAAAATGCGTACTGTCGTGTACTAATGCGTACTTATGTGTACAAAAACTACGGGACGCGCGTTCAGCGTCAGTCCTTCGGCCTCAAATCACGAACCCGCACCGCCTTGCCCTCGGACCGTGGCACGTCGCCGGGGCCGAGCACGTTGACGCCGCAGGTCACGCCCATATGGGTTTTAATATGGTGGACGATATCCGCCGCGATCGCCGCATAGTCGTCCAGATCGACACCGGGGCTGGCTTCAACATCAACGCCCAGGGTGTCCAGGGAGCCGTCGCGCTGCACCACCAACTGATAATGGGGCTCGATGTTCGGGCGGCCCAGCAATACGGCTTCCAATTGCGACGGGTAAAGATTGACGCCGCGGATGATCAGCATGTCGTCATCGCGCCCGGTGATCCGCATGATCCGTTTGTGGGTCCGGCCGCAAGGGCAGGGTGCCGTCTCCAGCCGCGTGATGTCGCGCGTCCGGTAGCGGATCATCGGCTGGGCCCATTTCGCCAGCGTCGTGATCACCAGCTCGCCGGCCTCGCCATCGGTCAGCACGGCGCCGCTGTCGGGGTCGATGGTCTCAAACAGGAAACAATCCTCCCAGGCGTGCAGGCCGTTGCGTTGCTCGACACATTCGGCGGCGACACCGGGCCCGACGATTTCCGACAACCCGTAGATATCGACGGCCTTGATTCCGAGGCGCGTGTCCAGTTCACGCCGCATCTGGTCGCTCCAGGGCTCGGCGCCGAAAATGCCGATGGCCAGCGGGCCGTTCTTGAGATCGACGCCGTCGCGCTCGGCGACCTCGGCGATGTTCAGCGCATAGGACGGCGTCGCGCACAGCACCCGGGCGCCGAAATCCTCAAGCAATAAAATCTGCCGCTCGGTGAAGCCGCCGGACACCGGCGTCACCGTGCAGCCCAGGGTTTCAGCGCCGTAATGGGCCCCCAACCCGCCGGTGAACAGGCCGTAGCCGTAGGCGTTGTGAACGATGTCGTTGGGATGCGCGCCCGCACAGGCCATGGACCGCGCCATCAAATCAGACCAGACGTCCAGATCATCGCGAGTGTAGCCGACCACGGTGGGCTTGCCCGTCGTCCCTGACGAGGCATGAACCCGTATCACGTCCTCGCGTGGCACGGCGAACATGCCGAAGGGATAATTGTCGCGCAGGTCGTTTTTCATGGTGAAGGGAAACTTGGCCAAGTCGTCCAGGCTTTGCAGATCGTCAGGGCTAACGCCGGCGGCGGCGAAGCTTTTCTTATAGTGATCAACATTGGCGTGGGCGTGACGCACAATCGTCCGCAGCTTTTCCAGCTGCAGCGCCGCCAGCTGGTCGCGCGGCATGGTCTCGATCTCGGGTGCGAACATATAGTTCGCGTTGGCGTCCTGGTTCATGGTTTCCTCCCCGCGCTCTCGTAATCCGTCATTCTCCACCGGCGACGCATGGCGCATCCGGATCGTGCCGTGCCTGATGAAGCAGCGCTTTGACCTCCGTCAACAAGGCGGCCCTGTCATCGCGCAGGCGCTGTTGCCAATTTTCCAACAAGTTGCCCAGCCTAGTCGCGCCGCGCGACCGCACCCGGCCGTAACCGCGGGCCAGCAGGGCCAGTTCGGCCAGGTCGCGGGCCAACACCGCGTCCACCGCCGCCGCCTCGGCGACCGCTACCACCCAGGCATCAATGGCGGCCTGCTCGCAGGCATATCGGTAGGACCTGGGCCGCCACCACCGCAGGCTAGCCAAGACCTTCATCATGGCGTATCCGGCAAACGATGAAATGTTGAGACGGATCGGAATTCCGTCGTCGGCCAGATCCCTGCCGCGTTGCTCATACCACCGCCCCAGGCCGGGCGGCATCAAACTGGCCGTCTCCTCGCGGCCGGGTTTGAGGAAATCAACAACCCGGAAGGGCGCCGCCGCATCAACGCCCAGCTCACCGCGAATGCGCGCCAGACGGCCCGGACGGGTCTTCAGCTGGGCAACCCGGATGATGTCTTCGTAACTCATCCGCGCGGCCAGGCGGCGCGCCACCTCACCGGCAAGTTCCATATCGCCGGGCCGGGCCGTCAGAACCTTGTCCAGGCGCTCCAGAAATAACCCGGCGTAGGCCGCGTCCTGATAATCAACCAGACGGCTGAGCGCATGGCCGATCAACGGGCGCAGCGCCGCTGCATAGCCGTCCAGGCGATCCGCCAAGGCCGGCGGTGCGGGGTCATAGTGAAGATGTCCAGTGGCCAGCAAATGATCGCCGCCGACCCCGAGGCCGACATCAAATGCAGCCGTGTTGGCGCCGACGCCAACGCCTTTCCGGTCAATGGCGCGGCGATAACTGCCGGTCTCAATGGGCAACCGCCCGGCCGCCGCAATAGCGCCCAGGAATATGGCATTGTTGGCCACGCCGGCAACACCGCCCGGGTCTTCTTCGCCGACGATGACAACGTCGCGGGCAACCTCGCGAAGCGGCTCGATCAGGTCATCGGCCGACACGGCGCCGTCGCCGGCAACCATTTTCTCCGACGTGCTGAAAATGCGCTCCGCGGCCGTAATGACAACCGTCCGATCAGTCACAAACCCTAAGCTCATGGCGCGCGCCGCCTCCAAGGGCTCGAGGGCGACCAGCAGGTCGACGCCGTCCTCGTCCGGGTAAAGACTGAACAAGGGCGCCGCCGCGCCGGACTGGCGGGCCATTTCCATGTAATAGGTCGTCGCGCCGGTGCGTTGGGCAACGCCCGGAATGGATGTGGCCTGGGCCGGGAACGCCGCGTCAGCGGCGGCTTCGGCCAGCCACTCGGCCAACACCCCGCCGCCCTGGCCGCCCAGTGCCGCGATCAAAACGGTGATCGGCTCGGCCGTGCTCATGAGGCGCCCACCAAGGCCAACAAGCCGCGGTTGACGGCGGCCCGAAACCGTTGAAATCCGCCGGGATTGTTAACCCCCGAGGCCTTGTAGAATGACGGACAAAGCTGCGCCGCATGGGCCAACTCACCGCACAGATTGCAGGCCGCACACGAGCTGTCCACGTGCGCCGTCGGCCCGTCTTTCAACGGATCATCCGTCGGCCGCAAGGTCAGCGACGGACAGCCGTTGAGCCGAATGCACGAATGATCTCCCGTGCAAACCTCCGCATCGACCCCGTATGTGGCGGCTCGGAACGGCTGGCCGGCAGATTTCGCCACGGCCTTGGCCCGGTTACCGCGGCGTTTCTTGGCCAACATGCATTCATTGCCTGAAATGATCACCCGAAGCCCGGGCTGGCGCGCATCGATGGCCTCGCGCAATGCCACCGCCGTCGCCGCCACGTCGTAGGAATCGATGTGCTTCACCCATTTCACACCGATCCCGCGGACCGCCTGATCGATGGAGATTTGCGCCGGCGTGCCGGTTGGTGTGGCGCCGGTTGACGGCAGATGTTGCTGGCCCGTGGCCGAGGCGTAACCATTTTCCAGAATGACCAGCACCGCATCCATGCCCTGCCATTGAGCGTTGATGGCGCCGGTCGACAAGCCATTGTGCCAAAACGCGCCGTCACCCATGACCGCGATGGACGGCTGACCCAAGGACGCCGCGATGGCGCCGCCGCTGGCCAAACTGAGTCCATAACCCAGCACCGTGTTGCCGACGTTGAAGGGCGGCAGGGTGGCGAAAGTGGAACACCCGATGTCCATGGAAATGTGCAGGGGCCCGCGCTCGCGCATGATCATCTTCAGCGCCGTGAAGATCGGCCGCTCCGGGCAGCCGGTGCAGAACCCCGGCGGACGCAGTGGCAGCGGGGTTTTCGCTTTCGCCTTCGCTGCGGCGGCCCGCTCTTGGATTGCGTCATTAGATATCTTTGCCGTACCGGCCACGGCGTCCGGGGCGCATGCGGTCAGGAAGGCGGCTATCCCAGCACGGACTGCGGCATTGCTGTATTCGCCGGTCGTCGGGATCATCGCCTTGCCGTGAATGGCGCAGGTCACGCCGGCCTCCTGGGCGAAGGCACGGACTTGGTTTTCAATGAACGCCGGATGGCCCTCCTCGACAACCAACACACTGTCCTTGCCGTCCAGAAACCCGTTCAACTGATCGCGCGACAGAGGATGGATAACGTTCAGGATCAGCAGCGGCACGTCCGTGTCGCCGGCAAAATCCGCCGCCCCCAAGCGCGCCAAAGCCCTCATGACGGCGCCGTGGGTGCCGCCCTGCAGGATGATCCCATAGCGGTGGTTGGCGCCGGCATGCACACGGTTCAGGCCGTGATCCAGAACGTAACGTTCGGCAGCCGGCAGGCGTTCTTCCAGCTTCGCCTTTTCCTGGGCATAGATCGACGGTGGCAGGACGATGCGGCCATAATCAGAGGTCGCGGTCAAAGGCGCGTTGCGGCGGTCGTCGGCGGCCGGGCGGTTATCTTTGCAGACGAAACTGCCGGTCATGTGACAGGCCCGGATTCTGAGCGCCAGCATGACCGGCAGGTGGCTGGCCTCCGACAGGTTGAACCCGTGTTCGACCATCTCAGCGATGGTCGCCACATCGCTGATCGGATCGATCAATGGGATCGACGACTTCAAAGCCGTCGCCATGGTGCGTTCCTGGATGATGCTGGCGCCTTCGCCATAGTCATCGCCGACGATGATCAAGGCGCCGCCCGTGACCCCGGCCGACGCCAGGTTCGACAGTGCATCGGAGGCGACATTGGTGCCGACTATGGATTTCCAGGTGACCGCGCCCCGCAGGGGATAATTGATCGATGCGCCCAGCAACGCCGCGGCGCCGGCCTCCGAGGCGGATTGCTCAAAATGCACACCCAGCGGTTCCAACACAGTCTCGCGGGAATCGGCCAGCACGTCCATAAGGTGCGAGACCGGGGAGCCCGGGTATCCGCCGACGTAGGAGACGCCGGATTGTAAAAGCGCCTTGGTGGCGGCCAGGATCGCCTCGCCGTGAAAGGTCTCACCGTCGCCGAGCAATAATTTTTCGGCCTCCTTGTCGAAGGAGCGTTCGCGGCTGACGATCTTGGCGGCGGCGGTCACGGCCCGGTTTCCCAACCGGGCCTGCCGCCGGGTCCTGAGCCGCCGCCCTTCTCAGGGGTGCGCAACAATTCGAAGCCCTGGTTGTACGACGCCTGGGTGATCAGCGTGTACTTGAACAGCCAGCCGCCGACCACGGCGATCACACCGGTCGCCGTCATGGGGCCATCCAGGTTGGGGAAAACCAGAATGACCGCGCCAAGAAAGGCGGCGAAATAATTGCCGGCATACTGAAACGGCCCATGCACGGCGTCCAAGGCCGTGTTAGCTGCCGCCGGCGCCGCGGTGGCCATGACGGCGACGTAGTGTCGCCAGGCCCAGGCGCGCAGCACCAACAACACCAGCAGCACCAGAACCGCCGCCCGCAGCGTGTTTTCCGGCTGGCCCCGGAAGGGGGCTACCAGCAAATAGACGCCCAACCCTTCGACCAGACCGGTGGAGATCATCAACGGCAGGCTGGTCGGATTGCGCCAGGCCGGGATGCCCTTGGCCTCCGTCAGAATACGCGCCTGGCAGTAGAGATAGACGGCGGCGATCACGCCAGCCATTGCCAGCAGCAACGTCGAGCCAGACACCCAAGCGCCCATCCCGGCGGCAAACAGCACGGCGCCGGCCATGGCTTCGCGGGTCATCCATGACCGCTGGGGGTGGAAAAAAACATTCAACGGCGCGCGCAAAGGCCGGCCGGTTTCCAGAAACACCAGGAACAGGCCCGCGCCGACGAAGCCAAGCGCAATCAACGGCCAGACGCCGACACCCTGCCCGGTCAAACCCATGACGGCAGCGGCGATCATCAAACCGCTGCCGGTGCCGCCGAAAACAAAGTTGCCGGCGGCCCGCCAGTCCCAATGCTGCTGCAGCCACGGTGCCGCCGCGCCAACGCCGCCGACACCGCGGGCCGGAAGGTCCGGAACCGCCATTTCTTCGGTGCTGACCTGACCCTCTTGTGCCTTGGTCGCCCAGATGTAGTGGAAGTTCGGCTCGGTGCCGAGGTCCCCATGCATGCGAAAGGTTGCGTTCTCGGCCAGCAGCGTCGAGACGTTGCTGGCGGGATCATCCCGATCACCGAAATGCAGCGCGTCAGCAATGCAGGAATTGACGCAGGCCGGGGTGGCTTCCGGCGCGATGCCCGGGGTCAAGCCGTTGGCCAGGCCAAAATCGATCTTGTCCGAGCAAAACGTGCATTTTTGCGCAACACCCAGGCGCGCTGGATCCTCGCGGGCTGCCTCGTGGCTCATAGGGCCGCTGCCAGCGTAGGCGGCGAACGGCTTATCGACCTTGTAGCGGGCCTGATAAGGGCAGGCCACGGCGCAATAGGCGCACCCAATGCAGAGGTCATAATCGATAGTCACCAAGCCATCATTGCGCTGACCGGTGGCGGTCGACGGGCAGACATGCATACACGGCGGATCCGAGCAATGCATGCAGCCAACGGGCATGAAGGTGCGCCCGACGTTAGGGAAGGTGCCGGTTTCAAAGTCCAGGACACGGCGCCATTGCACGGCCGGCGACGTCGCGTTGGCGTGCTTACAGGCCGCCGTGCAGGTCTGACAGCCGACGCAGCGGCGCAGGTCGGCGACCATGCTCCACTGGGTCATCGGGCGGCTTCCAATTTCTTGATCGAGACCTTGACCAGATCGGCGCTGGAGCCGGTGGCATCGGTCAGATCAAACAGCATGGGCATCAGTTTGTTCATGCTCGGCACGTTGAAGGTCTTGGCCAGGGGCGTTGCCCAATGATCGAACTGGCCGACCATCAACAAGGTGTCGGGCCGGATGCCCTGGCGCAGCACGGCGCGGCCTTTTGTCGCCGCCAGGGGCGAGGCGATTTCCAACAAATCACCCTCGGCGATGTCCAGCTCGGCGGCCCGCCCGGCATTCATAATGACGCCGCCGTGGCCGGCGACATTGCTCGCCACTTCCTTGATCATCTGGATATCGGCGTTGTTGCCCCAGGCGTACTGCATGGACCGCGACGTCAGCAGCCAATAGGGGAAGTCAGCGATATCGACGTTGAAATTCTCGGCCAGGGCGCGTTCCCAGAGCGCCGGAAAATCATCGCAGGTCGGCATGGGAGAGTATTCGGCCAGCTGATTGTCCCACCAATGAATGTCTTTTTCATGCAGGCGGTTGGCCAACTGCTTGCCGACCCGGTGTAGGCGTTCCTGGTAGGGCAATTCGAACCGCAATCCCTGATCGACCAGTTCCGGGAACAGATACCAGTTGAGGCGCGAAAACGGCTTGGTGCGGAACCCGTGCTCCTTGTAGTACTCAAGACCCTGGCTATCGGCACCATCGGATATCTCCGCGCTGGCGGAGCGGCAAATGGCGTCCCAAATCTCCTCGACGCCGTGTTCCTGTTCAACATCGACGCTGAAATCATAATCGTCGGTTTTCAAGCGCACCCCGGCGGCACCGCGGTTGATGGCGGCGTTGTATTCCTCCAACAGTCCGGCCTGCTTTGCGAATTGGGTGGCAATCCAGGTGAAGTCCATGGCCTCACCCGCCGCCTCCACCGCCGGTTGGCGGATCGCGAAGCCCTGATGATCCCAAAATTGCTCCACATACTTGGTGCCGCCGATGCGGATCAGCTGCAGGCCCTCCAGGTCGGTGCAGTCGGGCAACAGGATATCCGCCATGTGGTTGGTTTCATCCGGCGTATAGGCGAAGCAGATGGTGAACGGAAATTTCGAAATCGTATTGACGATGGCGCCGGTGTCCCAAAACGAAATCGCCGGATTGGTCCGGTAAACGATCCAGATGTCCGGCGGGCCGGCTTCCGGGAATTTGTCGGGGGTTTCGTTTTGCAGCATCCATGCCAGATGCGTCGGGCCCAAGGCCTGGCTCCACGGTGAATTGGCGGCCAGCGGCACCAAGGTACGGTGCGCATTGCGACCCGTCGGCTTGTCCTGCCAGCCTTCGGCGTCGGTGGGGTTCATGGGATAATCCATGAACCCGTCGTCCGTCGGCTTGACGCTGGCCTGGCGTGAGGTGGCCGGCCTGTTTAAACGCACCGTGGTGCCGAGGGTCCCGCCGGGAACTTCCAGTGCGCCGACTAAACACGCCATCAGAGTCCGTGCCCAGCAGCAGTCATAGCCGCCCCAGCCGTTGTTGACCGTCTTACCCAAGGTCACGGCAACGGGCCGAAACGGTAGCTCGCGGCCGTCGACCTCGACGGTCTCGCCGACGCGGGCATGATCGACGAACGCGTTGGCGATGCGGCGGATGGTCTCTTCGGGCACTTCACAAACCGCAGCGGCCCAGGCCGGAGTCTTGTCGCGCACCTGTTCCAACAAAAGCTCATAGGCGGTGAAGCATTTGGCGTTGTCATGGATCCAGTGATCGTCATCGGCGCCCTTCTCAACGCCGGAAACGGTAACCGCGCCGGTCAGTCGTGGATCGATGTCGGGAGTATCCCAGGTCACGGCGGCGCCCGACTTGTCGTCCCACACCAGCGGCTTGCCGCTCGCCGGGTCGCGCATATAGAAACCATTGGGCGCGACGATGTAGGGCGACGACGTGTGGTGTTTGATGAACGGCATGTCCAAGTCGTCCCGGGGCCGTTCAAGGACCATCACGTGGATCAGGGCGAACATAAAGGCCGCGTCGGTCTTCGGCTTGATCGGCACCCATTCGGCGGAGTTGGCGCCGGTGATCGACAGGTGCGGCTCGATCTGAATACGCTTCAAGCCGCGCACTCGGGCATCCGCATGGCGCGCCACACCGCAGACACCGCCCGACGCGTCGATATTGGCGCCAAAGGAAAGATTGTATTCGCAGCTCGGCGTATCGGCGGAGACCGTGAAGGCACGGTGCCAAAGTTCACCGTAAAGGTGTTCGGAGTGATAGCATTTGACGCCCTGGCCACTGCCGAAACCCATGTCGATGGGCCCCCAGGCGCTGAGGAAAGCCGGGAACGTCCCCATGTACGAGGTCGGCGTACCGCCGCCGCCAAAGCTCGCCGCCAGACGTGGGAACCCGGCCTCATCATGCAAGCCCTTGGCGCGGACTTCTTTGAACTTATCACCAATGATACCCAGCGCCTCGTCCCAGGAGATCGGCACGAAGCCCGGATCCTCGTCGCGGCCCTTGTTCGGATTGGTCCGCTTCATCGGCGTCGTAATGCGGTGCGGGTTGTAGGTCTTCTGCACCAAACCGTAGGCCTTGACGCAGATACGCCCACCGGCCGGATGCACCTCGGCGGCCTTGAAATTGGGCTCGACTTCCGTGGCGACCCCGTCTTCGACGCGCACCGTATAAAGATCCGGCCCGGCCACGCACTGATAACAATAGGTGGCGACGTCGCGGGTCTGGCCGTTCGCGTTTTTGGTCATGGCGTTTGGAACCCCCACGCGGTTAAGCGGTCGCTCACCTTCTACATCAAAGCGTTGGCAATGAGGCAACCAATGTCAACTGGCAAGTTGTCATCCCGCACATGGGTTTGGCCGGGCGTGGCCGCGCGGCAACCATAAACGGCGCGCGGTGCAGCTACGGTTCGGACTTTGTGATTGTGAATAAAGATGGTGGGCACGGCTGGGATTGAACCAGCGACCTCTCCGGTGTGAACGGAGCGCTCTCCCGCTGAGCTACGCGCCCGGTATCGTCGGGATGGCGGCTGATATAGCCGGTCGGGGAAGATCAGGCAAGTCCGTCAACGGCGTCCCAGAACTCATTGAAGTGACCGATCACCACATCCGTGTTCAAATTTTCGATGGCCCCATGGGCATAACCGAAAGACACCGCAATGGCCGGAACATTCAAAGCCTTGGCCGTATCGATGTCGTTGGCATTGTCACCGACCATCACGGCGCGCTCAGGGGTTGAGCCGAGCGCGTCCAGAACCGCCTGCAAATGACCCGGGTTGGGCTTGCGCACACCCGGCACCGTATCGCCGCCGATCACCGCGCCGATATAGTGATCAACCTTGAACAACTTCAGGATATCCCAGGCCGGCTTTTCGGGTTTGTTGGTGCAGATACCGACCCGCGCCCCCGTTGCTTGCAACTGGGCCAACAATTCTGGGACGCCGTCGAACATGGTCGACAGGTCACCCGGCGCCTTCGCATAGTAGGCTGAATATATATCGACCGGCCCGCTGGGGTCGCCCTCCACGGGACCGCCCGTTGCCGCAAGCGCGCGTTCCACCAATTTCGGAATACCGTCGCCGATCATCATCACGACTTCCGCACGGCTGACGTGACGCCGGCCCAGATCATCCAAAAGCAGGTTCATGGCGGCGCGCAGGTCCGGTTCGCTATCGACCAATGTGCCGTCCAAATCAAAGACGACGGTGTCGAAGGGCGCGGGCAAGGTTCGGGGGAGCGTTGGGGGCATTGCAAGAATCCGAAACAATCTTTGACTTGGCCCGATTCCATGCCTGTGGCAATGTCCCCGCGCCGGCTCATACCGGTGCCCTTGTAACCGACTGACCGTCCATGTCCAAGCGTTTGAACGAAAATCCACGCGCCGCCGCCATCGTCCTTGCTGCCGGGCGCGGCACCCGCATGAAATCATCGCTGGCGAAAGTCCTGCATCCCCTGGCCGGCCGGCCGATGATCCAACATTTGCTGGACACCCTGGGCAGTCTTGATCTGGAGGTGTCCGTTGTTGTCACCGGCGCTGATGGCGCCGACGTGCAGAACGCCGTGCAACCCCACCCGACCGCCATGCAGGCGGAACAATTGGGCACCGGTCACGCAGTATTGCAGGCCGAAGCTGCGCTCGCGAATTTTGACGGCGACATTCTAATCTTGTTCGGAGCCGACCCGCTGATCACGGCGCCAACCATGGAACAGCTTTTAGACCGGCGCCGCGCCGATGATGATCCGGCGGTGGTGGTGCTGGGTTTTCGTCCCGATGATCCTGGGCTCTATGGCCGCCTTGTCACCGATGACCAAAATCAATTGCTGGAGATTGTCGAAGCCCGCGACGCGACACCGGGCCAGTTGGATATCGGTTTGTGCAATTCAGGCGTCATGGCCGTCGATGGCCGCCGTCTGTTTGATCTGTTGCGGCGAGTCGGCAATGACAACGCCAAATTCGAGTACTACCTGACCGACATTGTCGCGCTGGCACGCGTCGCCGGAGACACCTGCGCGGTCATTGAAGCCGCCGACCCGGCCGAGTTAACGGGTATCGACAGCCGCGCCGACCTGGCCTGCGCCGAAGCCATCGTGCAGGACCGGCTGCGGGCCCGCGCCCTGGAGAACGGCGCCACGCTGAGCGCGCCGGAGACGGTTTTTTTCAGCCATGACACAGTTCTCGGCCAGGACGTCACGGTTGATCCCAATGTGGTCTTCGCACCAGGCGTCACAGTCGGTGACAAGGTCAACATTAGATCCTTCTGCCATTTGGAGGGTGCAAGTATTGCCGAGGGCGCGGTGATCGGACCGTTCGCCCGCATCCGGCCCGGCGCCGACATCGGCACCGATGTGCGGGTCGGCAACTTTGTCGAGATCAAGAACGCGCGCCTGGAGCCCGGCGCCAAGGTCAATCACCTCACCTACGTCGGCGACGCCCGGGTTGGCGCCGGGGCCAATGTCGGCGCCGGCACGATCACCTGTAATTACGACGGCTTCGGCAAACATCATACGGACATCGGGGCCGGCGCCTTCATCGGATCCAACACGGCCCTGGTGGCGCCCGTTTCCATCGGCGACGGCGCCATCGTCGGCGCCGGCAGTGTGATTTCCAAAGACGTCGATGCCGACGCCCTGGCGGTCACCCGGGCGGCCCAAAAGCAGGCTGATGGCTGGGCTGCTTCATTCCGCCGAAAAAAATCCGCAGAGAAAGAAAAGACCAACAAAAACAAAGGATAAGGTTTTCATGTGCGGCATCATCGGCATCATCGGCAAGGACGACGCGGCACCTCAGCTTTTGGACGGCCTGAAACGCCTGGAATATCGTGGCTATGACTCGGCCGGCATCGCGACCATCGTCAACGGCGGTATCGACCGACGCCGCGCCGAGGGCAAGCTGGGCAATCTGGCGGAACGCGTGGCTGGTGACCCTTTGGACGGCACCACGGGCATCGGCCACACGCGGTGGGCGACGCACGGCGTGCCCAACGAAATCAACGCCCATCCCCACGCGACCCAGCGCGTTGCCGTTGTCCATAACGGGATCATCGAGAACTTTCAGGAATTGCGCGAAGAGCTGCTGGCGGCCGGCCATGAACTGGCGTCGGATACGGACACGGAGGTGTTGGTTCATCTGATCGATCGCTATTTGCAAGACGGCAAGGCCCCCCAGGAGGCCACGGCCGCAGCCCTGAAACGCCTGGAAGGCGCCTTTGCCTTGGGCATTATCTTCGCCGGCGAGAGCAAACTGATGATCGGCGCGCGGCGCGGCAGCCCACTGGCCATCGGCGTCGGCGATGATGAGATGTTCCTGGGCTCCGACGCCATCGCGCTCGCCCCGCTGACCAAAACGATTATCTATCTGGACGACGGCGATTGGGCCGTGCTGACGGACAAGAGCTACACCATATACGATGAGAACGACGCCGAAGTCCGCCGCGATGTGCGGTTGACCGAACTGACCGGTGCGGCCATCGGCAAGGGCGGCTATCGGCATTTCATGCTGAAGGAAATCTATGAACAGCCGCAAGTCATCGGCGACACCCTGCATTCCTATGTGAACCCCGTCAGCCGCGCTGTCACCCTGCCGGATTTCGGCTTCGATCCGGCCGAGGTCACGAAACTTACATTGATTGCCTGCGGGACGTCGTATTACGCCTGTCTGACCGCCAAGTATTGGCTGGAAACCATTGCCCGCGTGCCGGTGGAGGTGGATATCGCGTCCGAATTCCGCTACCGCGAGGCGCCGATGCCGGCCGGCGGTGCGGCATTGGTTATTTCGCAATCGGGCGAAACCATCGATACCCTGGCGGCGTTGCGCTACGCCCGCTCGCAAGACCAGAAAATCCTGTCCGTGGTCAACGTCCCGGAAAGCGCCATCGCCAGAGAATCTGACGCCGTGCTGCAGACCTATGCAGGCCCGGAGATCGGCGTCGCCTCGACCAAGGCGTTTACCACGCAACTGACTGTGTTGGCCTGTCTGACCATTGCCATCGCCCATGCCAGGGGCGCCATCGATGATGCGGAGCGCGGCCGGCTGGTCGGCGCGCTGACGGAAGTGCCGGCCCGGGCCGCGGAAATACTCAACCACGATGAACACCTGGCGCGCATTGCCCACGATATGGCGGAAGCCCGTGACGTTCTCTATCTGGGCCGCGGCACCAGCTATCCGCTGGCCCTGGAAGGCGCGTTGAAACTCAAAGAAATTTCCTACATCCACGCCGAGGGTTACGCCGCCGGCGAAATGAAGCACGGCCCCATCGCGCTGATTGACGAGACCGTCCCGGTGGTCGTCCTGGCGCCGACGGACGGGCTGATCGACAAAACCGTTTCCAATGTTCGGGAAGTGATGGCCCGCGGCGGCCGGGTGATTTTCCTGTCTGACGCCGCCGGTGTCACACGACTGGGTGGCGGCACGGAAGCAACGCTAACATTGCCCGCCGTCGATCCGTTCGTCGCCCCGCTGCTCTATGCTATTCCCGTGCAACTGCTGGCCTACCACATCGCCGTAATCAAGGGCACGGATGTGGACCAACCGCGCAATCTGGCGAAAAGCGTCACGGTGGAATAATCTTAGCCCATGGCCTGCTTCGTTTACATTCTGGGTAGCGCCGGGTCGGCGGACAAACGCACTTATGTCGGCTGGACAACGGACTTGGACTCGCGCCTGGCGGCCCATAACACCGGCAAGGGCGCACGATCAACGCGTGGCCGGCAGTGGATTTTGCTGTATGCCGAACGCTTCCGGAACCGGCCGGAGGCCATGAGCCGCGAATGGTACTTGAAACGGGATCGAAAATTTCGGAAAAAGCTGCTTGGCGATCTTTGATTTTTGCCCTGATCCGGCCATAAAGTAATGGGCAGTATGGCCTGGAAACTTTGTATTTTGAGTTGAACTGGAAAGGTTGGGAGAATCACCATGAGCATTCAGCGCCCGACGTTTCATGCCGTCGTCTTAGCTTTTGCCATGACCGTTGCCTTGGCCGTCGCGGCCTTCGCTTCCGGGCCGGCCCAGGCTGCGGGCAAGACCGAAGCCCAATGCGGTCATGAATTCGATCAATGTCAAAACACCTGCAATACCGAACACAAGGACGATGCCGGAAAACGCGCGCCGTGCGTGGCTCGGTGCTCGGGTCTCTATGCAGCGTGCGATGCGGGGGTCGCCTACGACAAGGCCAAACCCTGGCTGGAAGAGCAGACGAAGAAAACCAAGCGGTTTTTTGACGAATTGATGAAGAAGTTCGATGACAAGAAAAAGACCCCCGAACCGCCGAAGAAAGACAAATCCAATAGCATTTGAGGGCCGCCGGTCCATGGGACTTGGTGTCGTCCACGCGGAACGGTAGGATGGGTGATCGCTCACCCACGGAACACTCCATGACCCAATATTCGCGTGACAGCCCCAGCCTCCGGTACCGCGAGCTTCTTGGTTATTACCGCGAGATGCATGTCCACGGCGCGGTTGAACAGAACATTCCGCCGGAAGAAACCTTTGACGGCCGCAGTCTGCCCAAGCACGCCGCCCATATTCAAACGGTCCTTAATGTTCTGGGCTCAAGAACCATATTGGATTACGGCTCCGGAAAAGGCAGTCAATACAAACCGGTGAAGATCGAATTGCCGAACGGCATGTCCTATCCGGATATCAAGTCCTTTTGGAACGTCGATTCGGTGACATGCTATGATCCGGGGTATGAGCCGTTCAGCACCCTGCCGACAGAGACTTTCGAAGGCGTTGTATCGACGGACGTTTTGGAGCACTGCCCGAAAGACGACATCCCCTGGCTGGTCGATGAGATTTTCGGGTTTGCCACCGAGTTCGCCTATATCAACGTCGCCTGCTATCCGGCCGCCAAGACCCTGCCGAACGGGGAAAATGCCCATTGCACCCTGGAACAACCCGAATGGTGGATTGATATTTTCGACCAGCAGATCAAAAAACATGAAGGATTGCGGTACTTCGCGGCCTTCGACGTGCCGAAGCGGGATACCGCCGGGGGCCAGAAAATCGTCACCGTCATGCACCGGGGCAAGTGGAACGCGCTATAGCCGACGGCGCCTGGACATCCGATAGGCGGCCCGATACCATCCGCGCCGTCACCACGATGCCTTTTCGGGACGAGAATTTGGGGAATTGACCATGATCCGTGTATTTATCGGCTTCGACCCACGCGAAACCGTCGCCTTCCATGTATTATCGCAAAGCATCCATGCCAGAGCCAGCGCGCCGGTATCGATCGCGCCGCTCATGTTGTCGCAATTGGACGGCTTGATGAGCCGCGAGCGCAATCCCCTGCAATCGACGGATTTCTCCTTTTCCAGGTTCTTGACGCCGCATTTGTGTAACTTCGAAGGCTGGGCCGTGTTCATGGATTGCGACATGCTGGTCCTGGATGATATGGCGAAGCTCTGGGCGCTCCGCGATGACGCCTACGCCGTGCAGGTGGTCAAACATGATCATGTGCCGAAAGAGGACACCAAATTCCTGGGTGCCCCGCAAACCCGATATGAGAAAAAGAACTGGTCCAGCGTCATGCTGTTCAACTGTGCCAAATGCCGGGCCTTGACGCCGGACTATGTGAATACGGCCAGCGGCCTGGATCTGCACCGCTTCCATTGGCTTGAAGGCGATCACCTGATCGGTGAAATTCCGCACGCCTGGAACCATCTGGTCGCCTACGACCCGACGGTCCCGGCGGCCGAAGTCTCGAACCTGCATTACACCATCGGCGGTCCTTATTTTGACGACTATAAGAACACGGACTACGCCGATGAATGGTTCGACGAGAAAGACGCCATGCAGCGCTGCGATCAACTAACCAAAGATGACTAAGACGCCCTAGCCGTCATTATCGGCGTAGGCCCCCAAGGCGTTCTGCAACGGGCCGAGATGTTCGGCAAATCTCCGCCACCGCGCCACTGACCGGGCATGGATCGGTTCGCGCACCTGGGCGGCGCTGGCCGTCGCGACCTGACGTTTGGTCTCATGGAAGTTCAAACACGCGTCCTCCCACGCCAGGCCGCAGAAGTCGATAAGACGGCGCGCCTGACGCTCCGGATCGGCGATCACGTCCTCATAGGCGACATCAAAAATGCGTCCCGGTAGGACGCGGTGCCAATGGTCAATGAGCCGCCCGTAAAGTTGGTAGTAGGCCCCCAACTCGGTCAGGTCATTGCTGAATTCCTGTCCGAAGGGGAAATGCTGGGTGAAACACGAAAAACAGGTGTCCAGAGGCGAGCGCCGGCAATGGATGATCCGGGCATCGGGCAAGGCGACGGCGATCAATCCGATAAACAGGAAATTGCGCGGCATCTTGTCGGTAATCCGTTGAGCTTTATTGCCGTACGCGCCAAGGCTATTCACATACTGGCGCCCGATGGCATCGAAATTGTGACCGCTCAGCATGGCGGCACCACCCGGAAAGGCGGGAATGGAGGCGGCAACGACCTCGCTCATGATCTCCAACTCGCCGGCCCCGACGACAGCCGAATGGCTAGCCAGAATTTGTTCGATCAGGGTGGTCCCGGACCGCGGCATGCCGAGGACAAAGACCGGGCGTGTGTCGGCATGGCCTTGGCCTTGGTGGCGGCCCATGAAATCCGCGTCAAAAATCCGAATCAGGCCATCGACCGCAGCGCGGTGGGCTTGGATGTCAAACGGCAGCGTCTGACGTTTCAGTCGGTTGGCTTCGGCAAAATGGCTGAAGGCCTGATCGTATGAGCCGACGTCTTCATGGGCCTTTCCGAGGGCAAACTCGGCATACATGCGGTCCTCATCATTCAGGCCGCCGGCACCCAGCAGTTTGATCATGGCGTCGATATCCGGGTCACCGGCCTGGAACCGTTTAACCCGGGCCAGTTCCTCCCAGGCCCGCGCCGAATTGGGAATCTGGGTCAGAATTTTCCGGTAAAATCCGGCGGCGGCCGGCGCGTCGCCCATCTGCTTTTTCAAATTGGCCAGATTGCCGAGCACCGGCACCGCGTCGGGGGTCAATGCAAGCGCCCGGTTCAAGGCCGTTTCGGCGCGGCCGGCCTCGCCCGCCTGAAGATAAGCACCCCCCAGGTCCGACCAAGCCGAGGCGTTGTCGCGGTCAGCTTTGACAATGCGGTTCAACGTGCGGATCGCGCTATCCCAGTCGCGCTGCATAAGCGCCGCCTGGGCATGACGGAAAGCCGCGGCCGTTTCTTGATCAGAGATCTTTCGCGATTTGCGGCGGCGGTTTCGGTTCATTTCGATAGGTGGCGGACTGGATGATCAAACGGGGTTCGGCACACATGCCGGTTCTCCGCCTTGTACAGGATCGATGCCGACAAAGAAAGGCCGGGGCCCTTGCGGGTCCCGGCCATCCTTTCTCCCGGGAGCGAACTCCCGGGGAAACTTAAGTGGGCTTCAACCTAGAAGTTGAAGTTCGTTTCGAAGAACACGACGTCGATATCGTTGAAGTCGGTGCTCGCCGTATCACTGGCTGACAGGTTGGCATAACCGAGGGCCAAACGGGCGCCGACGGCATCCAAGTTCTGCATCACTTCAGCCCGGATGACCTTACCTTCGTTGCCTTTGGCCGTGTCGTCTTCAGTCTTTTCATAACTGACGACGAAGTTGGTCGAGCCAAGGCTGTTGAAGGAGGCATTATAGCCACCGATAACACGCCACCAGGTGGGATCGGTCACACCGGCTTCGACACCGGTCGCCGTGCTCGTCGGGTCATCGTTGTGCTGTTTGCCAAAGTTACCAGAAACGTGGAAGCCACTGGAATGGCTAACACCAGCGCTGGCGCCGGTCTGTGCGGCGCCTGCGGAGTTGTTATTGTAACCAACACGGGCGAAGAAATCGAGGCCGCCGACCTTACCGGCGTACTTGATGCCAGCACCGCCACCGCCGTCCTGGTGATAACTACCATGGACCGAGAAGCCGGAGAACGCCGGCGAGTCGTAACGGATCGCGACCAACGGTCCGCCCGGATCGATTTTGCCGAAGTAGTTGCCGACTGGGCCGACAAACGCGCCCGCGGTGCCACTGGTGAAGTGAGCCGCGCCGGCATAGGCCGAAGCGCCGTTGGCAACACCGGAGGCATAGTCGCCGTCCATCGTGCCGTCACCGGCCGGTTCAATGGCGCCCATGGTCAACGTACCCATGGAATTATGCTTCCAGTACACATATTCGTACTTGTTGGTGCCGGTTTCTTCGGCAGCGGCAACAGCATCAGCACCGGTGGTGGAGCCGAAACCAGGCGTCGCGTCCTGCTTGGTGATGTCCCAACGCAGATAGCCACCCATGGAAACGGATTCAGTCAGCTTGCCTTCGCCGGCGAGCCACATTTCCGAGTTCCCGGTGATACCAGCAGTCTGGAACAATTCCGAATGCTGGCCATCATCGATGTAAACCAACGAACGGTGCAGACGACCACCAATGGTGATGTCGACCTTGCTGTTGGCGGCACTAACCTTGCCACCGGCAACGGCATCCACCGGCGTGACGAGGGCAAGAAGCGCGCCCGCGGCTACCGTGGCTTTGAGAGTTGTTTTGATATCCACTTTGGTCTCTCCTTAAGATATTTTAATTTTATGGGTTGGGTTAACCCGTTTAAATCGAAGTGTTCTACCCGAAGTACTTTCCATCCGGATGACGGGCTCCCCCTCCGACATTGGGGAGTTTAGGCATTTCCCCTGCACCGTGAAGCAAAATCAACAGAGATCGCGGATTTTCCGAGACGTCGTGACAAAAATGCAACAGTTCGGTCTCAAGAAATGATTTTAGCGAGGATTTCAGCCGTTTCGGCGATCTGATCGTGGGGCGTTTGGCTAAGCCGCCGGCGGATCAGGCGGACATTTTCGTACCATTGCGAATCGGCCCCGCTACCGCCCCACTTCCATTGCGGCGCCGGCGACAGCAGAACACAGCTCGGCACACCCAGCGCACCGGCCATATGCGCCGTTGAATTGGAGACCGAAACCACCGCGTCCATGGCGGCAATCTGGGCCGCGAACCCATCAAGGTCCTGCCATTGATCAACATTGTCATCGTGCACCAACTGAACACCGCATTCCCGGGCCAAGGCCTCGCGTTCGCCCTGCGTGTCGCCATATTGAAGATCAACGAACCGGGTGCCCGGCAGGGCAAACAACGCCTGCATGTCAGCAAGGGCGATGGATTTCACCGGTCCAAGCTTGCCCAGCGGACTTCCCCAGGAAATGCCGATCAGCCGCACGGCGTCGCCGGCCTGATAGGTTTCGCGCAGATGCGCGGTTCGCGCCGCGTCGGCCTCTATATACCTTTGCCGTGGCTGGGCCTGGAAATCCTGCCACAGCCAACCGGCCAGACTTCCCATGGCGACGTGGAAATCAATATCCGGATCAAGGGTTGCCGCCACCGGCGGTTTCTCCACCGGCACACAATGAACATCGGGGAAAGACCGCGCAAAAAGCGCCACCAGACGCGGATCACATTCCAAAACAACCCGCGCGCCCGTGGCCAGCAATACCGGCATCAAGGCCATGAACATAACCTGGTCGCCGACCCCTTGCTCGGCGTAGACAAAAATTGATTTGCCGGCCAGCGGCTCACCCTGCCATTCAGGCTGCACGGGTTCGCCGCCCCAGCGGTCCCGCCACTGATGGCGCCAATGGTAATTCGGCCAGGCCGCGGTAAAATCGTTTTCCAGGAACTGTAATTCAGACAGTATCTCGCGAAGTTGACCAACCTCTATGGTTTTCAAGTCGGCCTCGCGGGCCAACCAGGCGGCAATCAACTGCCCCGCCTCGTCCAACCGCTCCGTGTCCCGCATGACGCAGGCCAGCTGCTTGGCGGCGTCAAAATCATCGGCGTTCTTGAACAGATCGGCGCGGTACATTCTTTCGCGTTCTTCAAAGCCAATGCCGCAGGTCACCAAGGCCTGTTCATAATTGTTCCGGTACCCACGTTTATCCGGCTCCAATAGGTAGGCTTGCCGATAATAGTCGACGGCCTCTGCCACCCGCTCCTGGGCTTCCAGGGCCGCGCCTAAGCCTGAAAACGCGCCGGCAATTTTCAATCCCGGCGCGATGGCTTCCCGAAATAAGGTCTCCGCCTCCGCATAGCGTTCTTGGCCCATCAAGGACTGGCCCAGATTGGTCATCGCCTGGCCGTCGCCCGGTTGCAGTGCCAAGGCCTGGCGGTAGACGTCTTCAGCTTGCGTGAACCTGCCGGCCACGGACAGCACGCCGCCGAAGTCATTCAAAATATCCGTATCGTCCGGCCGCAATGCCGAAAGCTGGGAAAACGCCGCAACGGAATCGTCAACCGATGACAAGCTCAAGGCCGCGTGCGCGGCCAATTCGGCGGCTTGATCAGCGGATGTGGTGTTTTTGCTTGTTTTCAGCGCTTCCAGGGCTTTTTCGTAGGCCGCCGCGGAATCACCGCCTTGCAACGTCTCAAAGGCCTGGCGGATCAACTGTTCGGAACTTCGGCCGCGCCGCGATGATCCCTTGCGGCGTTTCTTTTCCTGCTGGCGACGCAATGCCCGGTTCATGCCAACGCCTTCAAATCTGCATGACGTGGACGGTTCCCTCCGCGCCGCTCTGATAATGTCCGCGCCGCGGCCCGATGACGCGCCCAGACAGCAGATACGAAAAAATTCAAAATCATAAAAATCGTGCCGTTCGATGGAAGCCCGGAGGTTGTGAACCGGCTCACGCAATGCCAACATACGTTCCATTCCACGAAATTCCAATCCTCGCCTTGAATTGTTTGGAGACGGCCGACGATGCCTGAGTTCGATTTCGACCTGATCACCATTGGTGCCGGTTCCGGCGGTGTCCGCGCCTCGCGGTTCGCCGCCGCCAACCACGCGAAACGCTCCGCCGTTATTGAAAACCGCCGCGTCGGCGGGACCTGCGTCATGCGCGGCTGCGTGCCGAAAAAACTGTTGGTTTACGGCGCGCATTTCGCCCATGAGTTCGAGGACGCGCGGGGATATGGCTGGGATTCGCATGTCCCGGGCTTCGACTGGAAGGCGCTTATTGATACGAAGAATGTTGAGCTGCAGCGCCTTGAAGACGTCTACCACCGCATATTGCGCGATTCCGACGTCACGGAGATCACCGGCACCGGCCGCCTGGCCGACACCCATACGGTCGAGGTGGACGGCAAAGCCTATACATCTGAATACATCCTGGTGGCCACCGGCGGCCATCCGGTGACGCCGGATATTCCGGGCATTGAGCACGTGATCGTCTCCGATCATGCCCTGGACCTGGAAACCCTGCCCAGGCGCATCATCATTGTCGGTGGCGGCTATATCGCCGTCGAATTCGCCGGCATTTTCAGCGCCGTCGGCGTCGAGACCCATCTCATGTACCGGGCCGACAACATCCTGCGCGGCTTCGATGACACCGTCCGCACAACGCTGCGTGATGAATTGGCCAAGAAAGGCATCCACCTGCATGCCGAAACGCAGATCAAATCCATAGAAAAAACCGGTGCCGCGTATTCCCTTTTGCTTGATTCGGATGAGACCCTGGAAACCGATCTGGTCATGTACGCCACCGGCCGGCGGCCGAATTCCCATGGAATCGGCCTTGAAGAAGCCGGCGTCGTAATTAATGACAAGGGCGCCGTTGTCGTCGACGCCACATCGAAGACCGCCGTCGATAATATCTATGCGATCGGCGATTTGACCGACCGGATCAACCTGACCCCGGTGGCCTTGGAAGAAGGCATGGCCGTCGTCGAGACCATTTTCGGCAACAATCCGACGGCCGTTGACTATACCAATGTGGCGTCCGCCGTGTTCAGCCAGCCGCCCGTCGGCAGCGTCGGTCTGGCCGAACATGAAGCCCGCGAACATCACGACGTGGATGTTTACCTGTCGCATTTCAAACCCATGAAACACACGCTTTCCGGCCGCGATGAACAGGCGATGATGAAGCTGATTGTCGATCGAAAGACGGACACGGTTCTTGGCTGTCACATGGTTGGTGCCGATTCACCGGAGATCATCCAGGGCTTTGCCGTGGCCTTGAAATGCGGCGCCACGAAAGCCCAGTTCGATGCGACCATCGGCATTCACCCGACCGCCGCCGAAGAGTTCGTCACTATGCGCCAACCCCTGCCCGATCACGGCGCTTAAGGTCCTCGAAACGCACCTCTGCAGGATACAGCCTGGCGGGCTGTTCCTATAATGTACCGCCCCCTCATTCGAATGACGCAGGTGAACCATCGCGTTAGCTTGGTCCATAGGCTGAGTTGGATTGTGCTCATCCAGTTTCAGCCCAAGGCATGGCCGCGGTGTAGCGCGGCGCACTGATCGGGGGATCAGGTGGGGACACGAGGTAGACATGGTGGCCGCTCAACCAGTACGCATTGAAGAAAGCTCGGCGATTAGCAAACCGAAACGCGATGCCGCAACCGTCACGCAGCGGTTCGTCGCGTTGGCGTTTTGCCGCGCCGATATCCTGTTCGAATTGGACAGCTCACAACGCATCATCTTTTCCGCCGGGACGACGGCGGAACTGTTCGGCAAGACATCGACCGACCTGTTCGGCCGGCCGTTTTCAGAGTTTCTTGCGGAAGGCGACCGCGATCTGGTTAGCGATCTGTTGATGACGTCGGACAAGGACGCCCGCATCGATGATATCGGCGTGCAAATTCCCATGAAGGACGGCTCTATGTGCGCCGCCGTGATCTCCGGCTACCGGGTCCCAGATTTTCACCACAACTTCTTCCTCGCCGTGAAGGTCAGTCCACGTGCCCCGGTCATTGCGACCGCGCGAGCCCATGACCGCGACCCTGCCTCGGGCACTCTAAATGAACAGGCCTTCACCAACGTCGCCACGGAACGCATTCGGGCGCTGGGCCAAGCCGGCAAGGACGCCAAAATGACGCTGGTCAAGGTCAACAATCTGGGCAAGGCGGGCCTAGGCATGTCCGACGGCGCGCATCAGAACATGGTCGGCGCCATCGGCGCCCTGCTGAACGCCCAGTCGCTGGGCGGCAACACGGCGGGCCGCATTGATGACGAACACTTCGGTATCGTCCACGACGGCGATATCGACACCGCCGCCGTGACCGGCAAGATCGCGGCCTGCGCCAAGGACTTGGGCCCCGACGGGATTGAGATTTCAGCCGATGCGCAAACCGTTGATGCGGACGCGAAGGGCCTTAGCGAAGACCAGATCGCCAAGGCCATCGGCTATACCATCAAGTGTTATACGGACAACAAGAACATGCCCGATCCGGCGCAGCTGGAGAACATGTTCAACACGATGATGGAAGAGACCATGAAGCAGGTCGATGCCTTCAAGCGCATTTGCATGACCCGCGACTTCGATTTGAACTTCATGCCGATCTGCAGTCTGAAGACCGGCGCCGTCCATCATCTGGAAGCACTGACGCGGTTCCGCGGCAAGCCCGGCGCCAGTGGTTCGCCCTATCAATTGATCACCCTGGCCGAGGAAGTCGGCATCATTTCCGAATTTGATCTGGCCGTCGCCCGCAAAGCCATCGATTTGGTCAAAAAGGAAGCCGCCGGCGGCAACCTGCCACCCCTGGCGATCAACGTGTCGGGGCATTCCATATCGGATGAAAATTTCGTCAAGGACCTGCGCGATCTGCTGCGCCAGGCGACCAACCTTTCGCAAATGATTTCCTTGGAAATCACCGAATCCGCCGAGATCACAGACTTCGAACGGGTCAACGCCAACATCCAGGAATTCCGCAGCCGCAACTTCCATGTCGCCCTGGATGACTTCGGCGCCGGCGCCGCCAGTTTTGATTATCTGAATTCCTTCGATATAGATGTCGTCAAATTTGACGGCCCCGTGGTCACCCGCGCCTATCAGACAGCGAAGGGCAAGGCCTTCCTGGCGTCCATGGCGACACTTTGCAAGGAGACCGGCATCGAAACCATCGCCGAAATGGTCGAGGACGCGGAGTTGGCGAGATTCCTAGCCGAATGCGGCATCAACAACGGCCAGGGTTATTTCTTCGGCAAGCCAGGGCCCGATCCGAAAGGGTTTTCCGCCGTAACGTTCTAATAACCGGGCCCCGCACACGACCACATCGTCAGCTTGTCGAAGGATCGGCGATATACGATGGCCGTGCCATTACGATGCATGCTTCGACAGGCTCAGCATGAGGATTTCTTTGAAATTCCAGTTTCTTTGAATTTCCAGGCGCGTGTCGCGCCGTCTCCGTTAACACCCTAGTCGTTGTATTCCGTCGGTGGCGGATCGCGGTAGGGCTCCATTTCGGAGCGCAGGATCGGCCCACCGAAACGGTGTTCGGGCACGCCCTCCGTCGGCGGACCCGGCCGGGCGGCGCGGCGCGGAAACTTGCCTGAGCTGTTGATCCGATCATACATGACAATGGCGCCGGCGATGCCGACATTGACGCAGAACTTGGTCGGAATCTTGATCACCCAATCGCAGCGCTCGACAATTTCCGGTGACAGTTCGCCGCGCTCGGGGCCCAGGATATAGGCGGCCTGGGGCGGATGGTGGAAGCTCGGCAGATCAATGGCATCGTCCATCAGTTCAATGCCAACCAGCTTGCAGCCCTCAGGCAACATCATCGCGGCCGCGTCGGGGAAACTGTAGAACGGCACGTGGCCAACGGAATCGGACGTGTCCGCCCGGCCCCCTTCAAGCCGCGAATAGGTGGCCGCCACGGTGAACACGAAGTCGGCGCCGAAGGCGTGCGCCGAACGGAACAGATTACCGACGTTCATGGTCTTATTAATCCGCTCGACGCCGATGCCGAAATAACCGCGCATGCCTGTTCCCAATGCCAATGAAACCGACGGGGCTTGCCCGTCGGGTTAGCCTCGGGCAAAACGCCGGTGTATTCAAGAATCATCAAGAGGCGGGAACGGGAGCGACCGGCCCTGGCGGTCGGTCCCGGACAGGGACAAACAATAAGGAGAACATCATGCGCGCCGTCGTTTGCCGTGAATGGGGTACACCTGAGGATCTGGTTGTCGATGACCTGCCGGAACCGGAAATGATCGACGGCGGCGTGCGCATTGCGGTGAAGGCCGCCGGCGTCAATTTCGCCGACACTTTGATGATCACCGGTGAATACCAGACCCGCCCGCCGTTTCCCTTCAGCCCCGGCCTGGAGGTCGGCGGCGACGTCTTGGAGGTGGCGCCCGGCGTCACCCACGTCAAGGCCGGTGACAAGGTCATGGGCATGACTTCGTGGGGCGGCTATGCGGAGCAGGTCGTGGCGCCGGGGGAAGGCGTTTACAAAGTCCCTGATGCCATGGACCACGTCTCAGCCGCCGCTTTCCCGGTGGTTTACGGCACGTCGCACATCGGCTTGATCGAGAAGCTCAATCTGCAGGCCGGTGAAGTTCTGTTGGTTCACGGTGCCGCCGGCGGCGTCGGCCTGACCGCCGTGGAAATCGGCAAGAAACTGGGGGCCACGGTGATCGCCACGGCCGGCGGCCGGGACAAGCTGGCCGTCGCCAAAGAATACGGCGCCGATCACCTGATTGACTACCGCGAAGAAGACATCCGCGAACGGGTCAAACAATTGACCGATGGCCGCGGTGCCGATTGCGTTTACGACCCGGTCGGCGGCGCGGCGTTTGATGCCAGCTTGCGGGCCACCGTGCAGCGCGGCCGCATCCTTATCGTCGGGTTTGCCAGCGGTACCATCCCGCAGGTCCCGGCAAACATCCTGCTGGTCAAAAACATTTCCTTGATCGGCTTTTTCTGGGGCGCGCATCGGAAGCTCGATCCGGAATTGATCCAGCGCTCATTCGATGAATTGCTGCAATGGTACGAAGCCGGCGAACTCAAACCACACGTTTCCTATACCTTCGATCTGGCCGACGCGGCGAAGGCCATGGACGCCCTGAAAAGCCGCAAGTCGACAGGCAAGGTGGTGCTGACGACGGAGACGCGTCATTAACAAACCGCGACCGTGGCGACTTAACGTCGCCGCGTAAGCGTGGTTTGTTCCCCCGGAGGGAGGGTCGTCGCAAGTAGCGGCCGGGTTTAAAATACATCCGGTCCAGATATCACCCAACCGTTTGCCGAAACACTGCTGCGCAAAAAAAGGCCCGGTACGTTCCCGCACCGGGCCCAGCCAGGGTCTTCAAATTTGTGACGGCGGGTTACGCCACCCAGAAAGGCTTGTCGGCGGCGGCGTCCATTTGCTCGGCGCTCACCCCCATGTCGCGCAATTGCTGGGACGTAAATTGGCGCATCCGTTGGCGTTCAACGTAGCGGCCCTGCCAGGCAACCAGCGTCCGGAACACCGCCACGCCGGTCTCATGGGCCAGGTGCGCGGCCTTGTGAACGAACTGCATCGCGGCAACGGCGGGGTTATGGATCGTGTGGGTCATCGATTGCATGGCGGGCTCCTTAATCTTCTGTGTGTCATGACCGACCGTCGGCCATGTCGTGTATTTCGGTATGCCCATGAGATACCGGAAATCGCCTTGCCCCTCAAACGATCTTAATTCATATTTAGATTAGAAAATATAATGTATAATATAATAAGATAATATGTAACATATTGATATTAGATAATTTAATGTTATTATTATAACCATTCAGCTAAATTAATTTTAGGTAAATTTGTGAAAAATGTCACGAAATCTACCCTCGCTTAACGCTCTCCGTGCTTTTGAAGCAGCGGCGCGACATTTGAGTTTCACCAAGGCGGCGGCGGAGTTGTTCGTCACCCAAGCCGCGGTCTCGCACCAGATTAAACATTTGGAGGCCCAGTTAGACACGCCGCTGTTCCGGCGCTTGAACCGACAACTTCGTCTGACCGACGCTGGTCAAATTCTGCTGCCGCCAATCACTGAAGCGCTCGACCTGATGGCTGGCGGCGTCGAAAAACTGCGCCACGAGCAGAAAGCAGGCACTTTGACGGTTTCAACTCTTGAATCCATCGCCGCCACGTGGCTGGTGCCGCGCCTTGCTAATTTCCGCGCCGCCAATCCGGAAATCGAATTGGTCTTGTCGATCTCCGATCAGTTAACGGATTTTGACCGCGAAGCCGTCGACATGGGTATTCGCTACGGTCCCGGCGGTTCTGCCGACGTGGCGGAGACCAAGCTCACTGACGAAGATATCTTCCCGGTTCTGTCACCGGCGTTATTGGAGAAAGGGCCGCCGCTCAACACACCGGCCGATCTGCTGAATTATCCGCTGATCCGCGAGGACTTGGCCGAAACCTGGGATCAGTGGTTTGCCGCCGCCGGCGTACTTGGCACTGAAGTGCGCACCTCGTATTACCTGTCGCATTCCAACCTGGTCATGCAGTCCGTCATGGCTGGCGAGGGTGTTGCGCTGGGGCGCAGCTTTCTGATCAAGCCTGAGATCGCGGCGGGCCGCCTCATCCAACCCTTCGACGTGGTTTTACCGGCGGCCAACAGCTACTACGTGGTGACCCCGAAGGGCGCCGACGGGCAGCCGAAAGTGCGGGCCTTTATGGATTGGCTGATTGCCGAGACTAAATCGGCGTTGACGTAGCATGCACGCGCTCCGCGGCGCTGAGACCAAATCTACCGCCATGTTAATCTTCGTGAATAAGGCGAATTTCGGCCCCGCGCGCGTGGTAGTATTGCTGGTGGGTACTGATACCCCTCACAGTTTTGAGTTTGCCGTTGTTCTCAAATGTCCGCACAAAGATTGGCCTGACCTTTGCGGTCGGCGTGGTTATATCCGCGCTCGCGGCGTGGTTCGTCTATCAATCCAACGAAAAACAACAGGCAACTCTTCTTGCCAATACGGTGCGTGTTTATACGCAGGCCATTTCTCATGCGCTGAATGAAAATTTGAACCGGCTTCGCGCGCTACAGTCTTTTTTTGTCACCAGCCGGACGGTGTCGCGTGATCAGTTCAATTCCTTCACACAAGGATTAATGGAAGGATCGTCCGGTATCCAGGCGCTGGAATGGATACCGCGTGTTGCCCAGCAAAAACGACCTGCGTTCGAGAACACCGCGCGGTTTTACGGTTTCACGGGGTTTTCGTTTTTGGAACGCGACAGCGCCGGTGCTTTGTCGCCGGCCGGCGTTCGTGATGAATATTATCCGGTCTATTTCGTCGAACCGTTCCCGGAAAATCAGAAAGCTTTCGGGTTCGATCTGGCCTCCAACCCGATACGGAAAGCCGCCTTGATCCGGGCCCGCGACACGGGCCATGCCGTGATCACGCGGCGAATTACACTGGTCCAGGAGACCAGCAAACAATACGGCGTGCTGGTTTTCCGGCCCGTCTATCGGCGCGATGTCAAAAGCGACACGGTGGAAGGCCGACGGCGCGCCATTCGCGGGTTCGTGCTCGGCGTCTTTCGGGTCGGCGATGTGGTCCGTTCAGCTCTGGCACGGGTTGCCCGCAATCCGAACATTCATTTCAAGATCGCCGATCTTAATGCCCCCGAAGACAGCCAGTTGCTCTATGCATCGGTATTTGCCGGCGGCGAGGACCAAGGACAAGACCGCGTGGTCGCAAAGCCTGCGGTATCGGCGCCTCTGCCCTTGCCGGTGGCCGGCAACCGCTGGGAAATCAGCTTTTCACATCACCTTGCCGCGAACCGCGGATTTAACGGCCTGGTTTGGTTCGTATTCGGTGTCGGCCTGGTCATTACGGGCATGGTGTCGTCAATAATTGCCGTCTACGCCAACCGCGGCGCGGTTACCGCCATGCTGGTGCGCGAGCGCACCGCTGAATTGCGGACCAGTGAACAACGTGCCCGCGACGTTGCCGTGGAAGCCGAGGCGGCACGCCGGGAAGCCGATATTGCCAATCACGCCAAGTCGGAATTCCTGGCCTCCATGAGTCATGAAATCCGCACCCCCATGGCCGGTGTGCTGGGCCTGGCCGATATCCTATTGGAGGACGATCTGACCAGCCAACAGCGCGATACTGTGAAAAAAATCAAAGGCGCCGGCGAAGCCCTGACCACTATCCTTAATGACATTTTGGACCTGTCGAAAATTCAGGCCGGCAAGATCGAGTTTGAACATATCGACTTCGACCTACACAAATTGATCTCGGAATGTCTGGATCTCTTCTACAGAAAGGCCAGCGACAAGGGGATCGCCTTGGGCGCCGATATCGCGCCTGACGTGCCGACCGCCATCAACGGCGACCCGACCCGCATCCGCCAGGTCTTGGTCAATTTGCTGGGCAACGCTGTGAAATTCACCGAGCACGGCAGCGTATCGCTGCGCGCCACGATGAGCGCAAACGAAGGTCCGCGGGCGACCTTGAAATTTGAGATCATCGATACCGGTATCGGCATCGCGCCGGACCGTCAGGCCGCCCTGTTCATAGAGTTCACCCAGGAAGACGCATCGACGGCGCGCAAGTATGAAGGTACCGGGCTGGGCCTGGCCATTTCGCGCCGGTTGACGGAACTGATGGGCGGTGAAATCGGCGTTGTCAGCGCCCAGGGCGACGGCGCCACATTCTGGTTCACGGTGCCGGCGCGGGCCTCAAAAACGGATTTCAACGCCGAGCCAGCGGCGGCCGAAGGCGCCGACTTCACCGCCACGCGGCCGCTCAACATTCTGCTGGCCGAAGACAACAGCTTGAACCAGATGATCATCACGGCCGTACTGGGAAAATTCAATCATCTGGTCTCGGCGGTCAACGATGGCCGCGCCGCCGTAGAGGCTGCCCGCGAAGGCGATTATGATTTGATCTTGATGGACGTGCGCATGCCCGAAATGGACGGCATGGACGCCACACGGATGATCCGACAAGGGCCGTCTGACAGCGCCGGCATCCCAATCATTGCCGTGACCGCCGACGCCGTCGTCGAAAACAAAGCCGGCTATTTCGAGGCTGGTATGAACGCGTGCGTCACCAAGCCCATCGACCAGCCGGCCCTGCTGCAGGCCATCAATGAGGTAATGGGCGAAGAGGTGCACAGGCGCACAGCACCCGCCGCATAAACGCGTCTCAAGCCGGCTTGACGCCGTAAATCCGTGTCAGCGTGCCGGGAATGAATGAAATCGCGGCCACATCAGCAAATCCCGCCGCGTGGAAATAGCCAATGCAATCGGCTTCTGAATGCGCCACCCCCAGCGTCTCCGATATGGCCTGCCCGAGCCCCCAATAGGCCGGCCCGATGGGGCCGTGCCGGTCGTCATCCAGGCACTCGCCGATCAGGTGCATCTCACCGCCGGGCTGAAGCGCGTCGAAGGCCTTTTTAACCACATGGGCGATCATCTCGGGGCCGTACATGGGCAGGTTCGACGCCATGATGACGACGTCGGCGCCGGGTGGAAACGTGTCCGCCGTGAAATCCCCACCGACAGCCGTGACCCGGTCACTGACTCCGTTCTCGGCAATAAATTCCGTCGCCACCTGGGCCACCGGCGGCAGATCAAAGACCTGGGCGCGGAGGTCAGGATAGGCCAGCACCGCGTTGATGCAGTACGCGCCCGAGCCGCCGCCCAGATCCAATATCATCTTCCGTCCGCGCAAATCCACCTGCTTCACAAACCGCCGCCCCGCCCCCATGCCGATGGAATAGGTCGCCAGGTGATAGGCCCTGGCATCGTCGACGGTGAAATCCCCGATCGGCCCCAGCACGTTGAGGTCCTTGGCCCGCAAATGCTCGCTCAGAAGGCCCCAGTCGTTCCATTGTGGTTTGTTGAACAGCATCCACGGTCCGGCGTAGCTCGGCTGACCTTCAACCAGAAACCGCGCCACATCATCGGCGTTTGAAAACCGCCCGTCCTGCAGATGCACGAGGTCCATAGCGCTCAGCATGACCAACAGGCGCTCGGCATTCACGGCGTGGATATCGACCGCATCGGCGACCGCCGCGATGGTATCCGCGCCGCCGTCAATGGCCGTGAATACGCCCAACTCGACCGCCGACATCAACGCCGCCGAGCGGCCGAAGCCCTGGATGATATTTTGCAGCCGAACGGTGTCGGCCCGCGGCTTCGTGTTGGTCATGTCCGGCTTATCGCTCATGGGTCCGCCTCTTGGGTTACATCATTTAACACTATACTCATATCCTGTTCATCCTCATCAAACATCAAAATGGGAAAGTCAGCGAACAATGATCGCGTTCGCCGGGACCACCCATGTGTCCGGGGCGTGTTCGTGTGTCCGTTGATCAGCGGACCGGGAATCCAAGGGGATAAATATGGTCCAGTCTTTTCTGCAAAAAACGATTGCCCGTAGCGCTGGCGGTCTCCTGGCCGTCTGTTTGCTACTGGCGGCCAACGCCTCGTATGCGGCCGAGGAGTTCAATTTCGACAAGGGCGGATATGTGCTGCACGGTTACGATCCCGTCGCCTATCACACGGAGAACCGAGCGGTCGAGGGGCGCGACGCCTACGTCGCCGTCCATGAAGGCGCTCGCTACCGGTTTTCAAGCGCCGAAAACATGACCGCCTTCAAGGCCGATCCGGCAAAATATGAACCAGCCTACGGCGGCTGGTGCTCCTATGGTGTGCGGGTCGGCAAGAAATTCGATATCGATCCCACCGCATTCAAGGTCATCGACAGCCGGCTCTATGTGCAACTCGACCAGGGCACCCAGAAAATATGGCTCAAGGATGAGGGCAAAAACATCGCCATCGCCGATCGCCTGTGGCCGTCGCTGAAGCCGGTGACGAGAGAGGTTCTCGGCGATTAAATTTTCCGCTCAGCGTCAAACGACGAAACGGCGCGGCGCCGGACGCCAGCGCCAAATTGACACCGCGCCATGATGATCCGCTCAGTCCAAGTCCGATTTCTGGCTCTGACGGTGCCGATCATGGTTGCGCTTTTCGTCACATTGCTTGGCGTACACGAATGGCGGAATTACCGGAACGCATATGAAAGCCTGCACCAGCGCATTGATCGGTTCGCCGCCAGCCATTCGATTATCCTGGCCGAACCCGTGGCCAACCGGGCCGACAGCCAGATCGGTTTGACCTTGGCGTCGATGATCGCCGACCCTGATATAATCGGCATCAATATCCGGGGCGCCGAGGGCCAGATGATCGATCACTTCGGCGCCTTCAATGGGAAGGATCTGAGTTTCGTTAAAAACACCAAAATCACCTTCGCCGATGAGACCGGCGTGCGGGTCGTCGGCCGGCTTGAAATCGCCGTCGGCGGCGGCCGCATCAAGGCGGAATTGCGCCAACGCCTGGAATTGGAATTCATCGTCGTTATCTTACTGACCGCCGCCGCCGCCATTGCCATCGTGACCGGATATCAGCGCTCCATCGGACAGCCCCTGGCGCGCCTGAAAAATGCCTTCGATGATGCCCAGTCAGGCCAGGACCGAACCATTGACGAATGGCGCGCCAACGACGAGATCGGCGATCTCATTGGCGCTTATAACGATATGCAGGCCCGCCTGCAGGCCGGCGAGGCGGAGCTGCATGCGCTTCACGATGATCTCGAACATCGGATTTTGGAACGCACTGAGGCCCTAAATGCAGCGCTGAACGAAACCACCTCGGCGCAGGCCCAATTGATCGGCGCGGTCGACGCCATCAACGAAGGGTTTGTCTATTTTGACGCCGACGACCGGCTGGTCCTGTGCAACGATATATACCGCCAATACCACCCCAAATCGGCGGACCTGATCGTCCCTGGCGCGCGTTTCGAGGATATTATTCGCGAAGGCGCGAAGCGCGGTGAATACCTGGCGGCCGTCGGCCGGGTCGATGCCTGGGTCAGTGCGTGCATGGCAGCCCATCTGTCCGGCAGCAACACCGACGAACAGTTGCTGAGCAGCGGCCGCTGGCTGAAAATCGCCGAACACCGGACCCAGGAAGGCGGCGTCGTCGGATTCCGTGTTGATATCACTGAATTCAAACAGGCCCAGAAAGACGCCGAGCAGGCCAGTCACGCGAAATCCGAATTTCTGGCCACCATGAGCCATGAGATCCGCACCCCCATGACCGGGGTCATCGGGCTTGCGGAAATTCTCCTCGACGATGATTTGACCGATCTGCAGCGGTCCACCATCAACCAGATCATCAGCGCCAGCCAGGGTCTGGTGACCATTCTCAACGATATACTGGATCTATCGAAAATTCAGGCCGGCAAGCTGGAAATCGAAAATATCGACTTCGATCTGCGCACCTTGATATCCGAAAGCCTGGATATGTTCTATCGCCGGGCCAGCGACAAGGATATTGCGGTTAGCGCCAAGATCGACCCCAACCTGCCGAACCGAATCAAAGGTGATCCGACGCGGATCCGCCAGATTTTGGTCAACCTGCTGGGCAACGCCGTGAAGTTTACGGACCGCGGCGGCGTGACGTTGCGCGTCGACGTTGTCGAACGTCAGGGCGACGCCACCGAGATCCGTTTCGAGGTCATTGATACGGGCATCGGCATCGCCGCCAACCGCCAGGACCAATTGTTTCAGGACTTCGCCCAATTGGACGCTTCGACGGCCCGCAAATACGAAGGCACCGGCCTCGGTCTGGCCATATCGAAACGCTTAACGGAACTCATGGGCGGTCGCATTGAAGTCGAGAGTGTGGAGGGTGTGGGATCGACGTTCCGCTTCACGGTGATCGGCGCGGCGGCGGACGTCGAACGTGTCGACCCGAAAGACCCGCTGACCCGCCACGACTTCCGGGCGGTTCGGCCGTTGCGTATCCTGCTCGCCGAGGACAACCGCCTGAACCAGGCGATTATCATCAATGTGTTGGAGAAATTTGACCATCTGGTGACACTGGTTGAGAACGGCCGCGCCGCTGTAAACGCCGTTCGCGGTGGCGAATTCGATCTCGTTCTCATGGACATCCGCATGCCCGAAATGGACGGCGCGGACGCCACCCGGCTCATCCGCCAGGAACCAAATTCAAAAGCCGCGATCCCCATCGTCGCCGTCACCGCCGACGCCATCGCCGAGAACATCAAGGACTATTTCAAGGCCGGCATGAACGCCTGCGTGACCAAGCCGATCGACCAATCGGCGCTGTTGCAGGCGATCAACGAGGTTCTCGACGAGGAGGTCCATGTCAGCGCCTAAAACGGCCATGGCGGAAGCGGCCAATTCCAGCCGTTCCATAGGCGCCGAATTGGCAAATATACAATTTCAGACTACGGCGCTTCAGGGCACCTCAGGGCACCTCAGGCCGCCGCGCGCGCCGTATCCCGATAGCCGCGGGCCAGGAACATTGCGAAATAGACGAAGGCCAGCGAGTTGATGATGAACAGGATGGAAATCTCCACATACTTCAGGCCGACCGTATCAAACCGCCAATTGTTGAGCGCCAGGAACAACATGTCGACGGCCTCCATGGTGATGGCGATCAGGATGAACATGACGCCGACATGATGGGCATGGCGGTCGAAGGCATCGACCGTCGCCGGCACGCCATCGGCAAATATCCGGTCCAGCAGATAGCGCCGGTGCTCCAAAAACACGCCGAAAGACGCGATCAGGATGGCGATGCTGCCCTCCAGGTTGACCTCGCTAGGGATGAAATTCAGCTGATGATGGGCAAGAAGGAACTGAACCTGCTGGGTCATGATCCCGGCCGAACCGATCATCACGGCGATGGTCAGCAGAATGACGGTCGCATGGCTTCCGGCGAGACGATAAATCATGAGCTTATCCTGACACGTTTGCGGCCCGGCGCCGGGGCACTGAGAGTTGGCGGCGCGTAATTGATGAACCGGGTGATTTTAGCGCGGTGATCAGCAGATCGCCACATGCGGATAACGGCGGCGTTGGTTTTTTTTAGAAACCCGGCCGGTCTCAGGTTCACGTTCATGTGTCAGGTTGCGGGGCATGGTTGCGACGAAAGGTTGCAGGCATATCAGAACCCGCCGTCCCGGCATCCTTCGACAAGCTCACGATGAGGATGTTATGGGACCGATAATCCGTCGCATGGCCGCCGAACAAATTTACTTCCATCGGTGGTGGAGATTGCCTACGATTTGAAGATTAGCTGGGCAATGCCGGATCAGGCATCAACGTGTACGAATAGCCGGGCCACACTGAAAGGACACGATTGATGCAATCAACAATTCGCGCCTTCGCTGCTGTCACCTTGGTTTCAATTCTTTCGGCCTGTGTGTCGACGCCCAATCCCAAACTGCCTCCGAAACCGATTTCGCAGGGACCGCAATCGGCTGATGATGGATGGGTCGTATCGACACCCAAGAATGCGAAGTTTGATTCCGGCGCTTTGGAAGACCTATCGAAATCGATCAGATCGGGATCATATGGAAATATCCATGCCGTGTTGGTCGAGAAAAGCGGTGCGCTCGTTTATGAGCAGTACTTCAAGGGGGAGGATGCAATCTATAGCCGGTCGCTGGGCGTGGTCGATTTCGGCCCGCACAATCTGCACGACCTTCGATCGGTTACCAAAAGCGTCACGACATTGCTCCTTGGTATTGCACTTGGAGATAATTTCGACGCCGCGCTGAAGCAGCCGATCATTGCGCATTTTCCAAGACTTAGTGGGAAAACAAGCGATGGGATCGAAAAAATTACGCTCCACCACGTGCTTACCATGACGGCAGGGCTTGAATGGGACGAAGTGGATATCCCCTACACCAACCCCCTGAACGATGAACGTCGGATGAGTGACGCAAGTGACCCGGTCGCGATGGTTCTTGGGCGGCCAATTGTGAGCCAACCGGGTTCGCAATGGGAATACAGCGGTGGTCTGACGCAGGTTGTCGCCGGGTTGATCGAAGAAATTACGGGGATGGGGATCGACAAATATGCCGAAGAGAAATTGTTCGGACCTTTAGGTATTAACGATTATTTTTGGCAGCGCCCTCGTGCTTGGACACAAGGAAGGTCGCCGTCCGCCGCGTCGGGGCTTCGATTACGGGCCAGGGATTTGGCAAAAATTGGCTCTTTGGTCTTGGCTGATGGCGTGTGGAATGGCCGTCAAATCGTCCCAAAACGTTGGATTGAGCAATCGAAACGAAGATTTGTCCAGCGCACATGGGGGCCGAACTTTGGCTACGGTTACATGTGGTATCCGTCAAGTCATATGGGCGCCAACGCTTATGGCGCCATTGGAAATGGCCAGCAGCGTCTGTTCATTGTTCCCGAACAAAAACTGGTCGTGACAATGCTTGCCGGCATGTACAACCAAGCCGCTCTCAACGAAACTGATGGAATTATTCGTTCCGTATTGCAGGCGCAATATTGAACGAGAGTTCCGGCGGCACCACATTTGATTTTCGCTCCATCCGCGCAGCATTATGCTGAACAGATAAAGTAAGATCGCCCCCGGCATCCAATCGCGCTTGATTGGCGACCACCTTAGCGGCGTCAGAGGACGGCAAGGCGGACACCGATGAACGCGGATAAATCGGATCATAGGCGGCCGCCACGGACGCCATCCGTGCCCGCCCGTGTCCGTTCAAATCAACAGCCGCCGCATCGACCAGATTTGGAGATGGATCGGCAATATTTTTCAAATAATGTTCTTGATTTATTCGTTATTATATGTTTTAATTTCTATATATGGCTAATAATTCACGATACCCGTGGTTTATTTCGAAACCCACGAAGTACCGCCCGCCCCAACTCACCCAGCTCCCGAAAATGCGTACTTTTGTCCACTTTGGCGACAAAATGCGCCAAAATGACTACTCGGGTACACAAAATAGAGATTTGAAATCATTCGTGAATTCCGCCCGGCCGTGTACTTTTGAGTACTTTTGCGTACTTCGGCGTACTTTTCGTACAGACACGAGGGGGGTCAGGCCAGCGCTTTGGCGCTCAGACGGCCAGTTCTACTCTGTCTTTAAAGTGCTCCAACGCATCGGCATTCGCCAGCGCTTCGGCATTTTTGATAGCGCGGCCGTGGACAACGTCGCGGACGGCAAGCTCGGTGATCTTGCCCGACTTGGTGCGCGGGATGTCCGGGACCTGGACGACGCGGGCCGGGACATGGCGGGGCGTGCAATTGTCGCGGACCTGTTTTTTGATTTTGGCGATCAGATCATCATCGAGCGCGAGACCTTCGCGCAGCACGACGAACAGCACGACGCGGGTGTCGTTGTCCCATTCCTGGCCGATGACGATGCCCTCGATAACCTCGTCCAGCTTCTCGACCTGGCGGTAAATCTCCGCCGTGCCGATACGCACGCCGCCGGGGTTCAGGGTCGCGTCGGAGCGGCCGTAGATGATGAAGCCGCCGTGCGCCGTGCGTTCGATGAAGTCGCCGTGGGTCCAGATGTTGGCGAACCGGTCGAAGTAGGCGTCATGAATGCGCGCCCCGTCGGTATCATTGAGGAAGGTTGGCACCGCCGGGAACGGCTTGGTGCAGACCAACTCGCCCTTTTCACCGGTGACGGATTTGCCGTCGTCATCAAACACGTCCGTCGCCATGCCGAGTGTCGGCGCCTGGATCTCGCCGCGCCACACGGGCAGGGTCGGGTCGCCGCCGCAAAAACACCCGCCGATATCCGTGCCGCCCGACATGGAGGCCAGATGCAGGTCCTTTTTGACGTTGGCATAGACATAATCAAAACCCTCGGGGACCAGCGCCGAGCCGGTCGAGCCGATTGCCTCAAGGGCCGAGAGGTCATGGGTCTCAGCGGGCTTGATATTGGCCTTATTGCAGGCATCGATGTATTTCGCCGACGTCCCGAACAGGGTCATCTTTTCCGCCTCGGCGAAATCCCAGACCGCGTTGCCGTCGGGATAAAACGGCGAGCCGTCATACAGCAACACGGTGGCGCCCCAGGCCAGATTGCCGGCCAGCCAGTTCCACATCATCCAGCCCAGTGTGGTGAACCAGAACACCCGGTGGCCGGGGCCGATGGAGAATTGTGCGACCTGTTCGACGGCGTGCTTCAACAGCATGCCGCCGGCCTCGTGGACGATGCACTTGGGCTGGCCCGTGGTGCCCGACGAATAGAGGATGTAGAGCGGATGATCGAAGGGCATTTGGGCGAAGGTGATGTCGGCGGGGGTGTAATTACCGGCGTAGTCGGCAAGATGCACGGATTTCGGCACGCCCGAGATATCCGGTTCGGCCTCCGCGTAGGGCACGATGACGACGCGTTTGAGGCTGGGAATTTGGGCCGCCAGATCGGCGGTCTTTTGGCGGATGTCGTGGGTCTTGCCGCCGTAAAAATAGCCGTCACACGCAAACAGCACTTTCGGCTCGATCTGGCCGAAGCGGTCGAGGACACCCTTCAGGCCGAAATCCGGCGAACACGACGACCAGGTGGCGCCGAGCGAGACGGCGGCCAGCATGGCAATGATGGCTTCCGGCATATTCGGCAAAAAACCGGCGACCCGATCGCCGGGGCCAACGCCCTCGGCGTGCAGGGCCTGGGCCAGTTGCGAGACGGCGTCGTACAGCTCGCCAAAAGTCATGCGGCGATGCACTTTGTCCTCGCCGCGAAAGACGATGGCTTCGGCGGCGTCGCGGCGCCTCAGAAGGTTCTCGGCGAAATTAAAACGCGCGTCGGGGAACCATTTTGCGCCGGGCATCTTATCGCCGTCGATGACGTCGCGCTCGCCCCAGGTTTCCGCCGTCAGGTCGCAGAAATCGATGACGGTACGCCAGAATTTCTCGCGCTCGTCGATGGAGAATTGCCAGAGAGCTGTCGAATCGGACAAGTTCTGCTGCCATTGATCGTTCACGGCGCGGCGAAGTTCCGTAATCTTCGCGGCCTCGATCTGTTCGGCGGTCGGTGTCCAAAGCGGTTCGGTCATGGCATTCCCCTGCACGGTCGTCATCTCGGGGAGGCAGTATGTGTCTGGAAAAGGCGAGGTTCAAGGGAGGCGGCACCGTGCGCCCGCACTATGTTCGCCCCTCGCCTCGTCATTCCCGCCCCCGCCTTCGCGGGCACAGGCTCCGGCGGGAATCCAGAGCGGCAAATGCCGACGTTCCATGCCTGGATTCCCGCTTTCGCGGGAATGACGAAACGGTACGCGGGAATGACGAAAAGAGGTGTCGGATTGACGGGACAGTGTGTGCGGATGAAGGGCGGAGGATTAATCGGGCATGATCTCATCGTCCGGCGGGGCCGTCTTCAGATAGGCCGCCGCCTTGTCGCGATGCGCACCGGAGATATGTGGCGCGATGAACCGGTAGGTCGCCCAGAACACGGCGGCGTCGTCCGTGTAGCCGAGGATCGCGATCAGATCGGGCACGGCGTCTAGGGGCATAATGAAATAGGCGAGCGCGGCCAAGATGGCAGCCTTGACCTTGAACGGCGTAGCCGGATCGCGGGCGCAGAAATAGGCCGCGACCGCTTCACGGACAAAACTCAGCTTGCCCAGGGTCTGCTTCACCTTGGCCGCCAGCCCGGCCTGCACGTAGCGTTCATGCTCGCCCGGGTCGCCGGCCATCGGGGTTGCCATGGGGGCTGCCATGTCGGCTGATATTTTGCCGGGCATTTCATCGGTTGAACTCATGTTTCTTGCGACTCCGATGGGCCGTGATATGAACGGCGCCACAACAAGATCATACCATTAATTGCGGCGGAGTTAAGGCAATGGATATCAACGGATTGGCAGCCATCGTAACGGGCGGCGCATCGGGATTGGGCGAAGCGACGGCCCGCGCCCTGGCGGCCGGCGGCGCCAAGGTGGCGGTGCTGGACCGCAACGCCGACGGCGCGGCCGAGGTCGGCGCCGACATCGGCGGCATCGGTGTCGGCTGTGACGTCTCGGACGCGGCCAGCATGGAAACCGCATTGGCAACCGCCGCCGCCGCCCATGGCGCGGCCCGCATCGCCGTGAATTGTGCCGGTGTCGGCCCGGCGGCGCGGGTTCTTGGCCGCGACGGGCCGATGGACCTGGCGAAATTCGCGCAGGTTATCAACGTCAACCTGATCGGCACCTTCAACACGCTCAGGCTGGCGGCGGCCGGGATGCAGGACCTGGATGAACTGGACGGCGGCGAGCGCGGCATCATCATCAACACGGCCTCGGTGGCGGCGTTCGAAGGCCAGATCGGCCAGGCCGCCTATTCGGCCTCAAAAGGCGGCGTCCACGGCATGACCATCCCCATTGCCCGTGAGCTGGCGCGGTTCGGCATCCGGGTGCTGACCATCGCGCCGGGGATCATGGGTACGCCCATGCTGTTCGCCCTGCCGCAAGACGTCCTCGACAGCCTCGGCGCCTCGGTGCCGTTCCCGGCGCGCCTCGGCACGGCGGAGGAATACGCCAAGCTGGTCCTGCACATGTGCGACAATGCGTACCTGAACGGCGAAACCATCCGCCTCGACGGTGCCATCCGGCTGACGGCAAAATGATCGGCCTGCCGGCCCCAGATACAGTCCCAGAAACAAAAAGGGCCCCTTGCGGGGCCCTTTCGCGTTTCAGGCGGTTTGGTTTAGTTTTTCTTCTTGTCGTCGTCGTCCTTGTCATCATCGTCATTGTCGCGCCAGCGCTGGTGCCAGCCGCGTTTTTGCGGGCGCATTTCATCGCGGGCAATGACGCCGTCGTCGTTGCGGTCCATGTGCCGGCTCATACGGGTCATGGGGGCGGCGATTTCCGCGTCCGTGACCTTGCCGTCACCGTCACCGTCCAGGAACTGGAAATGATCGACCATGCGCGGCCGCATGAGATCGGCCCAGATACCCTGGAACTCGTCGATCTGCAGGCTGCCGTCACCGTTCTTGTCGGCGGCGGCGATCTTGGCGGCCCGGTAGGCAGTCATTTCGTCGGCCGTGATCTTGCCGTCCTTGTCGGCGTCAACCTCGGTGAACATGGTGTCTATGCGTTGGCCCATGCGACCGCCCATATGGCCACCCATGCGGCCACCCTTGTATCCCTGGGAATAGCCGGCGTGGCCCATTTTCCAACCGCCATGGCCACCACGGTCGTGGGCGATGGAATGGGTTGCCGCGGCGCCAACGGCGACAACGGCGGCGAGGGCGGCGGCGGTGATGAGTATCTTCTTCTTGCGGGTCATAATGATAACCTTTCCTTTGTTAAGCGTGATCAATGTGGGCGTGTTCAATGTGGATGACCCCAATAAACACCGGAAAGGTATCGGAAGTTTGCCGGAAACCCGGTGAATTGTCGCAGAGTGTGCCGGCCCCGGCGGCTGCGACAAACTGTTACAATTTTCTTGTGCGCAGCAGCGCAAATTGGCCGATAGTCTAACGTCATGGAAACAATACCGCATATTCTGGTTGTTGATGATCACCCGGACATCCGTGAACCGCTGGCCAAATACCTGAAACAGCATGGCCTGCGCGTGTCTGATGCCGACGGCGCGGCGGCGGCGCGGGAAATCCTGCGCACCGACGCCATCGACTTGGTGGTCCTGGACATCATGATGCCGGGCGAGGACGGCCTGTCGCTGTGCCGGCATTTGCGCGAGACCACGTCGATCCCGGTGATCCTGCTGACCGCCCTGGCGGAAGAGACCGACCGCATCGTCGGGCTGGAGATGGGCGCCGATGATTATCTGACCAAGCCCTTCAATCCGCGCGAATTGCTGGCCCGCATCAAGGCCGTGTTACGCCGGGTCCGAAGCCTGCCGCCGCAGCGCCAGGCCGAGCGCGCGGCGATCATCGGCTTTGACCGCTGGCAATTTGATACGGGCCGGCGCGAGCTGATCGACGACAAGGGTGTTGCCGTGGCGCTCAGTTCCGGTGAGTTTGATCTGTTGGAGGTGTTTCTCCGCCATCCCCGCATTGTGCTCAGCCGTGATCAGCTGCTGGATCATACGCGCGGCCGCGAGGCTGCCGTCTTCGATCGCTCCATCGACAACCAGGTCAGCCGGCTCCGCAAGAAGCTGGAAATCGACCCGAAGAACCCGGTCATCATCAAAACCGTCTGGGGTGGCGGCTATCAGTTCGTCGCCGAAATTGCGGGTGACGACACATGAGATTATGGCCGAAATCCCTGGCCGGCCAGCTGATCGCCGGGATCATTCTGGCGCTGGTCGTCGCGCAGATCGTGACCTTCGCGATGTTTGCCGATGAACGGCGCCTGGCGGTTCGCGCCGCCGCCCGCACCCAGGTGCTGCAACGCACCGCCGCCGTTGTCCGGCTGCTTGAGAATGCGCCGCCGGGCATGGCTAATCAAATCACTCAAAATTCCAGCGATCCGTGGATCCGCTTCACGGTTTCCGAAAATCCCACCGTCGGCGCTGATGGCCGCCAATACCGCGATTGGAGCTTGCGCCGGAACTTTGAGCGGTTTCTCGACCGCGACGACGTCGAGGTGCGTCTCGACATCCATCGTGCGACGGGCTTCCCGCCGCTGCCGTTCACAAGCAACTGGGGCCGCCGGGAGGGTCATCACGGCCGTTGGTGGCGCGGCGACGATGACGATGACGATGACGATGATGACGACGATGATGATAATTTCAAGCGCCACGGTTTCGGCGGCCCGCGGCATTTCCGCGCCCCCATCGGCATGACCTTGTCGGTAAAATTGGCAACGGGACAATGGCTGAACACGGAAACCCTGGTGGCACCGCGCGGCCCGTCCTGGGCCTTGCCGACATTGAGCACGGCGGGCGCCACGGCAGTCATGCTCGTCATTCTGGTCATTGTCATCGTGCGGCGCGCGACCCGGCCCATGGCCGGCCTGACCGACGCCGCCGAACGGCTGGGCCGGGGTGACGACGTGGCGCCCGTTGCCGAAACCGGGCCGGCGGATGTGCGTCAGACCATCCGCGCCTTCAATACCATGCAGGAACGCCTTGATCGGTTTGTCGGCGACCGGACCCGTATGCTGGCCGCGATTTCCCATGATCTGCGCACACCGCTGACATCGCTTCGCCTGCGCGCCGAGTTCATCGAAGACCCGGAACTCAAAGCGAAAATCCTGAAATCCCTGGAAGAGATGCAGGCGATGACCGAGGCGACGCTGGCGTTCGCCCGTGAAGACGCCGAAACCGAGGAAAGCCGTGCCGTCGATATGGACGCCCTGGTCGACAGCCTGTGCGCCGATCTGGCCGAAACGGGTCTCGATATCGACTGCCAAGCCACCTCGCAAACAACGCTGCGGGTCCGCCCCGCGGCGCTCCGCCGGGCCCTGGCCAATCTGGTTCAGAACGCCGCCGCCTACGGCGAACGGGCCCGTGTCATGGTCAAGGAATCGGAGGTCTCGGTTCAAATTATCATCGAAGACGACGGCCCCGGCATCGCACCTGACGACCGCGAACGCGTCTTTGAGCCCTTCGTCAGACTTGAGGAATCCCGCAGCCGGGAAACCGGCGGCATCGGGCTTGGTCTCGCCATCGCTCGGACGTTGATCCATGCCCACGGCGGCGAGATTACCTTGGATGAGGCGGCAAGTGGCGGACTGCGGGTCGAAGTGCGATTACCGCGCCCGCCCGAAGATACTTAAGTATCAGGCGATTCGGTCTCCATGGACATGGGCATCACCCATGCCTAAAGTTTTGCTTTCACCTCATCGCGGACATCGGTTGGGAAGTCATGCAGATGGCGCGCAGGATAGGAATCTGGCGGAGGCTGGCGGTAACAGTGGCCATTATGACGATTTGGCCTGCAGGGCTTGCGATGGCTGCCAACGGCATGGACATCGACATGCTGGCACGTGCCCTGGAGCGGGCAAAAAATCTTCCCCGACTGCATGCCTTGATCGTCGCCCGCGAAGGCAAGGTGCACGCCGAGAAGGGGTTTCGGGGGCCGGGTCTGGACACGCCGGTAAATATCAAATCGGTCTCCAAATCAGTCATCGCGGCATTGGTCGGCATCGCCATTGGGCGCGGTGTGCTGAACGGGCCCAATGCGCGGATTGCGTCGGTGCTTGGCGAACGGTTGCCAACATCAGCCGATCCCCGGCTTGGCCGGATCACCATCGGCCACCTGTTGTCCATGCGGGCCGGCTTACAGCGCACGTCAGGACGAAATTACGGCCGCTGGGTCAACAGCCCGGACTGGGTTCGCCATGTTCTGTCGCGGCCCTTCGACGATGAACCGGGCGGGCGCATGCTCTATTCAACCGGCAACAGCCATCTCTTGTCCGCCATCCTCACCCAGCGCACCGGGCGCGGCACGCATGCGTTGGCCCGCGACTGGCTGGCGCAGCCGCTCGGGATCACCATTCCGCCGTGGCAGCGCGACCCCCAGGGCATTTATTTCGGCGGCAACAACATGGCCCTGTCGCCGCGCGCCCTGCTGCGTTTCGGTGAACTTTACCGGCTGGGCGGCGTCCACGACGGCCGGCGCATCTTGCCCGACGGCTGGGTCCGCCAATCGTGGACGCCGCGTACACTTTCCCCGTATTCCGGTGATGAATACGGCTACGGTTGGTTTATCACCCGGTTTTGCGGCACAGCCGCCTATTACGCCCGCGGCTTTGGCGGTCAGTTCGTATACGTCGTGCCGGGACTCGGCCTGACCATCGTCATCACCTCTGACCGCTCGGCCCGTACCCGCATCGACGGCTACCGCGAGGCGCTGACCTCGCTGGTCCGCGATGATCTAATTCCCGCGGCATTGACTGCCGATGCCAAGATATGCCCTGCCGACAGTTAGCGGGTGCTGGATTGCTTTTGCGCTGCTATCCGCCGAACCGATGCTCGGGAAGTCCTTGGCCAACACCTTCAATGGCTAGCAAAGACCCGGCCAAGGGCTCGGCCCGCAACTGATCTTCTAAAAGAAATTTCGACGCCGTGGTGATGTAGAGCGTCTTCAGATCGGTGCCGCCGAAGCAAAGGCAGGTCGGGTTGGTAACGGGGACGGGGATTTTTTGATCGATGCTGCCGTCCGGACGATACCGGACAACACTCGAGCCCGCGAAAAACGCCGTCCATAGGCAGCCATCCGCATCCATGCATGCCCCGTCGGGCCGTTCCCCCGTGGCGCTGTAGTCGGCGAAGACGCGCCGGTTCGACAAGCGCCCGTCGTCAACATCAAAATCGAAGGCCCACGTCAGATACCGCCGCGTGTCGGTGAAATAAAAGGTCTTGCTGTCCGGCGAAAAGGCGATGCCGTTGGTGACATTGATGCCATCGAACATTTTTTCAAAATGGCCGTCCGGATCAACACGGTATAGGCTGCCATGGGGACGGACGTATTGATTATCCATGGTGCCGATCCAGAACCGCCCCGCCGCGTCGACACGTCCGTCGTTCAGCCGGTTATCCAAGCCGGCTTCAATTTCCGCAAATTCTGTCAAAGTGCCGGTCGCCGGATCCATGCGATGCAGCGCCAGATCGACGGCGACAAGAAACTCTTGGGTTTGGGATTGGGTCAGGGCGAGCGAGCCGAGAAATGTGCCGGTTGTCGGGAAAATTTCGTGCGTCCCGGATTGCGGATCGAACGATTGAAGTTTTGGCTGTTCAATATCGACCCACCATAACTTCCGGGTCTGGTCACACCACAGCGGCGTCTCGCCAAGTTGATCGGTGCTGGGCACGACTTCCTCGATCTGAGGCATTTATTGTTCTCCCTTAAGCGCCCGATACGTCCTGTGGCCGTTTTGGCCGCCGAGATTATTGCAAGATTTCTATTTGCCCATCGCGGCACGGGCTTCCGGCCAGAAGGGCCCGATAATCGGGCCGGCACCGGCGACGGTGGTGCGGCGCAGCACCCGGCGATAGCGGGCAAAATCATAGGGCATGGCCTTGTGCAGCAGGACCCGGTTGTCCCACATGACCAAGTCGTGCAGACGCCAGCGGTGGTGGTAGCAAAATTCCGCCCGGCTGACATAGCCGACCAGCCAAGAATGTAACTCACGGCCTTCAGCCAAGGTCATGCCGCCGATTTCAAGGCTCGTATTGGACGTAAAGAACAAGGACCGCTGATAGTCTCGATCCGGATGAACGCGGATTACCGGATGCGTGACCGGCGGCAGCATATCCCGCTCGTCGGCACTCATAGCGGGCATGCTTGGCTCCAGGCGGCGAATGTCTGCGTAGGAATGGACCTGATGCAGATGTTCCAGCTTCGCCTTCATGGCGTCGGACAGTTCAGCGTAGGCTGTGAGCATGTTCGAAAACCCGGTTTCGCCGCCGACCGCGTCATCGGGCAGCACCTCGATCCCATACATGATGGACGCCAGTGACGGGATATCTCTGTAGGAACTATCCGTGTGCCAGCGGCCGTTATTACGTTGGAAGATCACCCGCTGGTCGTCTTCGGGCAGATGCTCGCCATCCACCGAGACGTTGGCGACGTTGTAGACCTCTTGCTTGCCTTTCGTCTTGTCCTTCTCGGGGAAGGCCTCGAGCGGTCCGAACTGGACGGAGAATGCCGACAACTGGGCATCCGTGAGATTTTGATCCCGGAAACAAAGCAGGTGATGATCCTGAAACGCTTGGCGAACGGTGGCCAGGGTGTCTGCGTCCATGGGCTCGGAAACATCCAGGCCGACGACCTCGGCGCCCAGGATATCGGAAACCGGTGTAATGGCGAATTCATTGGTTTTCTGTGTGGCGGTGATGGACATGACAGGCCCCCCTAATTCAGTTCCCATGCCGCGCCGGTCAACGATCAACGGCGGCAGCTTCAGTTTCCATCACCGTGGCCCGGCGCATGTCGCGTTCGTAGCGGGCTTCGTCGAAGGGAAGGGCCCGGTGCATGGTGCAGCGATTGTCCCAAATCAGCGTGTCGCCGACCCGCCATTGGTGGGTATAGACGTATTTTGGCTGCGTCGCATGCTCGATCAAGTCGCGGGCGAGAAGGCGGCCTTCGGCCACCGGCCGACCGAGAATGCGGCCGATATGCGACGCCAGATAGAGCGTCTTGCGGCCCGACCCGGGATGCGTCCGCACCATGGGCCGGCGGATCGGCGGCAAGGCGGCGTGCTCCTCGTCGGAGAAATTGCCGAACCCCAGTAGCGCCCGTGACGTGAAAATGGAATGCACGGCGGTCAGGTCAGCAACCCGGTCTTTCATCTTCTCCGGCAAATCGTCATAAGCGGCGCGCAGATCACAGACTTGGGTTTCGCCCTCTTCCGGCGGCACCGAATGGGCGTGCAGCATGGAATATTTTGCGGCGATGCGTTTGAACGACGAGTCCGTATGCCAAAGGCGGTTGCCCAGGTTAAACAGACGCCGGCGGTCGTCCAAGGCGAGGATATCGCTGTCCTCGTCCAGGTTGGAAATATCCACCAGTTCCTCGGATACCCGGCGTTTGATATCGGTTTGCAGGACGCCGTTGACTTGGTCCAAAGGCCCGAAGCTCTTGGCGAAGGTGATCTGGGCTTCCTGCGGCACAGGGTCTCCACGGATCACCATCACGGCGTACTGATCCATCGCACGGACAACCATATCCCGGGTTGCTTGGCTCACCGGCGCAGCCATGTCGAGACCGGTGATCTCAGCGGCGAATTCTGGCGAAAAAGCGGAAACGGTCACGGACATGCGGGCTATTTTGCCGCATCCTCGCCGGCAATGTAACCCCATGTCAGGCACGGCCCCAGCGTCGTCCCGGCGCCGACGCCCTTCGAGCCGAAACTGTTGGCCATGACATTGCCGGCGGCGTAAAGGCCTTCTATGACACTGCCGTCGGGACGCAAGGCGCGGGCCTTCTCATCGGTTCGCGCACCGCCCTTGGTGCCCAGGAAACTGGCCTTGAAGGGCATGGCGTAAAACGGTGGTTGTTCGATGCTGCCCAGCGTCGGGTTCGGTTTGTGGTTGGGGTCGCCGCCCCGATTGGTGTCCCAGATACTGGCGCCGCGACCGAAGTCCCGGTCGATGCCGGTGCCGGCAAAAGCGCTGAACCGGGCCGCCGTCTGCTCCAGGCGCGGTCCATCAACGCCGATTTCGACCGCCAGTTCGGCCAAGCTGTCGGCGCGGAAGTGATTGCTGGGAACGCTCTTTTTCGGCAGCGCATGAGGATATTTGGCGGCGAATTGGCCGTCGTAGATGCGCCATGCCGGCAGGTGCACGGGTTCGCCGGTTTCCGGATCGCGTTCATCGAAGGCCAGGCCGACGTTCATCTGTTTCTCATTGATGAAGCGCTGGCCGCGTTTATTGACGATCATCGAATGGGGCAGAAAATAATCCGACGCCGGCAGGCCGTGCAGGCGGCCCTCATAAGTCACCGGCGTCGTTCCCATGATCAAGGCCTGATCCATATGGTCCAGTTGGGCGCCGGCCTCGGCGGCCAGGCGCTGGCCGTCGCCGGTGTTGGTGTCGGGGCTGGCCGTCCATTCGACCGGGCCGGGGAAGTGTTCGGCCATCAATTCGGCGTTCCACTCAAAGCCGCCGCTGGCCAGGATGACGCCCTTGGCGGCGTCGAGGGCGATCACCGTCCCGCCGCGCTCGACCTCCAAGCCAGTGACCCGGCCGTCAGTGACGGTCAGTTTTTTCGCCGCCGTTTCCGCCCAGACGGTGACGCCCGAGTCCAAGCAGCCGCGCAGCAGGCCGATGGTCAGGGCATTGCCGCGGGTCCGCTTATCCAATAGTCGGCGCCAGAACAATCGCGGCGCAAACTTCAGCGCCCAGCGTTTCGGTTGCGCGTAGAAGAAGGTGTCGACGACTTCTTCATAGCAAAGCTCAACATTGATGGCGGGCCGCCGGATGCGATTTTTCCACGCCCCGGCCAGGGCCGCGCGCAGCGGCGCGGCGGCGACATTGCGCCCGAACGGCTTGCCGCCGGTTAACTCGGCATAGGGGTCCGGGTCGCGGTTCGGCGTGAACGTGATCGGGCTGTGGTTTTCGACGAACTTCAGCATCACCGGCACCGTATCGACAAAGGCCGCCCACTGGGGTTCCTCCGTGTTGTGCCAGCCGTCAGGCGAGACGGCGCGAATGTAATCCAGGGCGTCATCGCGCGAATCTGTGACACCCAGCGCCGCCTGATGGTGATGGTTGGGCGCCCAAATACAGCCCCCCGACATGGCCGTAGTGCCGCCGATGAGTTTGGATTTTTCCACCACCAACACTTCGGCGCCCAGATGCGCGGCGCGCAGTGCGGCGCTGAGGCCGGCCGCACCGGTGCCGACAACGATGATATCGAATGTTTGGGTCTCGCTCATTATCGAAATCTAACCGAACCGGGAGGCCGGCACAAAGGCCCAACCGCATCGCCGCCTTGTTGGCTGAAATGATCCGCCATTGAGGCGGCATGGCGGCTCGACTAATCTTCGGTCCATGGAACTTCACACCACCCTCACCAGTCCTTTCGGCAAGATGGCGCGGATCGTCATTCTGGAAAAAGGACTGTCTGATCGGGTGTCCGTGATCGAGGCGAAAACACGGACCATCGACAGCCCCTACTATAAGATTAATCCGTCCGGGCGCGTGCCCTATCTGCTTTTGGACGACGCCAGCGGGTTGGAGGAATCACAGCTCATTTGCGCCTATCTGGATCATCTGGTCGGGCCCCCCATGCTCGACCACCCGGGTGGCGCGGTGGGCTGGGAATCGCGGCGGCTGGAATCCCTGGCCCGCAGCATGCTGGATGGCGTCTCCGTGTGGAGCCGCGAGTTATATCGCCCTGAAAACGAGCGATCCCCGACCATCATCGCCCATGAAATGGCCCGCGCGCGCCGCATGATCGATAACTGGGAGACGGAAATAACCAATCCGTTGATGAGCGGCGACCTCAACATGGCGCAACTGACCCTGGCCGTGACCCTGCAGATCGAACCGGGTTTGGAAGGTTTTGATTTTCGCGCCACGCATGCCAATCTAAACGCCTGGGCGGCGCGCCTGAGTACCCGCCCGTCGTTTCAGAAGATCATTCCGCAACTGGCCGGCTAGGCGGTCATATTGGGACATATATTTTCGCCGACATAATTTGCAACCAAGGGAGACGCCGACGTGGCCGTGCTCAAGCTGGAAGAATACGAAAACGATTTCTGGAAAGACGTCGACAACCGCAAGACCTGGGACCAGATCATCCCCGGTGAATTGCGGGAGACCAAACCGGTGACCATCACCGCCGACGTCATTGCCCAATTCGCGCGCCTGATCGGTGACGACAACCCGCTCTATCACGACGCGGCGTTTGCCAAATCAACGCCCTACGGCGGCATCATCGCGCCGCCGTCCCTGCATATCGTCTTGATGTTTGCCTGCACGGAGATCAGCGATTGGATGCGCTCACCCGGCACCATCAACTGTGGCCAAAGCTGGTACTACAACGTTCCGGCCCGGCCCGGCGACACCATCACCATGCGCGGCACCGCCCTGGACAAGTTCATCAAAAAGGAACGCCTGTTCGCCATCCACGAAAACGCCTTCACCAATCAGCACGGCCAGGTCATCTGCACCGGCCGCGGCTGGACCATCCGGCCGGTATGAGGGAGGGCATTGAAATGAGCACACAAGCGGAATTCGACAAAATCAATGCCGGCGAGACGATCACCGGGCAGGCTTTCACCGTGAGCCGCGAAACCATCGCCGATTTTGCTCTGGGGTCCTTGGACTTCAACCCCCTGCATTTTGACGACAACTACATGGATGAGGATTTTGGCAAGACCCAGTTCAAGGGCGTCATCATGCACGGCATGCAGAACTTCGCCGTCATCACCCGGACCCTGACCGATTGGCTGCTGGCACGCGGCGGCTATCACCGGCGTCTGGAGACCCGCTGGCTGACGCCAGTCTATTTGGGTGACACGATCACCCCGGTGGCGACGGTTCAGCGCAAGCTGGAGACCGATGGCAGCCGCTGGGTGGTCTTCGACATCACGGTCACCAACCAGGACGGCGTCATGGTCGCCAGCGGCGAAGCCATGGCCGAGTTCGCGGATGTGTTTCCGGGGGCGCCATCGTAACGGCGCATATGCTTTAGTCCCCTCACCCTCCCGCTTCGCGGGCCCCTGCCTCTCCCCAAAGGAGAGGGGTATTATCGGCGTCCCTTCTCCCTTCGGGAGAACGGCATGATGAGGGGAATCTGAAGAGTAACTAAGCCGCTACACCGTCCATAAACCTCGCCAGCACAATGTCCTTCTCCGTCACCCCGCCCGCGTCGTGGGTGGCCAGGGTCACTTCGACCCGGTTGTAGACGTTGAACCATTCCGGATGGTGATCCATCTTCTCGGCCGCCAAGGCGGCGCGGCTCATGAAGCCGAAGGCGGCGTTGAAATCCGTGAACTGAAAAATCCTCGTAATAGCGTCGCGGCCGTCCATCTCGGCCCAGCCGTTCAAATTTTTCAGCGCCTCGATGCGCGCCGCGCCGCTCAGTTTGTCCGCCATGACGTTTGCCTTTTCCACTGGTTTATCTCTATCCGAAAGTTGAGATCGATTTGGCCGGAAATCAAGGCTACGGTCGGAACATGTCCACCTTCCGCCTCCCCAGCCTTGCCGACATGGAAACCATGGCCGCCGAGGCTTTCGCGACAATTCCTGAGGAATTGCGCCGCCATGTGGACGGCGTTGCGATCCGCATCGAGGAATTTCCCGACCGTGAAACCATGCAGGAACTGGGATTGCAAAGCCCGTTCGATATCCTGGGTCTCTATCGCGGCGTCTCACTGGACCGGAAAAGCGTCACCTGGACCCCCAATGACGTCGATCTGATCTTTCTCTACCGCCGCCCAATCCTTGATTTTTGGTGTGAAACGGATGAACCGCTGATGAGCATTGTCCGCCACGTGCTGATCCATGAGATCGGTCACCACTTCGGCCTCAGTGACGACGATATGGACCGCATTGAGCGAACGGCGGAAAATTAGTCCTTAGGCGGATTTCGCCGCCGCACCGCCGGCCAGGCGGGTGATACATTCCGACAGCACGGCCATGGAAAACGGCTTCAGCAGGGATTCCGTGGCACCCAATTTCAAACCGTGATTGAGATAGACGGGGTTGCCGGACATGGCAATGATGGGAATTTCCTGCGAGACGCGGCGCAGTGCCATGATCGCGCCCAGGCCTTCACCTTCATCCATGATAATATCGGTGAGCACGAGGTCCGGGGCAATTTCGTTGAACAGGCGCAACCCGATGACGCCGTTGGCGGCTTCCGACACCTCATGGCCGGCGTCGGCCAAACCGCTGGCCAACTGCCCGCGCAACAACTCATCGTCCTCGATAATCAGCAACTTCACCATTTTTATACTCTAAAGCGCGCCTCGATGGACGTATCGTCACAGCGTATCACATTCATGAGAGGTGATGTATCCTAAGATGTTCGCAACGCCGTCACCTTGATTTCGACCAGATCGCCAGGCGCCAGATCGGCGCCGACGCAGGCCCGGTTGGGCCAGCCGTCGTCGGGAATCCAGGCACACCAGACGTCATCCATCTCCTGCTTGGCGGCCATGTCCGTCAGATAAACGACGGCCTCGACGATATGATGCTTGTCGGATCCGGCGGCCAGCAAATTGGCTTCCAGATTATTCAAAGTTGCCCGGGTCTGTTCGGCGACGCTGGCGCCCTTGCCTGCCGAGGTGGCGACGCTCCAGACGAAGTTGCCGCAACTCACGTACCTGCAGCGGCCCTGGGCCGTGCCGGGGGCGCGGATAATCTCGTTCATGGGGGAATCCTTCCATTGCCATTGTCAAATCTTCCATATCGCAGCGGGCGGCAATGATAAAGCCGCGGCGGTCAGCCGACCGGGCCGCCATCATCGCGGGTGATGGCGATCACCGCCGAGCGCGGCAATGATCGGCCGCCACCGGGGAAATGACCGTTGCCACCTTGCCCGGGGTGCTGGATGCCCGCAAACACGGTTTTACGGTCGGGCGACCACGTGATCCCCGTCACCTCGCATTCCTTCGGGCCAACCATGAAACGGCGGATTTCACCGCTGTCGGGGTCACCGACCAGCATCTGATTGTTGCCCATGCCGGCGAAGTCGCGTCGGTTCGAATAATTACCATCTGTTTGAATCCAAAGCAGTCCGCGGCTGTCGAAGGCCAGCCCATCGGGACTGCTGAACATGTTGTTTTGATCTATATTTTTAGATCCGCGCCGGGCGTCGTCATGAACCGCCGGATTGCCGGCCAAAGCGAACAGGTCCCAGGTGAAGGCCGTCGCCGTGTGATCACCGTCGGCTGGGGCCCAACGGACGATTTGGCCGTATTTATTGGCCGGGCGCGGGTTGGCGCCGCCGACGGGCATGGCGTCGCCGCCCTTGTTGGTTTTGCGGCCGCGGTGCGTGTTGTTGGTCAGCGAACAATAGACATCGCGGCCGTTCGGATTGGCGGCAACCCACTCCGGACGGTCCATGGTCGTGGCCTTGACGGCCGAGGCCGCCTGACGGGTATGAATACAAATCTCCGCCAGGGAGGCCATGCCAGTGCTGGCCGGCGTCAGTTCCCGCCATTCGCCGCCGCCGCTGTCATGGAACTTCGCCGCGAACAGCTTTCCCTTGTCCAGGAGATCGGCTTGGCCGTCGCCGGCCTTGAATCTGCCGTCAGAAACGAACTTGTAGAGAAATTCGCCGCGTTCATCATCACCCATATAGACCACCACCTGGCCGTTGCCGGCGACCACCACGGCGGCATTCTCATGCTTGAAGCGACCGAGCGCGGTGCGCTTTTTCGGTATCGAGGCGGGATCGAGCGGGTCGATCTCAACGATGTAGCCGGCGCGGTTGGGCTCGTGGGGATGCTTGGAAATATCGAACCGTTCATCAACCCGCGCCCACCCGTAGCCCCAGTCTCTGTTGCCGATGCCGTAGCGCCTGAAGGCGGCGGACGGCTTATTTCCAGAGTTGCTTGAGGAAAAATAGCCGTTGAAATTTTCCTCGCAGGTCAAATAGGTGCCCCAAGGGGTGCGGCCATTGCCACAGTTGTTCCAAGTGCCCAAGGCCAATACGCCGGCGGGATCGGCGGCGGTTTGCATCAGCGCATGGCCGCGCGCCGAACCGGTGATGGCCATCGGGGTTTGCGGCGTGATGCGGCGGTTGAAGGGCGAACCCAAGACCACCGACCAATGGTTATGGCGCTGCGCGATCTCAACAATGCTGACCCCGTGCGCCGCCTGGCCCTTGCGCACATCATCGGCGCTTTCCGGTAAGTCGGCTTTGCGATTGCCGAACATGATACGGCGGTTTGTGAACTCGTGGTTGACCGCCAGAATATACCGGCCGTCCCTGGTAAACAGGGACATGCCGTCGTTGTTGTCGCCGAAAGCCCGCGCCTGACTGGCGGCCGAGCCCCGGGTCCGGGCATCGAAAGCAGCAGTATCGCGCCACAGGGGGTCACCCCACCGGGCGACGACGTGCCAGCGATGACCGGCGGGCACACTCACCGTATCGCGGGTGTTGGCGGCCACCGCATCAAAACCGAACCGATCGGCGGCACCGGCAGGCCGGGCCCATGCGCAGGCGCCAAGAAAGGCCGTCAATCCGGCCGCCGTCCCGCCGGCCAGGAACCTGCGGCGCGACAGGGCGCGTTGCACCAACCCATCGAATTCCGGCGCCTCATCGCGCGGATCGTTGCGTTGATCAAATTCATCAAACGATAAATATCGGCCGGCAGGCATCGACGCTCACTCCCTGGGAAATCCCGATCACACCGGCGCCTTTCCCGTTGCACGGCTTCTGGCAAAACCGAGGGTCCAAGGATACCATCGGTGGGCCGCATCGGCCCAGCATCACGTTACTTCACCCTCGCATGAAAGTCTTTCCCATGCCGTCCTTCAGCCTGCTCGAAAACCCTGCCGCCGCGCCCGCCACCCCCTATGGCGCCGACCAGGCGGCGGTTCTGAACGCCGAAGGCCTTGCCGAAGCGCGCGCCGTGATTTCCGGCTGGCCCGGCTATGCGCCGACGCCGCTGATCGAGATGCCGGGTCTGGCCCGAATGACCGGCGTCGCCAGCATTTATTACAAGGACGAAAGCCAACGGTTTGACCTCAAGAGCTTCAAGCCTTTGGGCGGCGCCTACGCCGTCGCGCGCCTGTTATTGACGGAAGTCCCGGCCCTGGCCGGCGTCGCGTCGGTCAGGGCCGATGACCTGTTGGCCGGCACCTACGCCGAGGCCTGCCGTCAAATCACGGTCACCGCCGCGACCGACGGCAATCACGGCCGCGCCGTCGCCTGGGGGGCGCGGATGTTCGGCTGCACCTGCGTGATCTTCATCAACGAAGCAGTCAGCACCGGCCGTGAACGGGCCATCGCCGGCTTCGGCGCCACGGTGCGCCGCAACCCGGGCAGTTTCGACGACGCCGTGCGCACCGCCCGGGCGACCGCCTTGGCACAAGGCTGGCATGTCGTCCCCGATACGTCTCTCGGCACATCCGGACCATCGCCGCGCCACGTCACCCAGGGCTATGCCGTAATGGCGGCGGAAGCCATTGAACAACTGGGTGATACGGGCCCGCCGACGCACCTGTTCGTGCAGGCCGGCGTCGGCGGCATGGCCGCGGCGAGCTGTGCTGAATTTTGGCGGACTTACGGCACGCAAAAACCAATGGTCATCCTTGTCGAGCCCGAAAACGCCGCGTGCTGGTTCGCCAGCCTGGGCGCCGGAGAACCGGTCGCGGTAACTGGCGATTTGGACTCTTTGATGGGCGGGCTGGCCTGCGGTGAGATTTCCCGTCTTGCCTGGAGCATCCTCAGAACCGGCGCCGACGCGGCCATGAAACTCACCGACGAGCCCGCTGCCCATGCCATGCGTGCCTTGGCCGACGGGACTTTCGGTGATGCGCCGCTGGTCGCTGGTGAATCGGGTGTGGCAGGTCTGGCCGGCTTGTTGGCGGCGGCTGGCGACGCAACGGCGCGGCGCACATTGAACCTGAACGAGACCGCGCGGATCATGCTTTTCGGCACCGAGGGCGCGACGGACCCGGAAACCTATACGGACATCGTTGGTCGGTCGCCGGAAGCCGTGGCGTCTTGATCAAGAAGCTGTAAGGGCGCGGCGAATTTCCGATAGGTCCGCCGTGGCCAACATCTCGCCGTCACCCCAAACGAACCGCACGGCGAGAAAGTGCCCGTCAGGTTCGGGTTGTGGTTTGACACACAATGCCTGGGCGCGCGCAGCGACGCCGAAGTGCGGCCACCATTCGGCTTCGGTGATAGAACCGGCGTCACCGGCCAGAACCTCGGCGCGCACGGTTGTGCCACCGCACTGGAATGCCATCCCTTCTGCCCCGGCGGGACGCCAAACCCTGGGGATAAGAAACCGGGTCGCGGCGCGGCCGGCGGCCGGGCCGGTCCACGCATCGACGATCAACATTCCCTGATCCGGCCACAGGCCGACGAACCGAGACACGCCGACACCCAAATGCGCATAGCCGTTCTGGCGGCCGGCCACCGCCAGGGGGGCATGACCATCCAGGCCCGGCAGAATTTCCGCGTTGCCGCGGCGGCCGACCCGGAAAGCCGCCCAGAACTCCAGCGGCTCATCACCTTCCAAATGCGGCCCGTTGTGCTGCGCGGCGGATCGCCCGAGATCGCGCAGGGGTCCCGGTGCATAGGCCGGCGTGCCGGGATCGACCAGAAAACGGGCGCCGCCGACACTGGCCTCAAGGGACAGGAAATCTGCATGCGCATGGGCCGGATTTTCGTCAGGTCCGCACGGCCCCACATCAAAGATCACCGCGTCGTTGCCGCCGTCAAGGCGCACATACCCGGTCTCCGGCAGGTCGTGACGCCCTGGGGTCGGCGCATCGCGGACCAGCGCCGCGGCCGACGGCGCCTCATCGAACCAGGCATCGTTGAACAGCGCAATGTCACCATCCGGATGGCTGAGCAGGCGAAGCGCCGCCGCCGCCTTCGAAATAACCGGCTCAAGCCAATCTTCCCGGGTTTCGTCAAACAACCCGGTGGCCCGCAGCAGGCGTAAATCCTGCAGGCCCAGCAAGTGGTACATGGGCGAGCGTTCGGCATGGCCACCGTCGGTCAAAAAGTTTTGCCGCACGGACGCCTTGGTCTCGGCAGCCAGGAAATGCCATGTGGCCGGCAGCGCCGGCAACGCGGCGGCGTAAACAGCCAAGGCCACATAGTTCTTCATCAGATGATTGAACTGCAAATCCTTTTCCAAATTGCCGGCAATATAAGCCGCCAAGCGGCGCAGGTGCCCGAAGAACAACTCGCGCTCAGGGGCCGCCAACGTACCGCCGGCACGTCCGTGCAAATGCAGGCCGGCCAGCAGGTTGATCAGGCGGTGGCTGACCGTGTAGGGGTTCCAAACATCGCGGAAAACACCGGGCATGTGCCAGGGGTTGCCGGCCTCCAAGGCGCGCAAGACGGCAGCGGCGCGCGCCAGATCGGCCGCCTCGCCGCTGGCCAGCCAGGGCACCGCATAGCCCATATAGGCCAGGTTCAGGCGCCACAGCAATCCGTTGCCGTCCGCGGTCTCGCGCCGCCAATCAATGCGCTCGGCGGCGCCGAAATCCTCCGTATGGCCAAGCAGGGTAAAGCGCCCTTCGTTCATGGCATTCAAATGATCGCCATGCACCACGGTTTGGTGAACCAGCAATTGGTCGGCGACGCCGGCTAGTGCCGTGGCCGCCGGATCGGCAAACTCCAGACGTTCCGATTGTCGTTCCAAGCGCCGCGCCCAGGCGGCGGGCGCCAGGCCGGCGCAGACATACCGGCCACGGCGGATCACGCGATAGCGCCATTGGTCGGCATTCAGGTGGCGCACCGTCCGCCACAGACGCCCCAGGTTCATGATCGGAAGTTCCCTGACATGGCGGCAGTTTCCCCGCCGGAGCCACTGAGATCAAGGCCGGCGCTTAAGCACATGGGATAAGATACATGGGTTCACTTGGATAAAATCAATCACAAGAATTCACGCGCACAGGCCGCCGCGCACCATGGCCTTGCCGTCGTTATCAAATTGCCCCCGCGCGTTGGTTCGCGCGCCGTCGACTGTCATCAGCACGGCGCGCGCTTGGGCCCCGGAAATTTCCGGCCCGGTCACATGGGCCTGGCCATAATCCGAGTTCTCCAAGCGGTCATCCGTATCGACGACGAAAGTAAAATCCCGCCCCGGGCCAAAGGCGGAGAATTGCAGGAACACTTCTTGGGACCCGTCGCGGACCTCCGGGGCGGCGATCATGCCGACCGTATTGTCACCGGCCGCGAACGGCGTGTGCATGGAATCGCCCAGCCCGCCGCCTGCGGTGTCGAAGATCAGCCGGCCGTACGAACCCTTCATGTCGATCTCCAGGGAGACCAGCAGCCAGGGTTCTTCCGATTTATTGACGATGATGAACAAATCACCGCCGGAATCTTCATGGAACTGAATTTCGATCACCGGTCCGCAGGCTGCCGCCGGACGGGCCGCCAACACGGTGATCAAAAATAGCAGGGCCAAAATCCACATTTTTCGCATATCGGCAGTGTACCCCATCTTGCGAATTTCCAAGCCATAAATCATCGGCTAGGCTGGGCCCATGGATAGCATCCGTCCGGTCTCAAAAGTGCGTATTCCCTATGCGGCGATGGAAGGCAACGTCTGGCCGGCCTTGCCGAGCCCAAAGGGCCAAACCGTGCTGGCCATCCTCTATCAGATGGAACAGTCCCAATGGTGGGCGCCAGAGGTCATCCGCCATCATCAGTTCCGGCAGTTGCGCGCCCTGGTCGCCCATGCCTGGGACGCCGCACCCTTTCATCGGGGGCGCTTGGAAGCCGCCGGGCTGAAACCGCCTTTTGATGATCTGCAGGAAACCTGGACGAATTTACCGCCGCTGACCCGCGGCGACATCCAGGCTGCGGGGTTGGACATACACAGCAGCTTCATACCGCATGACCACGGCAATATTTCCGATATCCACACGTCGGGATCAACGGGCAAGCCGATCCGGGCGCTGCGCACCAGCATGCATCTGCGGTTTTGGAGCGCCTTCACGGCCCGCGAACACATCTGGCACCGGCGCGACACCATGGGCAAGCTGGCGGTGATCCGCAATTCCACCGCCGGCCAGGACCTTTTCCCGCACGGCACCCGCTACAGGCATTGGGGCTCAACCCAGCGGGCCTTCGATACGGGCCCCTGTGTCGGGTTGAATATTAATTCGTCGGCGGCCGAGCAACTGGATTGGCTGGTCCGGCAAAACCCGGAATACCTGCTGACCCATCCGACCAACTTGCTCCGGGTGTTACAACTCAGCGCCGAAGAGGGCGTGCGCTTGCCGAACCTGCGCGACGTGCAGACCCTGTCGGAAATCCTGCGCCCGGAATTGCGTGAGTTGTGCCGCGACGTCTGGGGCGTGCCCATCAAGGACAATTATTCGGGCCGCGAGGTTGGCTACATCGCCCTGCAATGCCCCGACCATGAGCAATACCACGCGCAATCTGAAGGCGCCCTGGTCGAAGTGATCGATGAAGACGGCAAGGCCTGCCAACCCGGCCAGGTCGGCCGCGTCCTGGTGACGCCGATCCATAATTTCGCCATGCCGTTCCTGCGCTATGAGGTCGGCGACTTTGCCGAGGTCGGCGAGGCTTGCCTTTGCGGCCGGGGCCTGCCGACACTGAAACGCATCATCGGCCGCGAGCAAAACATGCTGTCACTGCCGGACGGCGAGAAACGTTGGACGCTGTTGTCCGAGGGCGGCATTCGCAAGCTGTTGGCCCTGGCCCCGATCCGCGAATATCAGTTCGTGCAGAAGAGCTTACAGGCAATAGAAATCCGCCTTGTCGTCGGCCGCGCGCTGACCGGCGCCGAGGAAGCCGCCGTATGCGACTGGGCCATGGCAAAGTTCGAACATCCCTTTGAATTCAATATGAGCTACATGGATGAACTGCCGCGCGGCCGCACCGGCAAGCTGCAGGATTTCATTTCAGAAGTCGCATAAAGTTTTGGCTGATAAGCGGGTGAACCCCGGGCGGCGCCCCTATTCTGCCGCCACCCGGAGATCTGTCCCAAACTAGTTCTGGTTGTCGGGGCCCGTGAAGTGGTCATCGGGCGGGCCGCCGTTGTCGCCCTGCGGGGCGGGCTCATCGTCCGCGCCGGTGTCGGCCATATCGCCGCTGTCATCATCGCCGCCGAAGACATCTTCATCGTCACCGCCACCGCCGGCATCCCCGCCGCCGTCGTCGTCTGACGTCCAGTCACCACCGCCGTCGTCGTTGCTACCGCCGGTCACCGCCGGATCAAGGGCCAGGCCATCGTCATCGCCAGCCCCCGCGCCGGTATCCCCGGCGTCGCCGTTTTCAAGGTCTTCCAGGCCACCGGCGATATCATCGAGGTCGATATCACCACCGGCATCGTCATCGTCGTCGCCACCGGCATCATCCTGGGACGGCTGGGCACCGGGGTCATCGTCACCCTGGTTGCCGCGCCCGCCTTCGTCTTCATCGACGCCGTCGTCTTCCTTGTGGGCGTTGGGACCACCATCGCCGGCCCCCGGATTGTCGTCATCGACGCCATCTTCATTGTTGCCATGGCCACGGTTATCGTGATCGCCACCGCCTTGGCCGCCGGCCTCGCCGTCGCCACCCTGGCCGCCATCGTCGCCGCCTTGGGCATCGTCGCCACCGCCGCCACCTTCTCCACCTTCACCGCCGGACTTGCCACCCTCGCCGCCTTCGCCGCCGGATTTGCCGCCCTCGCCGCCTTCGCCGCCGGACTTGCCGCCCTCGCCGCCTTCGCCGCCGGACTTGCCGCCCTCGCCGCCTTCGCCGCCGGATTTACCACCCTCGCCGCCTTCGCCGCCGGACTTGCCACCCTCGCCGCCTTCGCCGCCGGACTTGCCACCCTCGCCGCCTTCGCCGCCGGATTTACCACCTTCGCCGCCTTCGCCGCCGGACTTGCCGCCC